>SXGS01720784.1_pt1 | contig 29488 bp, 15 predicted proteins | sample 3174681 | NCBI WGS metagenome assembly SXGS01 (sample SAMN11356861, study PRJNA531348) | freshwater metagenome | isolation source: freshwater sample F1-80 | place: China: Fuxian Lake, Yuxi | collected 2017-12-25 | reverse complement strand
TCATGCAGTTCTGGAGCCAACAACTTATACTTGCGACGAATTCCTGCGATAACTTTTGCATCCATGATGCTTTCGTTATCACATATCCGACTGAATTCGACCAATAGCAACTTGTAAAAGTTATTTTTACACAGGCCCTAAATCCGCTTTCATGGCTTCCGCGTTGGCAACCATTGTTCGCAATTTATACATCGTAAACGGCTTACCTAGAAAGCCTGTTCTTTGTTGTCGAAAAAAAACCGGTCCAGAGCTCGTCAGTCGAATGGCGACCGCTGCGCAAGCGATGATTGGACCGGCCAGCACCATTCCGATACTCGCTCCTACAATATCTAGAGCTCGCTTCCATGCCGGAAAGGGTTGAGCAAAGAATGCTAGTGGTACGCTGCGCATGGCATCCTGTTCGACGTGCGCAACATCACTGCTAGCATTCGCCGGGTGCATAACTCCTGAATCGTCTTGACTGTCCCATTTAGGATTCGATTGTTCGTCATCAGGGTAGACGAACCATTCGCCTTCAATTGACAAGTTTGCGCGCCGCGCAAGGTCTTGCACGTGTTCGAGGACTAACTCTGTCCCAGAAGAATCTGTGCAGGGCAAAACCAAACCGATTCTGCCCAAGCCGAGATGCCCTTTTTCGTCGGTCTCACGCAACCGGCGATGCAGAATCTTTGCCAACTTGATCGACTGCCCCCGCAAATCCGAAAAATCGGTGAAGCGGAGAATCACAAAACCAAACTCATTTTCGGTTCTGTCGGCACGTATGCGTTCTTTTTCGAGAACGCGCTGAAATTGCCGCTGACTAAGCAGAAGAGGTGTCCAGCGAGTAATCTTGGTCCAGCGTTGCGATTTGCGATGTTTTAGCCAATTAAGCATAGAGGTATTATTGCCCAGGTCGCTTGCGTTCGCAGTCAGCGAAACGAGCGATGCACTTGATGTAATTCCGATGATGAAACGACAATTTCCAAACGGTGCATTAGTCAGGCTACATGCCGCGGCTCCAATTCTATTTTCTTAACGCGATCTGGACACCAGTGACTGCCTCGCAACCGGCAGGTTTTCTATTTTTCCTATTCTACGCAATCAATGCTTCTGGTCAGCATAGTCATGCTCCGCCAATTACCCCAGTCATCATGATTGGATTCTTCAAGTTTGGGCAGTCCATTTTGAGTCAAACGTGGCATAATTGGTACAATCCGCAAGCGCTGCAACGCGCGAACTGCATACGCGAAATTACCAAGAACTAATACTTGCCGATTGGTAACGATGCCTTCATCGTTTTGACCAGTTCTCGTTACGAGTTTCCACCTTTCGGAACTCAATTCCCTCCTAAAGTGCTCATATTCCAACAGTTCTGATTCCGTTTCCCAGAAGGCGGTGGTTTTGGGTAGCGCCGTTGCCGATACCGAAATATGCGACGGACCGCCACTGTTCCGATTTCGTGAATTGCAGAGCAAATTGACAGTTACTTAAGGCAAAATTGAGGCTCCCTAGATAGTATGGGAAAGAATCCAAATTGTTGGTTGAAATTAGTCGGCCTGTTGCTGGCAACCAGTTTGCCGTTACCGGCACAGGAATCTTCGCTCGGGTCGATCGAAGTGCAATTCGATCCCCTTGAGCCAGGGCGTTCTCCACCGGTTGTTTCCGCGATCGCATCGTCCGCTGACGGGCGCTTTATTGCGGCGGCCGGAGATGACCATGCGATCAGGTTAATCGACTGCGAGACGCGCAAGATAGCTCGGACTTTGGAAGCTCATACCGACTGGATACAAACGCTGGCATTTTCGCGCGACACGCGCGAGCTGTACTCGGGTGGGGACGACGGGCGAGTGCTGCGCTGGGACCATGTTGACCAGCGCACGGGGCGCGACATAGTTAAACTGCCTTTTGCGATTCGATCGATATCCGTATCGACTGAGCAGCGTTTGCTGGCGGTCGCGGGATTCGGTGAATTGGTTGGCGTTTGGGACCTGGCAGCCGGCAAGTGGCGATATCAATTCTCTTGTCCGGGTGGAGATCAACGCTGTGTAAAATTCAGTCCGTCAGGCACAAAGCTCTTTAGTGGCGGACGCGATGGTGAAATTCGTGTCTGGAGTTTGGCCACTGGGGAGTTGATTGCCAATTATTCCGGGCACGCTGGCCGCATTCACACGGCAGCATGTTCATCTGACGAGCGATTGATTACCAGCGTCGGTGAGGATCGCAAGCTGCTTAGGTTTGACATAGTCGCCAACCGAGTTGTGGTAGAGCGAGAATTTCGCGGCGCAAAATTGCTGGCGATGTGTTTGATCAACGATAATTTGGTGGCCATCGCAGGGTCAGACAATTCGATACGCATTTACGATTTGCTGGCAGATGCCGAGATTGGCAGACTGCTGGGGCATTCCGGGTCGATATCGGTGATGTCTACTTGCGGAGAATTGCTGGTTTCGGGGGCATTCGATACGACGCTTAGAATCTGGGATCTACCCGTTGCGCTCCGGATTCACGGTGGATCGACTAGACCAGTGGGGCTGGCTCCGCTCAAGAAAGACAAACTGTTAGACGTTCGGTAAGTGGTTCCAAGGACACGGCACTGGAAACCGCGCTCGCGGGAGCGCATTACCTGGCTGCACGGAGGTGCGAATTGTCTCTGAAAAATCAACTGAAGCGAATCGCGCATTGGTTGAAACTGCGCAGGCGGCAGGAATTCCGCAATGTAACGCGCGATCGCAATCGAAGCGTAACTGTTGAAGCCATGGAACCTCGGCTCGCCATGACCGCCGATCCGATCTGGGTCGGTGGCGTATACATCGAAGAGGATGTTGGTAGCGATAATCACGGCGATCGTTTTGTAGTTACGTTTCAAGGTGGCGCGCCGGGCACTCGACTGGATCGCTTGATCATCGACGGCGACTTGAACTCGCCCGGCTTTGGCTTGAGCGATTTATTCTTCGATACCGTGGAGTCAGGGCTAGGTGCGGACCAAGCCTTCGATTTCCATGTCGAAAGGCTGACCACAGCAGATCCTACTGCTTCGGTTTCGGTTTCGGTGCTGGACGCTCAGACGCGATTGACGCTCGACTTTAACAATTTTCACGCAGGGGATGTGCTCGTTTTTTCGATCGATGTAGACGAGGCCCAGGCTTACGATCCAGACGAGACAGATGTAGATGTATTGAATTCTGGTTTCGATCCCATTACTTCGGGAGTCGAATTCCAAGGATCGTTATTCCGCGCCGAGTTTAGCGCTCCTCACTATGAAGAGGCTAGTGGGCAAAATACTTTTCTCAATCGTTATGACCCGATCGTTCAGCCATCCGACTTGAATTTGCCAGCTGACAATGCTGATGGCAAACGAGACCGGTCGGCTGGAACCGCCGTTCAAATCCAACAGTTGCCCAAACCCATCTCCGTTGCAGGAATCGTTTACGTAGACAATAACCTCGATTTGACGCCACAAGCCATCGAGCAACGCCTGGCTGGCGTTCGGTTAGAACTGTTCGTCAAATCAACGTCAGGCTACATTTCGACGGGACATACTACCCTGACCGACTCGCAAGGCCAGTATAACTTTGGCGCAAACCTCGGACTGCTACCTGGAACTTACCAGGTGCGCGAGCAGCAGCCGACTGGATATTTCAGCGTCGGAGCTACGCCCGGTAAGCTCGATGGCGCCGCTTCGGTCGGACAAATTGTGAACGGCAACCGCGACTGGTTAACCGAAATTGAGATTCCACTGGGTGATCAACATGCCACGGAACTGGATTTTGCTGAAGCACAACCTGCCGCGCTGAGCGGATACGTTTTCGCGGACTCGAACAACAATGGCCAGCGAGAGAATAATGAAATCGGTTTGCCGGGCGTCGAAGTCCGGCTGGAAGCGACCAACAGCATCGCACCGCAACTTGGCTTGACGGTGACAACGAATGCCCTGGGATACTATCAGTTCACGAATCTTGTACCGGGTACTTACACTGTTACGGAAACCGTGCAACCGATAGATTACTTGGATGGTCGTGATGCGGCCGGTCGAGTGGGCTCGCAATCGCGAGGCATTGCCGGTAACGATGTAATCTCGTCCGTGCGTTTGGACGGAAACGAAAGCGGCATCGAATACAACTTCGGCGAAGTTCTGCCTGGCAGCATCTCGGGACGGGTCTTCTCTGATACGGATGACAATTGCTTACTTGACGCGCCAGACGATCGGCCATTATCGGGCGTTACGATCGAATTGTTGGACGACCAGGGGACGATTCTGCGCTCAACGTCGACGGACAGCGCAGGACGATATCGCTTTGACAATCTCGCACCTGGAAGATACTCGGTGCGTGAATTGCAACCGGCAGGCTACTTTCAAGGTGCCCAAATTGTGGGCAGCGGCGGCGGAGATGCGTCGCTACAGGACCTCATTCGGTCGATCAATTTGGACGCCGGCGAGAAACTGATCAACTACGATTTCTGCGAAGTGCCACCCGCCGAGATCTCCGGAATCGTGTTCGTGGATCGCGACAAAGACTGCCTACTGGACTCAGGCGAATTTCCTCTCGCAGGCGTGACTATCTCGCTGCTGGATGAGCAAGGTGTCGTCATCGGCCAAACGACTACCGATACCGCTGGTCAATATCGATTTTCCGACTTGCGCCCTGGAAATTATTCGGTTCGGCAAACGCAGCCTCTAGGCTACTTGCAAGGTGGCCAAACTGCCGGTTCCGCAGGTGGAGACGATTCTCGGCCAGATGTGATCTCTGCGATACCGATTGGAGCTGGAAAGGTCCTGGTCGATTACAACTTTTGCGAAATCGAGCCTGCGGAATTGTCCGGATTCGTGTTCTCGGATCGCGATGCGGATTGCTTTTTTGATACCGGTGAACAACCTCTCAGTGGCGTCGTTGTGACGCTGCTGGACGAATCCGGTGCAATCGTTGAGACGACCGTAACCGATGCCAGCGGTGGGTACCGTTTCTCGAACCTAGCGCCGGGCAATTATACCGTGGTGGAAGAACAACCAGCGGGATTCTTGCAAGGTGGTCAAATGGCCGGTTCGGCGGGTGGCGATGACTCCGTTGCTGATCGCATTTCGCAAATCCCCATCGAAGCTGGACAGTTCCTGGTCGATTACGATTTTTGTGAAATCGAACCCGGTGAATTGTCAGGATATGTGTTCGTCGATCGCGATCGAGATTGTTTGTTCGACTCTGGCGAACAATCTCTCGCGGGTGTCACAATTACTTTGTTCGATTCCGCGGGCAATGTTGTTTCGCAAACGTTGACTGACGGCAATGGCTATTACGCGTTTGGCAACTTGCGACCAGGACAATATACGGTTAGAGAATCGCAACCGATTGGCCTTATGCAAGGTGGCCAGAAAGCCGGCTCGGGAGGAGGCGACGATTCTCAAACGGACCAAATCTCCGCCGTCAATGTAGGTGCTGGCCAGGTCTTGGAGCAATACAATTTTTGCGAAGTCGCACCGTCCTCGCTGGGCGGTCAAGTTTTCGTGGATCGCGATTTCGATTGTGAACGTGATGATGAAGAACAACCGCTTGCGGGCGTTCGAATAGACTTGGTCGATGCAGATGGTAAGACCATTGCCACGACAACTACCGACAGCGACGGTCGTTATCGCTTCGAGAACTTACCGCCAGGCGAATACACAGTTCGCGAGCATCAACCGGAGGGTTATTTTCACGGAGGTCAAATCGCTCCAGATGGCAACGGTGACGCGTCGCTAGATGATATTATCAGCTCGATCGTCCTCGAGTCGGCAGCGGCCGTGGATGACGCTAACTTCTGTGAAGTACCTCCAGCAACGATTTCCGGTTACGTGTTCCAAGATGGACCTGCAATTACTTCTGCGAACGGTTCAGTGCCGGAGAAACTTCAGGGCCTGCGCGACGGCTTGCGAACTGCGGATGATCGCCCAATTGGAAATGTGCGCGTTCAATTGCGCACCGTCAACGGTTTGCCATTGAGCGCTGATCGCGCGCTGCCGGGATATTATTCTGGAGCCAATATCGAGTTGGTAACTGACGCCAATGGATTCTATCAGTTTGGTGGATTGCGTCCGGGAGCTTATCACATTTATCAATCGCAACCCGAAGGCTATTTCGATGCGCTGGATACGCCAGGCACAACCGGTGGCTTCAGTATTAATCGAGGTGAGAGCGAACCTTCGCCGCAATTCGAGATACTGATGTTGAGTTTGACCACCGACGCGGAAACCGATCCGGGCTTTGATGCCATCCTGTTGGTATCGGTCGAAGCTGGTCAGCATTCTACGGATAACAACTTCAGCGAAGTCATCACTCGGCCAGTCGCCCCGCCTCCGCCGAGAGATCCACCGCGAGACCCGCCTAAGAAGAGTTTTGAGCCAGACAGTTTTACCCGCTTGCCACCGATCTCAGCTGCTCCGCAGCCCTGGTCGCCTCTACCGTTGATAATTGGCGCCGGACACGATGCGCCGCCGACTTGGCATCTGAGTGTAATCAACGGAGGATTCCCGCGCGGTCGTCGCGCTGGCCAGCCGCTGCGCGCTACTGATGTGGCTCGCAAAACGGAGTTGCTCAACGTGCGTTCCTGGACAGTCAAAGGAATGCAGTCAAGCACTTGGCGAATCGTGAGCACTCTGCCTATTGCGAACCGCACTGCCAATCGGAGCGTGTTTGACTTGCCAGACTCGAGACCTTTGGCGGGCGACTTTAACGGCGACGGATTCGACGAGTTGGCGTTGTTCGTCGACGGTGAGTGGTTCGTTGATTTGAACGGCAACGGTGCATGGGACGAAGAAGATATTTGGCTTAAGCTCGGCGCTCGCGGCGATCAACCAGTAGTGGGCGATTGGGATGGAGACGGCAAGGACGATGTGGGAGTCTTTGGCAGGAAGTGGGCTGGTGACGACCGTGCTATAACATCCGAAGCCGGATTGCCCGATCCCGAGAACCGTCGTCGCGTCAAGCCGAAGAACCTGCCTCCGATTCACACCGAGGCTCCTGACGAGCCGCGCGTCATGCAGCGATCCAATCGTGGACCAGCTCGCGCCGATTTGATCGACCACGTCTTCCGTTTTGGGTCCAACAAGGATGTCGCCATTTCCGGCGACTTTAACGGTGACGGCATTTCATCCATTGGCGTGTACAAGGATGGCAAATGGACTCTCGACGTCGATGGCGATGGTATTCTAGTTCCAAATCAAGACTTACAAATCGAGTTCGGTGAAGCTGGCGATCTGCCGCTGGTCGGTGATTTCGACGGTAACGGTATCGACGATGTGGCCGTACTGAGGGGCAATCGCGTAATCGCCGATACAAACAACAACGGCCGTGTCGACGCGACCGACCAAGTATTTATCGTCGAGGAAGAGGACGCAGCAGTAATTGTGGGAGATTTTGACGGCGACGGCAAAGACGAACCGGCGCTCCATGAATCTGCTCAACAGCGACGAACGCTCGAAGCTCGACGAGCTGGTTGATTTTGGGCTGCATGATTTCAGGCAACCAAGCAGAATATTCCGCGCACCTGATCGTTCTACTTTCTTCTGCGTTGTCGGACGAGCGCAATCAAATACTGGCTGGGCGAGTAGTCTTCATTCGAAGTTTCGAGCTGGCTCCGCCGATAGTACGTGGTACCCTGCGAGTAACAAATTGTAGCGCTTCGATCAACTCGCAAGTTCTGGAACGGATTCTGACGTATTTCGATTTCTCTTGAGTTGCGCCGAGCGATTGTGCCGCTGGCGAGTGCACCGGATGTAGTACTTGGGAGAAATTTCCACGGCATTTACGGGAAATCCGTCAGGGCAATTCTACGACCATGTTTCTGGCGAACCGTCGCATCACGTTGTTTACCTTCATTCTGGCAGCAGTTGGTTACATCGTTCGCAACTACGATATCGAGGGTCTCGAAGCGCTGCGCGTCCATTCTCGTGTTGCGGTTCCCATGGACGAGGCGCTTGAATTCCCACTTCAATCCTTGGACCGCTACGTTTCTACCAGGCAAATACCGAAGGTTTTTCCTAGCACTAGTCCAGCTTCGGCTACTGCGCCTGTGCCCTCAGGCGAAGAGCAGATGCCGCAGCCACGGGCACCGATCAGTAGAGTCTCCACGGAGACGGGCGACGACGAACTTGCCAGCGGTCTGACGGCCGCCGAAATCATGGCAGTTTGGCAAGACGGTCAATCTCGTCAAACCACCGTCGGTACCACGGCGGTTCCCGCATTGCCAATGACCGCCAATTCTCCTGCGAGAACGATTCGCATAGCGAGCTTTAACTTGCAAGTATTTGGTTCCCTCAAGCGTTCCAAGCCTCACGTGATGGCAATGGTGGTACAGTTGATTCGTCCCTTCGATGTTGTTGCTCTGCAAGAGATTGCGTCCAACCAAGACGATTTGCTTCCTGAATTGTGTGATCGATTGAATCAGTCCGGACGGCAATTTGACTACATGATCGGACCTCGTGTTGGGCGCGGGACTCAGCGCAAGCAATTCGCCATCCTGTTTGAAACATCGCGAATCGAGACTGACCGATACCAGTTATATACTGTGGACGATCCTCAAGATCTCGTCGACTGCGAACCTTTGGTGGGCTGGTTTCGAGTCAAAGGATTTCCGCCAGAACAAGCGTTTACTTTTTCACTGGTAAATTGTCAAACGGAACCTCACCTGGCCGAACAGGAAAACCGCTACTTGTCCGACCTAATTCAAGCGATCGAACAAGACGGTCGTCACGAAGACGACTGGATTCTTGCGGGCGATTTCGGGGCCAGCGATACTCAGCTTTCGCACTTGGCAGCTTCGGGAGTGCGGTTTGCATTGCAGGGAGTTCCGACGAATACACGCGGCTCCCACATGCTTGATAATCTGCTGTTCTCCAATCATGCGACTGGCGAATACACTGGTCGCGCAGGTGTCGTTGACTTTCTGCGTCAACACAACCTAAGTATCGAGCAAGCTCTCGAAATCAGCGATCACTTGCCAGTCTGGGCTGAGTTTACCAGCCACGAAGGCGGCCTACCCGGACGAGTCGCTCGCTAGCCAAACTCGATCCGCGGCGCAAGCTGCCGTCAAAAGATCAGTAGAGTCTTCGCATTGAGGAGGTGTCAACGTACAACTTCGAAACGGAGTCACTTCGTGATATTGGGCGCTTTGAACCGCTGGTGGTTTTTTTTAACGATAGAGTCTTGACGATGATTTCTCGGAAAACTGCGATGCGGATACAGGGCGAAGACCTCGCCAAAGAGGAACGCGAAGCCTTAGTTTTAATTGAGTTGAGTTAGTTCGATGCAAGATTTGATTGGTATCCGAGCCACCGTAGACTTCGTTTTCAAAGTCTTGTTTGGCGATCGCAAAAACGCGGATTTGTTGATCGACCTGTTGAATGCTGTGCTACAGCCGAAGGATCGGATTGTTGAGGCAGTCATTCTCAACCCGTTCAATCTCAAGAAGTTTGCTCGCGGCAAAGTGTCGGTCGTGGACGTCAAGGCGAGCGACGATAACGGCAAGTGGTATATCATCGAAGTGCAAACGACTTTGCCGGTTGGCCTCCGCAATCGACAGGTCTACTACTTGAGTTCCTTGTATCAATCGCAGTTACTCGAATCGGACGGCTATGATGAACTGCGGCCGGCCATTGGTATCTGCTTTCTGACCGAAGCGTTGTTTGCCAAGGAAACACCCGGACATACTCGCTTCGAACTCCACGATCCGCAGCACAAGCTATCGTTGGGGGATCAGTTGAGTCTTCACTTCGTGGAGCTGTCAAAGTACAATTTCGAGGTGGAGTCACTGCATAACGCTGGTCGCTTTGAGCAGTGGGTTTTCTTTCTGAACAGGGCGCATCAGCACAGTGAATCCCAGCTAAGGAAGTTGCTGCCCGATCCGATATTTCAAAAGGCGATAGGAGTCTTGACGATGATTTCGCGCAAACCTGCCATGCGAATGCAATACGACGATCGCGCCAAAGAGGAACTTGATCGACGCTGCGCAATCGCCGACACACGCAAAGCAATCGCCGACGCACGCCAGGAAGGCCTGACCGCAGGCGAAGCAATTGGTGAGGCGAGTGGCGAGGCGCGCGGTAAGGCGATCGGAATGATCGTGACACTTGAACAGGTCTTGGGACTGCCTGCGAGCGATAGCAGACAACTGTCTGAAATGGACCTTTCGGATTTGGAAAAGTTGGCGGCAAAACTGCAAAGAAGACTGGCCAAAAGGAGCTAGCCGTTAAACAGTTCAAAGACAAGTTGTCTCGCACTTGTCGCCATTTCTGGCCTACACCAAGCATTGAATTCGATCGTCAATTTGGCCATAGCAGGTATTCGCTTGCAGCGAATTCTATTACGATCACCCGTGTTTGCTACAGTTCGTCCAACATCGCAGTACTTGAAATACCGAGTTTATGGTGAGTTTGATATGAATACACACCAATGTAACAATCTTCGAGGCATCGTTTTTAGCATCTTGTTGATGGCTCTTTGGTTGCGATCGAGCGAATTGTCTATCAACTGCGCGCGTGCCGCCGACCGCTACGACATAGTGGTTTATGGCGGTACATCGGCGGCTGTTACGTCGGCCATTCAAGCCAAGAAGATGAACAAGACTGTGATTATTGTCAGCCCTGACAAACATCTGGGAGGCTTGACCAGCGGCGGACTAGGATGGACCGATAGCGGAAAAAAGGAAGTGATTGGAGGACTATCGCGCGAGTTCTACCATCGTGTCTGGAAAGAATATCAGTCGCCCCAGACCTGGAAATGGCAGAAGAAAGAACAATACGGTAATCAGGGCCAGGGAACGACTGCGATGGACGCGAAAGAAAAAACCATGTGGATCTTCGAGCCGCATATCGCCGAGCAGGTTTTTGACAATTGGGTTATTGAGCAGCAGATACCGGTTGTCCGAAACGCTTGGCTAGATCGCCAGCGGGGAGTGCGCACGGTTGGCAATCGGATCGAGTCAATTACGACGCTTGACGGCCAGACCTTTGCTGGAAAGATATTCATCGACGCCACGTATGAAGGTGACTTGATGGCCGCGGCCGGCGTAACGTACTTCGTCGGACGCGAAGCTAATAGTGTGTACGGTGAGAAGCACAATGGCGTACAGGTTGGTGTGCTACATCATCGACATCATTTTGATACGATCAAAACTCGTATCAGCCCGTACCGTGTTCCTGGCGATCCGACCAGTGGCGTGCTACCTCGCATATCTACCGCAGATCCTGGAATTAAGGGCGCAGGCGACAAGAAGGTTCAAGCATACTGCTTTCGCACTTGTTTGACGACGCATCCCGATAACCGCGTGCCTTTTCCCAAGCCCGATGGCTATGATCCCGGTCAGTACGAATTAATGCTGCGTATTTACCAAGCTGCTTGGCGCGAGACATTCGATAAATTTGACCCCATTCCGAATCTGAAGACCGATACCAACAACCACGGCCCCATGAGTTCTGACAACATCGGATACAGCTACGACTACCCAGAAGCATCCTACGAGCGGCGGCGAGAAATCATCGCGGAGCACGAAAAATACCAGAAAGGCTGGTACTATTTTATTGCTAACGACCCTCGAATCCCCCAGGATGTGCGCGAGGCAATGTCTAAATGGGGACTCGCCAAAGATGAATTTATCGACAATTCAAACTGGCCTCACCAAATTTACGTGCGTGAAGCTCGGCGCATGGTTGGTAAATACGTAATGACGGAAAACGAATTGACCAAAGTCAAGCCTACGCCCGAACCTGTCGGTATGGGGTCATATACCATCGATTCGCATAATATTCAGCGCTATATCACTTCCGAAGGTTACGTGCAAAACGAAGGAGATATTGGCGTTCCCACAGGCGGCCCTTACTCCATCGCCTTTGGTTCGCTAGTTCCGAAAGCAGGCGAGTGCGAAAATTTGTTGGTACCGGTGTGTGTTTCCTGTTCGCATATCGCGTTCGGTTCTATTCGCATGGAACCAGTTTTTATGATCTTGGGACAAAGCGCAGCTACTGCGGGCGTGTTGGCGATCGACAGCGGTACCAGCGTCCAGGCGGTAGACTACGCGAAATTGCAAGAGCGTCTCCACGCTGATGGCCAGATTCTGGATCTGGGCGACGCCAAAGTTGGAGTAGTGCTGGAAGGCACGGTAGTTGATGATCAGCAAGCGAAATTTGTTGGCGATTGGTCGACGGGTTCGATCGGCGACAACTTCGTAGGAGTCGCATATCGCCACGATGGCAATCAAGGCAAAGGGAACAAGTCCGCAGTTTTTTCCAAAAAGCTGCCGCAGGCAGGCCGTTATGAAGTGCGATTGGCGTGTGTCCCACATGCCAATCGAGCGACTAATGTTCCGGTGGAAATTCACCATGGCTCAGGCGTATTCAAAACCATGGTCAATCAACGAAAACTCCCCGACGGCGAAAAAACCAGCGTATCGCTGGGAACTTTTGTATTTGACACTGAAACTGCGCAAGTTGTACTTGCAACCGCTGGTACAGATGGCTACGTGATCGCGGACGCGGTACAGTGGCTGCGAGTCGGTCAGTGATTCTCGCTGACGAGAAGTTTCTGCCATGTTGCGGGGAGTAGAGTCCTGTCTTCAGAATTAGATGCATCGCAGGAGACTTCCCAGTTCGACGCCGGCGCCGATCAATCGTCCCAGGCCCAGCCGCTCGAATACGGCAATCGGTTGCTGGCGGATGTCAGTTTGTTATGGACGGCCTGCCTGTGGGGAATCAATATCCCGATCGTCAAGCATGTAACCAATCAGTTCGATGGCTGGGTCTTCAATGCATTTCGCCTGACGCTCGCCATGCTCACCTTGGGAATCTGCGTTTGGCTGGAAACCAGAATGCGTCCCGCGAGCCGGCGTCGTGTCTCATGGTGGCAGGTCCTTGTATTTGCCTTTATTTCTAGCCTGTTCTACCAGTTGATGTTCATGAAAGGGATCACACTGACCACTGCGGGCAACACAGCATTAATTATGGCTGCGATGCCGATGTGGACCGCAGTCCTCAATTTAATCTTTGTCCGAGAACGCTTGCTGGCCATTACTTGGTTCGGTTTGGTGGTTACATTTTTGGGAACCGTCATCGTTACAGTGCAGGACGGAAAGATCAGTTTTTCGTCTGAGTTTCTGTTGGGAAACCTGTATATTTTGTGTGCGTCAATCGCGTGGGCGGGTGGCACCGTTATGAGTCGCCCGATGCTGGATTCAATTACTCCCTTGCGATTGGCCTTCTATAGCTCGCTGGTTTGTTTGCCGTTTCATTTCTTAATTGCATCATCCGAAATATCCCAGTCTTGGGCACAAGCACTGGAGCCGAGCGTATTGGCTGCAATTGTGTTTTCAGGAGTGTTCTCTACCGGTTTGGCGTATGCTGCGTGGCACTATGGTGTCCGTCAACTTGGCGCCTCCCACGCGGCTGTTTATCAAAACGCGGTTACTCTCGTTGCGGTGCTAGGCGGGTGGCTGTGGGTCGGCGAGCAACCGCTGCTTTCTCAAATTCTCGGCGGCGCATTGATAATTGCGGGCCTGCTCATGATGCGTAAAGGCCGCTAGGTTGCGACAGACCTCGCCGTGGCCTGATAATAAGTGAACCGTTGGCGCTAGGCACGGACGCCGAAGGTGTTGCGACGCAAAGAACGAAAGACGTTCCAACACCTAATGATTCCGTCCATCAAATGGCGACTCCTCACCCAACGCCTTCGGCGACCGTGGCTAGCGCCAACGGTTCGCTTATTATCAGCCCAACCTCGCCGTGTTTCGGTTTGGCTGGGATCACAATGTGACCTATATTCCAGTTAGAGAGTGGTTAAGAGTCATAGCGACTTTGCGCGATTCTAACGATTTTTCTAAATGGAACAGGTTGCTCATGCGTGATTCTCGATACGATGTGCAAGACCGGGCTATGGCCGGTGCGACTCCGCTGCTGCTGTTGGTCTTGATGGCAGCCGCTGGATGCGGGATTGGAGTCTGCTATTCTGCCGGCGATAATCTGGCAGTTTGCAGTTTCCTAGCGGTGGGTGTTGGCGCGCTATTGGGTTACTCGACCGGTGTCTGGAAAATGTTCAGCATGTTGGTGGGCTCGGCTGCAGGTTACCATTTGGCTGGTCCGACCGCCAAGTACTTGGTCCCGTGGATTGAGAGTACTTTAGATGAGCGATTATCTAGCCCGATACTCGGTTTAATTCTGGCCGGCATCGTCGCGGGTTGCGCTGTAACTGTCGTGGTTATGGGTTGCGGATTGCTGCTGATCAATCGCATTGATCTCTTGAAGTGGCTCGACCAACGTCTGGGAATGCTGGTGGGATGCGTTCAATCGGCTGGCTTGGTCGCGGTGATCATTTGGGGCATTCTTGCCATTGAACCCAAGTTGCAAGCACTTCGAGAAACCAGAACAGAAGGCTTAGATCAAGTTTCTCGCGTGCACGAGCGCTTATTGGGAGTTGCCGCCGCCGTCAAGAAGAGCCGATTATTGTCCCATCTTGTTAGCTGGAACCCGTTCTTGGACGTGCCGCAATTGCGCAATATTTTGGATCGTACCGAAGAATTTGCCCAGGCGTTGCGAGCCCCGCAAGGGCAGCCGGGTTCTGTAATCGAAGCACTCGGCAGTGATGCTCCGGTGCGCAGAGTTGTTAATAAACTGGAATCGGCCGAGGATGTTGAAACGGTGGTGGAGACTCTGCATTCCAATGACATCGGCCAGGTCATTCAGAAATTAGTAGATGGCCAATACAAGAGCGCGAAATAGCGACAATTCGTAATGTCGGGAATAGTCGTGGTTTGCTGTGCGAACCAACGCGCGTTCAGTTCTCCAGAAAAGTACGGTTCATAAAACATTAGTTCAGTTCACAAAGCGTTGGTCCGCGCGGCGAACCACGACTATCTCACCAATGCAATCCGGTTTCGAGCGATCCACCGTGCTTGAGTGACTCTTTGCCCCCACGATTGCTTTCTGACCGAAACTGGCATCTTGGTCGTGGTGCACAAAGCGTTGCAGCACAACAACTTGCGACGATGGCTGTGGTCGGCAAGCCAATTGTGGCAATTGGGTTCGTCTGATACAATTCGAACTCGAAAAAGTCGCTACGACATGTCAGTTATGCTCGGTATGGATTAATCAAAGGAAAACCCTTGGCGGATCAACCACCAAACGGCTCGGACGACACAGGAATTACATCTTCGGGTGCAGGCGGCGATGGCCGAATTGTTGATCAGCCGATCGAAGATGAGCTGCGCGAAAGTTATTTGACCTATGCGATGAGCGTTATCGTCAGCCGAGCGCTGCCCGATGTCCGCGACGGATTGAAACCATCGCAGCGGCGCATTCTGGTCGCTATGAACGATTTGAATCTTGGTCCGGGATCGCATCGTGTCAAGTGTGCGAAAATCTCTGGTGACACCAGTGGCAACTATCATCCGCACGGTGAAGCGGTCATTTATCCAACGCTGGTGCGCATGGCGCAAGAATGGAATATGCGGCATGTGTTGATCGACAAACAAGGTAATTTTGGTTCCATCGCCGGCCTGCCTCCTGCAGCGATGCGTTATACCGAAGCTCGCTTGAGTGCGCCGGCCGCCATGATGCTGGACGATCTTAAGCTCGATACGGTTGACTTCGTCCCGACTTATGACGAAACGCGCACCGAGCCAGTCGTTTTGCCTTCTCGTTTTCCAAATCTGCTGGTCAACGGAGCGACGGGGATTGCTGTCGGTATGGCGACCAGCATTCCACCTCACAATCTGCGCGAAGTTTGCGCCGCGATCGTCAAAGTAATCGAACAACCGGATGTAACGATCGAGGAGTTGATGGAGATCGTTCCCGGACCTGATTTTCCCACTGGCGGGATCATCTGTGGTCGATACGGCATCCGTCAGGGATACATGACCGGGCGCAGCACAATCGTGGTGCGCGCTCGCGCCAAAATTGAAGAAGTTCGCAATCGCTCGCGCATCGTCGTGAGCGAGATTCCCTTCCAGCAGTTTCGCGATCGCGTCATCGAACGTATCGCTCAACTGGTCAGCTCGGGCAAGATGAAGGGCATCTCGAATATTCGCGATGAGAGCGATCTGAAGGAACCTGTCCGCTTGGTGATCGACGTCAAGCAAGGTCATGATCCCGATGTCGTGCTAAATCAACTGTACCAGTTTTCGTCGTTGCAGGATTCCTTCTCGATCATCTTCCTAGCGCTAGTCGATGGCAAACCGCGCGAGCTGAATTTTAAGGAGATATTACAAGAGTTTATTCGCCACCGCATCACGGTGATTCGCCGGCGGACACAATTCTTGTTGCAACGCGCTCGCAAGCGTAAACACACAATCGAAGGTTTGCTGCTGGCACTGGCAGATATCGATGAGATCATCCGCATCATTCGCACCAGCGCTACCCAGCCCGAAGCCAAAGAACGCTTGATGGGAGTTAAGGTCCCTGCGTCGATGATGCAGCGAGCGTTGGGCGAGAGAGGCTACAACGATTTTCAACGCGACCGAGGCGTTTCGGACACGTATACGCTGACCAGTGTTCAGACCGACGCGATTTTAGCAATGCGGCTTGGCCAATTGGTCAACTTGGAACAAGACAAGCTCGCGCAGGAACACTCCGAAATCCTAGATGAGATCGACAAGTACCTAGCGATTTTGGCTGACCCGCAAAGCATTCTGAATATCATCATCGACGACATGCACGAGATCAGTCGCCGCTTTGGTGATCATCGTCGCACGGAAATTAGCGGTGAAGAACTTGGTAACTACAATCTCGAGGACCTAATCACCGAAGAGACCATGGTGGTCACGATCAGCCATCGCGGCTACATCAAGCGCATCCCCGCGACAACTTATCGCGCTCAACGCCGGGGTGGCAAGGGGATCTCCGGCGCCAAGACCGAAGAGGAAGATCCGATCGAGCATCTGTTCGTTGCCAGCACGCACGCATACCTGTTGTTTTTTACCAGCCAAGGTAAAGTCTACTGGCAAAAGGTCTACGATATCCCGCAAATGAATCGTGAGAGCCGCGGTCGAGCCGTAGTGAACTTGTTGAACCTTGCTCCCGAAGAGAAGATTGCCGAGTGCGTCTCTGTCCGCGATTTTAATTTGCCTGGTCACTTTCTGGTGATGGCTACGAAGAAAGGACTAGTGAAGAAGACGCCGCTGGATGCGTACAGTCGCCCGAAGAAAGGCGGCATCATCGCCATCAAACTCAAAGAGGACGATGAATTGGTCGACGTGGTTGTTACCAAGCCCAACGATCAACTGTTGCTCGAAACCGCCAAAGGCAAGGCCATTCGATTTGCCGAAAGCGACGCGCGATCGATGGGACGCAACACATCGGGCGTTAAAGGCATTCGGCTCGGCAAAGAAGATGTTTTGGTGGGTATGGTCGTGGCAGACCCTGCGGCGACCTTGTTGACGGTTTGCGAAAAGGGCTACGGTAAACGCACCTGGTTTGGCCACGGCGAGACGCTGACGCCTATACCGGATTCGGCAGCCGAAGGTGACGACGAAGCGGACACACTGCCAGAAGAAGCGGAGGTTAACGAAACCGAAACAGCCGAGGATCTATCGTCCGGCAATTCCTACCGCACTCAACGACGTGGCGGTAGCGGCTTGATCGATATCAAGACCACGCAGCGCAACGGCAAAGTCGTCGGCATTACGCCGGTGACCGACGAAGATGAATTGCTCATCATGACCACCCGTGGCAAAATTCAGCGCGTCGCCGCGAAAGAAATCAGCATTATCGGCCGCAATACTCAGGGCGTTCGTATTATGTCGCTCGATGAGGGCGATGCAGTCACCGCAGTCGTGCGCGTGCCCAAAGAAGACGTTACTGAAGAAGAGGTCGCGCAAGCGGCTGCATTCTCACCCCAGTCTGTTATTCCGGAAGACTCCTCCGAGGTCGATCTCCAAGAAGATGAATCTGGCGACGAACCGAACGGTGACGAGGCGGACGACGAATAACCCGGACATCAAAGGCTTGGGGGGCGATCGTTCCATATTCAAAATTGGCGGGGATTGCCCTTAAGCCATTCTACGGACAACGGTGGCGAGGACAATGATTTGGCTAAGCTGAAGATCAAACGCTTGCGAGAAGATTTCGTCGTTAATGAAGTGAGTAATTTCGAGATCTCGAGCGGCCAATTTGCGGTCTATCGCTTGGACAAAGAAGGGATCGGTACACCCGAGGCAATAAACGAAATATTGCGAAGTTGGAATTTGCCCAGGCACGCAATCGCTTATGGCGGTCTAAGAGATCGGCACGCGGTCACTTCGCAAACGATCACCATCCATCGCGGGCCCAAGCAAGCGCTCAACCAGCGGAGCTTCACGCTGGCGTATATCGGCCAGGCACCGCGCGAGTTTCGGGCCGCAGATATCGCCGCGAACCAGTTTACGATTGCGCTGCGCAATTTACAGCCCGATCAAGCAGAACGCATGCTCGCCAGTCTCCCGGTGGCGGCGACCGGAGTTCCCAACTATTTCGATGACCAACGCTTCGGTTCCTTGGGAGAAAGCAGGCAATTCGTGGCACATCCCTGGTGCTTGGGAGACTACGAACGAACTTTGTTCTTAGCCATTGCAGAAGCAAACGTCCATGATGCGCCGCGCGAGCGCGAGCAGAAGGCGCTGTTGCGGAACTTTTGGGGAAATTGGAAAACCTGCAAGGATAAACTCGATCGCTCGCATCGCCGCAGCATCGTGACTTACTTGCTCGACCATCCAACCGATTTTCGCCGCGCGGTTGCATTGCTGCGGATCGATCTCCGCAGTCTCTATGTCGCAGCATTCCAAAGCCAACTTTGGAACGAATTGGTCGGCAGGCTGTGGCAACTGGAGCTTGGGAACGACACCGTAATGCAGCTTGAAGGCGCAGGTGGGCCGCTGGTCTTCCCGAAACTATACCATTCTGAAACTGCCGCCAAATTTCGTGACATGAGCGTTCCACTACCATCCGCACGTCAGCACCAGTGGCCAGGTCAGACGCTGACACTGCTCGAACAAGTGCTGGAGCGCTACGGTATGCAGCCCAATCAAATACGGCTGAAATTCCCTCGCGACACATTTTTTTCAAAAGGCCAAAGACGCGTTTTGCTGGTCCCTATAAATTTGGTCGGGAAGGTCAGCCAGGATGAATTGGAAACTCAGGACCGGTGTAAACTCAGTATCGAATTCTCACTGGAGCGCGGCTGTTACGCCACAATGTTGCTCAAGTGGTTGGAGCATTTCAGCAAGTTGTCGTGATCGAACCAACGGACATTCATCGCTTTAGCGCAAGCACACGACCGTGATTCCGCTGGCCCACTCTTCGGTGCGAACGAATCGGCACGCCGTAAGCGAGCCAGGGAGGAGTGCATCCAAGACAACGTTTCACCTGCAGCTCTTCGTGACCCGACACACAAATGGTGGCGTGACACCAAAGCCAGCGATGACTTTCTGGATCAGGTTTTCGCGTCCTACCTGAAAAGTCTAAACCTACCGATCTCGCACTTTAAGAAGAGCGACTATCACCAGCTCGCAACGATTCGTCCCGCCGAGTCTGATCGATTCGGAAGTCACTGAAGTCTTGGACGGCATTTGGTCGGTCAGCCAAAAGGCAAAAGCGATCTGTTGATCGAATTAACGGAATGCTGCAAGTATACAATCTCTGAATCGCAGTGTAACGAAAAACGCCCGAGCAAGTTGTCCGGTGAAGGGCTTGCGCGGGCGATTGGGCTGGTTGTTTTTGGGATGAGTCGGTTGCGACAGGTTTATTTACGATCGACGTAGACTTGCAGGCTGCGGTATTCCAGCTCGATTTGCCGGTTGGGCGGCGCGGCGGGACCGGTTAAGTCCGGATAGATGTCATCCGGGCTTTCGGCGGCCGTGTTGATGAGCAGGCTCCACGGAATGCCTCGAGTCGGTTCGGGGATCGTAAAGTTACGCGTCTGACCGGTGCCGTTGAACATCAACAGCAGGTCGCGACCGAGTCCTTCGGGGTCATCATTGGCGGCCGGTGCGGGCAACCAACAGACCAAGGCTCCATCGGGATGTTCCCAGTTGACGTGCATGCCGAGCGAATTGAACCAATTCACATCCGACACTCCTCGCGAATCGAACGACCGACCGGTCAGGAACCTCGTACGCCGTAGCGTGGGTTGGTTCCTGCGGACGGCGATCAAGCCGCGAACGAAATTGGTAAGTCCTTCGTTCCGCTTGACCAACGACCAGTTAAACCAGGAGATTTCGTTGTCTTGGCAGTACGCGTTGTTATTGCCGCGCTGCGTCCGACGACATTCATCTCCCATCACGATCATCGGGACTCCTTGACTGAGTAGTAGAGTAGCCAACATGTTCTTGATTTGACGCAAGCGCAAGCGATCGATGGGCTTGCGCCGCGTCGGGCCCTCCACACCGTAGTTGTCGCTACAGTTGTGGTTGTCTCCATCTCGATTGTATTCGCCATTAGCTTCGTTGTGCTTCTCCTGATAACTGACTAGGTCATTCAGAGTAAAACCGTCGTGGCTGGTGATGAAATTGATACTACAGTAGGGCGCCCGGCCAGCGTGTTCGAACAGATCTGACGACCCAGCCAGTCGAGTCGCCAGCGCTCCGGTCAATCCGCCGTCCCCGCGCCAATACCGACGAACGTCATCGCGATAACGTCCGTTCCATTCCGCCCACCGCAGATCACCGAACGAACCGACTTGGTATGCACCAGCCGCGTCCCAAGCCTCGGCGATGATCTTGGTGTCGGCCAGCATCGGGTCCTCTGCGATCTGCTCCACCATGGGTGGATTAGGCATTAAATTGCCATTGCGATCGCGCGACAAGATGCTCGCCAAATCAAACCGAAAACCATCGACGTGGTAGTTGTGTACCCAATGCCTGAGGCAATGGAATATCAACTCCCGGGAAATCGGATGGTTTCCATTAAACGTGTTACCGCATCCCGAATAGTTGCTGTAACGGCTACCGCCACTGTTCAGGATATAGTACACGCGATTCTCCAGCCCCTTGAACGATAGCACTGGACCCAGTTCGTTGCCTTCGCACGTATGATTGAAGACGACGTCCAAGATAACCTCGATACCGTTCTGATGCAGGGCCTTGACCATCTGCTTGAACTCGAGCACTTGCGCTCCGGGCACTCGGCTATAGGCATAGCCGCGATGTGGAGCGAAGAACGCCAGCGGATCGTAGCCCCAATAATTGGGCCTATCGAGCCGATTGCCTCGAATATCAAGGATGGGAAACTCATGCACCGGCATCAACTCGACGGCAGTAATCCCCAGGCTTTTCAAGTACGGGATCTTTTCGATCACGCCCAAGTAAGTTCCCGGATGTTTGATACGCGCCGTCTTGCTCTTGGTGAAACCACGCACGTGCATTTCGTAAATAATGGTCTCGGCCAAAGGTCGACGTAGGTGCCGGTCGCCTTCCCAGTCGAAGAAGTCGTCCACGACCACGCACTTGGGAGGTCGAATGACGCCATCGGTACTCTTCTGGTAGCAACCTGCCAACGCTTTTGCGAACGGATCGACCAAGCGAGCGTTCCCGTCGAACCATTGACCCGATTCGGGATCGAATGGTCCGTCGGCTTGAAAGTGATACAACTGTCCCGGACCGATGCCCGGCACGAACACGCTCCACATGTCACCCCAGCGATCCGTTTCGCGATCGAATTCGATCACTTCAGTCGGCTCGCGATCATCCACTGTGTCGTACAACAGAACTCGCATCGCGGTCGCGCTGCGGCTGAATACGACGAACTGAATGCCCCGATCAGTAACGATGGCTCCGTAAGGTAGCTTATACGCAAACTGTAACTCAGGATGGGGATGACGCATGAGCATGCTGTCGCGTTTCCTTCTCGGCTCTCAAGTTCGGCTGTCCTCGTTGACAAAGGAAACATACCACCATCTTGAGAAAAACAGGACGAATTTTTCGCGACAACCCAGGTTTTGATCCCTTGGAAGCGCACGAAAAACCTATGGCCTAAAGCTTGCTGAGGAAAACGCTTGTTCGTTCATAGTAAGAGTTAAGGCTAACGCGGATTACACCACAATCATCCGTTGAAGATCGATCCATAAGCGTGAATTTACAAGAGGAAATGGGACCAGCTTCTTAGCTGTTGACTTGCTTGGCAGTACGCTCACAATGACACTCTATTTCAAAACTACCGTCATCGAGCAAAAAATTGCCAACTCGGGAGAATTTGCGATGCAAAACCGAATTGTCAAGAAAATCTATGCGGATTGGCTTGCGAGTTCGGAGGCTGCCTAACCTAACATACCGCGCTTCATATGTCGCGCGGTTCCATGATTTCATGAACGACGTGGCCGTGTACATCTGTCAGCCGAAAATCACGACCGCCATAACTGTAGATTAGCCGCTCGTGGTCGATGCCGAGCAGATGCAATAGCGTGGCATGAAAATCGTGCATGTGCACTTTGTTCTGGGCAGCGTAAAATCCGTAGTCATCGCTCTCGCCGTAACTAAACCCTCGCCGCACACCGCCACCAGCCATCCAATAAGTAAACGCGTGCGGATTATGATCGCGACCGTTGGTGCCTTGCGCAGTGGGCGTACGTCCAAACTCCGCGCCCCATATGACTAACGTATCATCGAGCACTCCGCGGTTCTTCAAATCTTGCAGTAATCCGGCGATGGGCCGATCGACTTCGGCGGCTAACTCGCTGTGCTTCTCTTTTAATTCTGAGTGTTGATCCCAATAAGCGTGGCTGACCTGGACGAATCGTACTCCAGCTTCGCACAGTCGGCGTGCCAACAAACACTCGCGCCCAAAGTTCTCAGTATGAGGTTGATCGATTCCATACAGTCGATACGTATCCAGAGTCTCGCGAGAAAGATCGACGACGTCAGGCGCCTCCATTTGCATGCGATACGCCAATTCCAGCGACTCGACGCGCGATTGCAGTTGCGCATCAATTCCGACTTGCTCCAGTTTCAATCGGTTGAGCGTCTGGCTCAAATCGAGTTCCTCGCGCTGACGCTGGTGAGTCGAATGGGAATTGACGAGATTGGTGATCGAGGCTTCCATCATCTTGGTACGACTCTTGCCAATTCGAGTCGCCTGAAATTGCGCAGGCAAGAACGCCGACCCGAAATTCTGCACACCGCCGTGTCCAAGCGTCGGATTAATCGTCACGAAACTGGGTAGATTTTGATTCTCAGTCCCCAAGCCATATCCAATCCATGCTCCCATGCTGGGACGGACAAATGTATCGCTGCCAGTATGGATCTTCAGCAATGCACCTCCGTGGGCTTCATTCGAACCGTGCAGCGAATGTACGAAGGTCATCTCATCCACGTGCTGGGCCACTTCGGGGAATAGGTCGCTCACCCACCTTCCCGATTGCCCATACTGACGAAACGTCCAAGGGCTACGTAGCAAATTACCAGTCTGGGCGAACTGAACTCGCGGTTTATCGAACGGAAGCGGTTTGCCGTTGTCCCGAATCAGCAGCGGTTTATAGTCAAAAGTATCCACGTGCGACGGCGCGCCATGCATGAATAGAAAAATCACGCGTTTGGCTCGCGCGGCGAAGTGCAAGCCACCATTGGTCTCAGTGTGTGAAGGACCGGCTGCCTTTGATCCACTCTCATGCAACAACGTGGCCAATGCCAGCGATCCCAGTCCGATGCGGCAAGTACCTAAAAAGGATCTGCGCGAATGCTCGGCGCTGCTGCAACGGCAAGCTGCCTGGGGATCTGAGAGGTCACTTAGGTGTTGATCGGTGCCGATGTCAGATCGATTGCTAGTCCACATAGATAAACTCGTTGGTCAGTAACAATGCTCGACAAAAACTGAACCATGGGTCTTCATGAAGCCTGTTGGGATTCGTTGTTTCCACTCTCGAATTCTCTTGCGCGACAGCGGACCCGAGTGTGTTTACAAAATTAGTTGCGGTGAAAAACTCGTCAGCTGTCGGTTGTCTCCCAATCGCAATTACGAAGGCGAGCTTAATGCGTTGCGCTGCGTCGTCCGTCGCTTGCTTGAGTCGGTCCGCGAACCGCCAAGCCGCGTGAGTGGCCAGTCGATGATTCATGAGAAACAGAGCTTGGTGCGGTACTGTCGTCGATGGTCGCTTTTCCAGCGACACTGCGGGATCGACGTAATCAAACGTCGAAAAGAAATCTTCTAGCGCCGCGCGATTGATCGGTAAATACACCGTACGGCGAAAGGCATCGTGTATGGTCTTGGCCGCGCCGGTTTCCTCGAACTTGTCACCATAAATCAACTGTGCCTGGCCAAACAACTGTCGATCGAGTTCGTGGCCAATCGCTAGCAGTGAATCGCGAAACGGTTCAACTTCCAAGCGTCGTCGATTCTGACGCCACAGAAGTCGGTTGTCTGGATCAATGCGTTCGCCGGCCGGTGAACTGACAGAATCCATGCGATAGGTGGCACTGAGCACTACTTGGCGATGCAACCGCTTGATCGACCAGCCGCCACGTACAAAGTCCTCTGCCAACCAATCGAGCAGCTTGAGGTTCGAAGGCGCGTCACCTTTCATTCCAAAATTGGACGCAGTGCGCACAATCCCATCGCCAAAATGTCCTTGCCAAATTCGATTGACCATGACTCGCGCGGTGAGCGGGTTGTCCGGATCGATTACCCAGCGTGCCAGTTCCAAACGTCCGCTGTGGTCGTCCGGGAAATTGACGTCGGACAATTCGTGATCACGAAAAATCGTTGGAATCCGGCGCGGCAGCGGCGATCCGAGTTGGCTGAGGTGACTGCCTCGTGCATGGATCGCAACCAGCTTGACGCTGCCTTCGTCCACCGACATCGCTTTGGCCAGCGACGGTTTCGATTTGGTCAACGATTCTACTTTCTCTCGCAAGGGTCCGAACGTTCTCTTTTCGTTATCGGTAAGCAATTCGTCGATCTTGTCGGCATATATCAACACGCTTTCTTTGCCGAACAATTCGCGGTGAGTGCGCGCCAGTTTCGGATCGCGAATCTTTGCATCTTTGTCGCGGGCTGCGTCGCGCACCGTCTGCCACGCTGATCGAAGCTCGACTTGGTAAAGTTTCACAAGCTCATCCATTGATCGCGGCGAGCTGAGTTTCAACATCTGTCCAATGATGTTGCTGGACGATGAACGAGTCGCGCGGGCGTTCTCGCGCTCTTTAGCCAATTGAATCCAGAGTTCCTCAGCAGCAAGCGAGAATTTGTCGCGAGGCGTGTCGCGGAGCGCATACCAAATTCTAAGCACACCCGACCGATTCTCCGCGGGCAACGATGACAGTCGAGTGACTATTTTCTCGACCTCAGGATTATCTGTTGTGGCATTTACAGTTTGACCTTCGATTGGGTTCGTTACCGCCTGATGGTCTGATCGGCTTGATCGAATCAGTGCTGACAACAAGCGACCCAGTTGAAGCTCGAAATCACGGTCGCGGACCGCAAGCTCAGAATTCTTCAATTCACGCTCGGCAGGTTCGAGCTGCTGCGCGTGTTCGGTAATCGCTTGACTGACAACGGAATTCGGCAGCTCGCGCTCGTTCCATTGCGAGACAAACTCGAGGTGCTCCATCGATTTTGTGCTGTGAAATACTCCCGCTAGCGAATAATAGTCTTCGGCAGTAATGGGATCGAACTTGTGATCGTGACAGCGAGCGCAGCCCAGCGACAACCCGAGAAACACTTTTCCAAACGTATCCAATTGTTCGTCTACCAAGTCTGCCACCAGCTTGGGTTTGTCTTGCTCGGCCAGCATCTTGGGCCCAAGTACCAAAAAGCCCGTCGCGGTCAACAACTCTGCACGCTCCTCGTCGGACGCCGACACCAGCAGGTCACCGGCGAGCTGCTCGAGGACGAATCGATCGTAAGGAAGGTCACCGTTGAAAGCGTTAATCACATAGTCGCGGTAACGCCATGCTACCGGATAAGCGTGATTTTCATCCGCTCCGTTGGAATCCGCGTAACGAGCCAGATCTAACCAATGCCGTCCCCAGCGCTCGCCGTAAGTTGGTGATGCCAACAAGCGATCGACAACTCGTTCGTGAGCATCTGGCGATTCATTCTGCATGAATTGGTATACGTCTTCGGCATCCGGAGGTAGTCCGGTCAAATCGAAATAAACTCGACGCAACCACGTGTGACGGGCGGCTTCGCTCGCCGGTGTCAGCTTAGCCCGTGCGTGTTGAGCCACTATAAAGGCATCGACGGGATGGCGAACCCATTGAGCCGCTGCCAACGTCAGACTATCGTGCAACGCTTGGTTGTTGGATGCAGTTACGTGTTCGTTGCCATCTTGTTCGATACTAACTTTTGCAGCGATTCCGACAACTGGAACAACTTGTTGTTTTCGAGGCTGAAACGACCAAAACTGTCGCGCTTGATCCCAGTTGATACGGTCGCGATTCTTGGTGCTCGAAGGTGCCGCGTCGGCGGGAGATTTCGCTCCACTGTTAATCCAACGCTCAAAGGCCGCGATAATATCCTGACCGAGCTGTTGATCCGGCGGCATCTCCAGTGACTCATGACGCAGCGCAGATATCAACAAACTGTTCTTCGCATCGCCCGGAGTGATTGCAGGCCCCGAATCACCACCATCGATCAAACCGTGACGTGTATCGACTCGAAATCCACCCTGAAGTTCTTTCGATTCCTTTGAATGACAGGCGTAACAATGCTTGACCAACAGCGGACGGATCTTAGATTCAAAATACTGCAGCGAGTCGTCGTTGGCTTGAGTTTCATCGACAGGCAGTTGCTGGGCGAAACAATTGCTAAAACAGCTCAGGACTAGTGCAGCGTGGAGCAGTCCTCGCGCAAAGTTCAGCAACACGCACATTCGAGCGGAATCGGTTGGTTTCGTGCGGAAACTAGCCATTGGCAAATCAATTGGTAGGGGTGTCGGAGCTTGGGGTCGCAAGCAACTGCTGACTAGAGCCCCATCATAACCAATCACTCGATCCGTGTTGAGATGGACTGTTCCATGCAACCAATTGCCATTCAAACTCGCATTTTCGGCACGATCGTATCGTTAAAGAGCCGGACCTGGATTTCTAGCACACTTTGACGGTTATGTTGCTGGGCTCCGCAGTTTAGAATCGGCTCAAAGCTCTAGAAAGTGGCGACAGAATCCGGTTGCAACAGCCGGTACTATGTCGCCATTAATATGGTGAAACAAGTGTTGATACTCCGATTCAGGCGCCAACTACTTAGTTGGGTCAATGGGGAAGCTGAACTATGTTGATCGAACAGCTTGAACCGAGGCGACCACTAGCGGGCGGCGACCCATTGTTGTTGGCGAACTTTGCGGCTCCAATCGCAAGCGATGATAGCTATGTGGTTGTGGAAGATGGCAGTCTGTCAGTTGGCGCTCCCGGCGTGCTGGTTAATGACACTGATCCAGATACTCCCTCCAGCAGCCTTGCTGTTCAACTGGTAAACGGTCCAGCTTTTGGCACACTGAATAACTTCAATTCTACTTCAGGTGCGTTCGAGTACGTTCCCAACGCAAATTTCTTTGGTACTGACAGCTTTACCTATCAAGTGTCGGATGGCACACGATTATCCAATGTCTCAACAGTCTCGATTTCCGTAACACCGATCAATGATGCGCCAGTAGTTCGAAAGAAAGTCCCGGATCAGCTTGTGTATGTAGGCACCCAATTCAACTTGGCGCTACACACCAATGTTTTTGCCGATGCCGACGGAGAGCCACTCAGCTACCAAGTTACCCGCAGCGATGGCTCGGCGTTGCCGGAGTGGCTGCAGTTCGACTCGCAATCGGCTTCGCTAACAGGCGTTCCGCTGTTTAAAGATATTGGAGTAATTCTGCTGCGTGTTCGAGCAACAGACGCAGGGCACTTGAGCGCGGATGACGTATTTCATTTAGCGACAGCGAACGTGCCTGAGCCTGCTCCCAAGGTTGAGTCCGTGGTGATCAATGACGGCCAGTCACAGCGATCAAAACTAACGGAAGTCAAAGTTGTTTTCGACAGTACCGTGTACCTCGCCAGCGGTGCTATCACAATCGAGCGCATGCATGGTTCACTGAGCAACAACTTAGTTGAAGGTGTCGTCTCCGAAGTTCATCAATCTCAAACAACGCTCGGCGAAAAAACGATCGTATCCTTGACCTTCCCACCCAGTGCCAATCCAAGCCCGCTTTCGCCAGACGGTGCGGGCTCGTTAAAAGACGCACGATATCGCCTGAGAATTGATGATATCAAAGTCGTTTCCCTGATTACGTTCCAGAATCTCGACGGCGATGGCGACTCGCAGCCCGGTGGCGACTATCTCTATGGAACTCACGTCGCCGATAAGTTCTTTCGACTCTACGGCGACATCGATGGCGACGGTGACGTCGAGGTAAGCGATAGGGACGTCATGGTCCAACATCAGCTTTCCCCGAATCCGATAACTGGCATCGGGGCCGCGCTCGATTACGATAACGATCACGATATCGACGCTATCGATCTCAGCTACTTTGACGCGAACTTGTTCAAGACGATTTGATTCTGAATTCTGGCGGATCGCAACAAATCGCATCCACCTTGGTTGCCCTGGTTAGCTTGCCGGATTCAAATTCCTTGCTACAGGTTTTTGACACCTCAGGCTTGAGCCCAGGATTCTTCTTTGAAATCCTATACAAATCTAAAGCCTGGGTGATTACTCTCTAAGGATTTGGAGAAATGAATTGCCGATGTTGAAACCAGCAGCGGCCCTATGTGCTTGTGCGCTGTTCAGCTTGAGTTGTGAGAATTGCCGCGCTGCGCTCACAATTTTGTATGACGGAACTGTGCAGAGCGCAACTCCCAATAACTTTGTTCCTCGGTGGTTGGCTTTTGCGTCGCTGGGAGGGAGCCAAACCTATCAAGCCAGTTCCAATTCGACGAACTTTACAACCATTGCTGATAATGCCATACAAGGAGGTTACAGCAACTACTTCGGCAGCACTCTGGTCAACTCACTATTTCCAGCTCTGGATAGAATGAATGGTTATCGATTGTCCTTTGATGTCGAAATCGTATCGGAATCGCATCTTTCGAATGAACGAGCTGGTTTCAGCGTCATTGCAATCTCGCGCGATGCAGCTAGTGGAGTGAAATCGGGAGTTGAAATTGGGTTTCATGCCAATCGAATCTTCTCACAGAACGACAGTCCGGTATTTGGTTCCCCAGCGGCAGAGAGTGCCAACTTCAATTCTGTGGGAGTAGGTGTCGTCTCGTATGAGCTGACAGTGCAAGGGAGTGCTTACAGTTTGCGAGGTGCCGGGCAAAGCATTATCGCGGGAGCGTTGAAGGATTATTCCGCGTTTTCGGGTTCGCCGGACGTATACGAGCTGCCAAGTTTTATATTCCTTGGCGATAATACGACTTCGGCCGGTGCGAATATCAACCTTCGTTACGCAAGTATTGAGACCTTAACCGCCAGACCTTTCAACATGTTTGAGAATCTGCTAAATCCTTGTGGAACATGGAAGTTTCATGGATTTGTGGAGATTGATAGCTATGTCAGGGAAGACAAATCTGGATCGGTTTTCGGTGAAGTGTCCGTTGGCGGTTATGA
>SXGS01497070.1_pt1 | contig 29503 bp, 26 predicted proteins | sample 3174681 | NCBI WGS metagenome assembly SXGS01 (sample SAMN11356861, study PRJNA531348) | freshwater metagenome | isolation source: freshwater sample F1-80 | place: China: Fuxian Lake, Yuxi | collected 2017-12-25 | reverse complement strand
TCCAGCCATTCGAGGGCATGGCTATTCTCAGCCGATGCGAACAGCAGCTTCGATCGTCGCCGCGAGCGTCCTCTCCAGCGCACTGACCGCCGTTCTTGTCGCGGGGCTCGAGCCCTCGGCTCCCGCGCGCGAGCCATTGCCGACAGACCTCGGCCCCGCCGACGCGCTGCTGCTGTCGGGCAAGGACCAACTGCGGGTCACCAACGACGCTGGTCGAATCGCCTGGGGCACGGACGCGTCGAGTCGCGCGTTTTCGTTTGGCACGGTGCATGTCGGTCGCATCCTTACCGCAGCCCTCGAGAGCGAGAAGTATTCGCGCGAGCGTGAAGAGTTCGAGGGCTCGATGAAGGACAAGCGCGAGGACTTCGACCGTCGATACAAGGAGCTCGTGGAGAAGGCGCGCGCCACGGACCGTGAATCGCCCGAGTTCCCCGCCGTGCGCGAGCAGTTCGAGGCGTTCCAGAAGGAGTTCGCGGAGTGGTCGCAGGCGGCGGAGACCGAGCAGCAAACGATGGTCGCGCGGCACTACGACGGCGCGTACTCACAGATTCGTGAAGCTGTCGAGGTCGTGGCCGAGAAGCGGCACATCGATCTCGTGATGCGCTTCGTGCCCCCGGCGCAACCGCTGAGCCCGGCCCCCGAGACGGAGCTCTCGCAGCAACTTCAGGCGCGCACTTTCCTGCGCACACCCGATTCGATCGACCTCACCGAGGACATTCTCAGTGAGATGAACTTGAAAGCGCCCGCCAAGAACTGAGGCCCCATGAAGTCACTCTCCACACTTGCTCTATGCGTTCTCGCAGGCGTGACTGGCGCCATGGCCGCGCTGCTGATGGCACCGACTCCGGCGATTGCCACTCGCGCGCTTCCGGCGGACCTCGGTCCCGCCGACGCGATGATCCTCTCGGGAAAGGCGGGCAACATTTCACTCCGCAATGAGGGCGGTCGTGTCGCTTGGGCCGATGCCGCGAGCGCACGGGCCTACGCCATCGGCTGTGTCCACATCGACCGCGTCATGAAGGGACTCCTCGCGAGCGAGCGCTACACCTCCGAGCGCGAAAAGTTCGACGACGAGGCGAAGAGCCAGGGCGAGGAGTTTGAGCGGCGGGGGAAGGAGCTCCACGACAAGTTCCCCGATCCCAAGCCGAGCGACCCGAACTTTGAAGAGGCCAAGAGCGCCTTCCTCACGCTTCAGGCCGAGTACGAAAAATGGATGCAGGCGATGCAGCGCATTCAATCCAAGCACATGGCCGAGCAGATTGAGCGCGCGTATCGCGATGTGGTGGCGGCCACAGATGTCGTCGCCGCGCGGGGTGGAGTCGACCTCGTTTACCGCTTCATGCCGCCTGAGCGCGAGTTTGGGTCGGTCGACTTGGGCGACGCCATGATGCAGGTGCAGGCGCGGCCCTTCATCAAGATCCCTGCGGGCATCGACCTCACCGATGAGGTGCTGAAGGAGCTGGCGCTGCCGGCGGACTAGTCGCGCCAGTTGCGGGGACGGACTTCGGTTCGGGGAGCCGCTTGAGTTCGCCGAGGGGTCCGACGATCCGATCACCATCGGCGGGCGTGCAGATGACTGGCTCGTCTTCGGTGCCCGTGGGCAGCAGGATGAGCGAACGACCATCGAATGACCACCGACCCGAGTGGGCGGCGCGAACAACGGGCGCACCGGACGCGTTCGTGTTCGCATTGACGGCGTAGGTTCCATCGGCGGCGAGCGTGAGCAGCCCGCCTGGTCCGAGCCACCGACCAACGAACTGGTCTTCGGGCGCCTTCGGGGGCGCGTCGCAGCGGGCGAAGCCCGTGGAAGTGCTGAGATCGAAGAAGAGCTTGCCATCGGTCCGTCGCAGCGCAGCGCGGACGCGCTTGGGAGCCTCGAGGTCACTCCTCTTGGTCGGGTAGGGCTCAAGCCAGAAGGTGCGATAGTTCTGCCGGTCCCATCGGCCCGACTGAGATGGAGCACGAAACCGATTCGGTTGGCTCCACCGCACGAACGCGCCGTCGGGCTTGATCCAGACGATTTCCTTCGCGCTCTGCCACCATCCACTGATGTCGATTCGTTCGGTGGGGTCGATGTCGAGCGTGGAATCTGCGGGGACGATGTCGGGTGCGCGTGTGGGGGGCGGCTGTTGCGCGCTCGCGGCGGCGGCCACGAGCAGCGAGCATGCGACCAACCCACGACCGTGCCCTGCGGGGTTCATGTCCGCTTCATCACCGGAAGCCTGATCGTTGGATCAAGGTCCGCCGCAGGTTGCGCAATGAAGTCGTAGCCGTCGCTCTCGACGATGGTGCAGCGAACGAGTTCGCCAGGCGAGAGCGGTGACTTGCTCGCAATGTGCGTGACAGAGTCGACTTGCGGAGCCTGGTGGTAGGCGCGGCCTGAATAGAGGAGTGTCGCCGTGGAGCTCACTCCGGCGGTCGCGCTCGCGGTCGCGAGACCCTCGCTGCGCGCATCAACGAGCACATCGAACTGACTCCGCTGCGAGGCGACAAAGGCCGCGTTCTCGAAGGCGATCGACTGTTGCAACTCCATGAGCTCTCGTTCGCGCGCGGCGGCCGTCGCGGCATCGACGCAGAGCGCGGGATCCTGGTGCATCGTGCCCGATGGGGTTCCCGGTTCGGGCGAATACTTGAACACACCCATCGCGTCGAACTGCATGCGGTCAACAAACCCCATGAGCGCCTCGTGGTCTTCCTGCGTCTCGCCGGGATGTCCAGTGATGAATGTGGTGCGGATCGCCATCCCAGGGATGCGTTCTCGAAGCTTTCCGACGAGCGCTTCCTGCTTCTCGGCGGTGACATGCCGGCGCATGCTGGTGAGCATGCGGTCGCTGGCGTGCTGAAGCGGGATGTCGATGTACTTCACAAGGCTTGGGAGCCGCGCGATTGCGTCGATCATGGCATCGGTGAAGTTGGAGGGGTAGGCGTACATCAAGCGGACCCAGCCGCCGCCATGCGACTGCACTGCCGTGTCGAGAGCTTCGAGCATCCCGACGAGGCCGGACTCGTCACCGATGTCCATCCCCCAGCTCGTGGTGTCCTGCCCGATGAGGTTGAGTTCGAACGCGCCGTCGGCCAGAAGTTGCCGCGCCTCGGCGACGATTCGGTCCTTGGGCTTGGAGCGCATCTTTCCTCGGATCGACGGAATCGTGCAGAACGAGCAGCGCTGGTTGCAGCCCTCGGAGACGCGGAGGTACGCCCAGTGTCGCGGCGTCAGTCGCACGCGGTCGTCATCGGACTCGAAGTAGCCGATCCCCAGTCCATCCTTGCCATTGACGGTGAGACCGACGGTCGGCACGCCGCGCGCCTTCGCCGCCACGAGTGCGTTGGAGGCAATCCAATACCCCGGTCGCGCACCCGCGCTGTCGAGTGTTTCGCGTTGCGCGCCCGCGCCACGCACGGCATCGAGAATGTGGTCGCGGTCGAACACGCCGATCATGGCGTCGATGCCGGGGGCCCACTCGAGCATCTTGGCGCGGTGGCGTTGGACGAGGCATCCGGCGACGACAACCCGCTTCAACCCGCCGTCCGCCTTGCGCTTGATCGCCTCGGTGATGACCGAGAGCGACTCGTCCTTGGATGCCTCGAGGAATCCGCAGGTGTTCACCACGAGCGCATCGGGCGACTGGTCCTCGTTGACAAGTGTGAGCCCGTCGCGCTTCAAGAGCCCGAGCATCCGCTCGCTGTCGACCAAGTTCTTCGGGCAGCCGAGGCTGACGAAGGCGACGCGTTGGATCGTGGAGACAGGCTCGGCCACGAACCAAGCATAGGGACGCAGGAACGCTATTGATAGAGGCCGCGCAAGCGGATCCACTCGGCGACGGCGGGGGCGAGGTCGGCCCCCGCGTCCTCGCCCTGCCCAAGCCGCGTTCGAATCTCGGTCGACGAGAGATCGACCGGCTCAAGATCAAGGACCGCGTGGGCCCACCGATCGCCGTCGCTCCCGAGCGCCGCAAACTTTTCGCGAAGGGCCGGGCGCAGTTCGTTCTGACTTTCGCCGCCTCGGGCCACGATCGCGATGGTGGCAAGTCGCTCATCGATCTCGCGCCAGTTTCGCCACTGGTCGAACTGCATCGCTTGGTCGGCGCCGATGAGCAACACGAGGTCTCGCCGCGCGAGGTGTCGTTCACGAGAGATTTCGCGAAGGGTGTCCACCGTGAAGGAGGGGCCCGCGCGCTCGATCTCGCGGGCATCCACCGTTGCCCCCGGCAGCGCGGCAAACGCACGGCGCGCCATTTCCAGCCGATCGCGAGCTCCGGCACGGGATGGCTCCGTCTTGAGCGGCGACTCGTGCGCGGGAACGAACTCGATTCGCCCGCACCCGAGCTGCGCGGCCGCGGCAAGCGCCACCCGCGCGTGCAAGCGATGCGGCGGGTCGAACGAACCCCCCATGACAAGCGTGCGGTGACGGTGATCTTCATCGACCTTCGATGCACAGCGGTCGAGAAGGCGTGCCACCTCCTGGGCCGTCGCGCGCAACATGGCCGGCGTGTGGCGCGCGATGGCAAACAGCAGCGACAGGCGGCGAGGGTTGAGAAGGACCGCCCGAAGTGCGGCGATCATGTTCGTCGAACCGTCCGTGCGCACGAGTTCGGCAACCCAGTGGGGGAGCGGCGTGTTGGCGTCGTCGCTGATGGTTCGCACGACGCCCCACCTCCAGCCGCACGCCGTCGCGAGCGCCGCAAATGCGGCTGACTCCATGTCGACGAGCGACGCGCCGGTGGCCTCGTGGATCGTGCGCTTTTCCTTTGTCGTCGCGGCGATGCGATCAACGCTTGCGACATCAAGAGCATCGGGAAGCCGCAGCGGTGCGAGGTATCTCGGACTCGGTCGACACTCGTCGGCACCCGCCGCCACGACGAATCGCGCGGTTCGCGAGAGTCCCACCCGGTGCTCCGTGTCGAGGCCACCAGCAAGGCCGGCGAGGATCACGACGCGCCCACGCGAAGAGTCGTGCGAGCGAGAACCACGGATCGCCGCAGCGAACCGCGCGACGCCGCCGGGCCCGAGGCCACAACGCGCATACTCGGCATGGATGCCAAGCCCTGCGAGCGCATCACGAATGCCATCAAGTTCGAGTTGTGTCGGGCAGAGAATGAGCGGAAGTCGGGTCATGGGTGGATGCGCTTGTGGGTGGGTTGGGCGTCACCATTCTCCCGAATCCGCTTCTTCAGGACGCGAAGGGGCCTTCGTTGATCGCGCAAGAAAACGGATCAAAGAGAGGGTAGACGGAATGACTCCGAAGTACCCATGGACGCCGATACTCGTCGGGAGTGTTCTCGCGAGCCGCGCACGGTCCCTCACCACTGGCGCACTGCCATCGCTGTTTCTTTCTGCTTCATCGATCGTCGGCGACCAAGCAAGGCAGCGTGCTCTGAATCCGCTGTGTTGGCGGGTGAGCCGTCGCGAGCTATCATCTCTCGCCCACGGCCTCATCGTCTAGCCCGGCTAGGACACATCCCTCTCACGGATGGAACAGGGGTTCGAATCCCCTTGGGGTCATTTCAGCGCACCGCGATCAATCGTGGGATGGCGTTGTCTCGGAAACAGTTGCCTCACCGGGGCGCGATGTTGGCGAGAATCGGCTCAAAGCTCTAGATGCCGTGTTGCAGGCTCAATGGGTCAGCGCCTGCAGGTGGCGGGATCGATGGTGTCTTCTCAAGCACAACGAAGTCTGCGTTGAGCGAGTGATGGAATCGATCAATCTTGTCGAGGGTCCACCCTAGGGATCCCAAGAGTGCTGGCTCTCCGGAAAAGATCGTAAACCCATGAGAACCCGAAGGCGCGACGGGGGTGCGATCGGCGGATACTGCGTCAACAGGAACGCGACATCGGCAGCCGACAACGAGTTGTCGCGGGAGTCCAACCACGCTTGGGTCTGTGAGCGCGATTTGAAGCGCGGCACCAAGCGCCACTCGTTCGCTTCGCGCGCCGACACTCATCCTGGTCATCAGCGTGACGACGGCATCTGATTGAGAAGTCTCAGCCCTCAGTGATGTGCGCCACCCGCAACTGGGATTGGCGAGAGGTCGTTGTAGTGTATGGATCGCCACACAGAGGCCAGATCGCAATGACCACCATTCACAGAGGGCACATCTGCCACATTGCTGGCGCACCGAAGGTCACGGAAGCCGCGCAAGCGTTGGCGTGGTATCCAGAGGGTGCGTTGGCCGTTGATGAACGAGGTCGCATTGTGTTCTGCGGGAACTGGGATGACCTGCCCGCCTCACTGGCGAGCGCGCATGTAGTCGACCACGCCGGTTGCTACATCCTGCCGGGGTTTGTGGACACCCACATGCACTATCCGCAGGTGTTTTGTGGGGATGCCTATGGCGGTGGGCAGCTGCTTGAGTGGCTCCACGGTTGCGTGTTTCCCGCTGAGGGGTTGCTCGCCGATCCCGAGTACGCGCGCGTCGCGGCCATCGAGTGGTGTGACCGCATGATCAACTCGGGAACCACCATGGGGTTGATCTTCGGGTCCGCACATCCGTATGCGCAGGACTGCCTGTTTGAAACAGCGAGGGAGCGAGGCTTGCGTATGGTGTGCGGTCGTACCGTTGAGACGGTCGCACCTGATTGGTCGAAGCAGCGGACCTCGGAAGAAGATGCCGTGCGACTTGTTCGCGCTGAAATCGAGAAGTGGCATCCGCTGACTCCCGAGGCCTTCAAGGACGCCCTGCAGTTTGTGGCCGTCGTTCCGCGGTTCAGCCTTTCCGTCACGGCGATGACCATGAAGGCCCTCGGCGATCTGTACGAGGAGTATCGGGATCGCGGCGTCTACTTCACCTCGCATCTCAACGAAAACGCACGCCCAAAGACCGGCGAGGCGGACACCGCCAAGGCGATGTACAGGGTCGACTCGTACTTGGACATCTACGACGGGAAGTTCCTGCCGAACTCCCAAGTTGGTGGCAAGAGTTGCCTTGGCAAACGAAGCGTGCTCGCCCATTGCGTGCATTGCACGGACGCGGAGTTGGCTCGACTCGCCGCCACCAAGACTTCGGCGGCGCACTGTCCAGTGTCGCAGTTCTTTCTCGGTTCTGGAACGATGCCGTGGCGGCGCACTGTGGCCGCTGGCGTCAACATCGCCATCGGCAGTGACTACGGCGCCGGCGACGAGTTCTTCGTCCCGCAGATCTTGAACGCGTGCTTCAAGGCGCACATGTCGGAAGCCATCCCGGGGGGCATGGATCCATTTCCAATGCATGACCAAACCATCGCGCTCCATCCCGCGGAACTGTTGTTCACGGGCACGCTCGCTGGCGCTCGTGCGCTTGACCAAGAGGATCGATTCGGAAACTTCGATGTCGGCAAGGAAGCCGACTTCGTGGTGCTCGATCCAGCGAAGTGTCAAACGATGGGAATGACGCTCAAGCACATGCACAAGCACGCGGATCCAATCCAAGCGCGCGATGCGCACCTCTTTGCGGTGATCATGTTGGCGCGCGAATCGGTCGTGAGCGGGACATTCGTTCGCGGACGCCGGTTGAAGTCATCGTGACGAGCCCGCGTGGGCTTCGCCACTCGGCGTCGCCGAATCGGCCAACTTTCGATAATCTCCTGGGCTGCACAGACGGCCCCATCGTCTAGCCCGGTCCAGGACACCTCCCTTTCAAGGAGGACACATGGGTTCGAATCCCATTGGGGTCATTTACCGATGCTGCGCCGAGTCTTGTTTTTCGCGGCGCTTCTGGCGCTCGCTGGACCTTGGTCGCGCGCCGACTACGCACTGATTGGAGGGATCGCGCTGGGAGTCCTTGGGCTCTCCTCCTTCGCCAAGGAGTCCAAGGTCACTTCGAAGTGGCTCATTCAGGCGTGTGTGATCGCGCTTGGCCTTCGGCTCAACCTTGCCGTACTCGCCGACTCAGCTCTGGCGGGTCTCGCGCTCGCGCTCGGAACAATTGCCGGAGCCGTTGCGGTGGGATTGCTCCTTGGCGCGCTCCTGAAGTGTCAGCGCGAGGTCTCGGTACTCGTCACCGCCGGGACGGCGATCTGCGGGGGCAGTGCCATCGTGGCCGTTGGCACCGCGGTCGGCGCGGCCTCGGCAAACATGGCTGTGGCCACGGGCGCGATCTTTGTGCTCAACGCCGTCGGGCTCTGGACCCTTCCATCCATCGGTCACGCGCTCGGACTGAGCGAAGTGCAGTTTGGGCAGTGGGCGGGCGTCGCGCTGCATGACATCGCTTCGGTGGGGGGAGCCGCTCGCAGTTACGGCGCGGAAGCGTTCGATACGGCCAACATCGTCAAGCTCACGCGAGTGATTTGGATTCTGCCGCTGGCACTGCTGGCCGCGCGCTTCCTGCGGGGCTCGAGTGCGGCCAGTCAGCGAGCGCCCTTTCCGTGGTTCATTCTGCTGTTCTTGGTGGCGAGCACCGTGCGGACGCTCGTGCCATCGCTCGCGTCGCACGATCAGATTGTGTTGATGCTCTCTGGCGTTGGGTTTCAAGTGGCGCTTTTCCTCATCGGCACCGGCCTCACGCGAGCGGCGTTGCAACAAGTCGGTTGGCGTGCGCTCGCGCAAGCGACGCTCCTGTGGATCCTCGTCGCGGGCGCGTCCCTGGCCATCATCGCGACCACCGGTGACGGGCAGGTGGCGGGCGCGCGGTGAGGGGGGGCGTTGCGCGGCCAGAATGACCGCAAGTGACGCTGGGCGGTTTGACCCCCATCGGGGTCATTCGGCTGTTCGGGTTGATTTTTCCTCCCCCTGGGGTATGGTTTCGAGACTCATGGCACCCACCGAACTCGTGCTTGGAACAGGCCGCGGCATCGCCGCATTCATGGTCGCGGCATGCTTTGCCTGCTCCGCAGACGCCGCGACTCGCTTCGTCGACGCGGGCCTCGCCACCGGCGCCAACAACGGCTCGTCGTGGGCCGACGCTTACCAGGGGCCCGCCGCAGTGGCGACCGCGCTGTTGGCGAGCGTTTCTGGCGACCAGATCTGGGTGAAGGCGGGCGTCTACAAGCCGACGACGACGACTTCTCGCACGATCTTCCACACGCTCAAGTCCGGGGTGGCCGTCTACGGTGGGTTCGCCGGTTCCGAAACGACGCTTGCTGAGCGCAACATCGGGGTCAATGTCACAACGCTGACAGGCGACCTCTCCGGCAATGACGCCGGCACGGTCGCCACGATGGGCGACAACTCGCATCATGTCGTGGTCGGATCAAGCGTCCTCAACACCGCAATCCTCGACGGCTTCACCATCGTCGGCGGCTACGCCAATGGCTCCAGCGCATCGAACTACGACAAGGGTGGTGGCATTCTCATCCTGACGAGCGGCAACCCCACCGTGCGCAACTGCAAGTTCGTCGGCAATCGCTGCACCTTCGGCGGCGGCGCCGGCTACATCTATCAGGCGCAGGCCACCTTCACCGATTGCGAGTTCACTGACAATGTCGGTGGCAGTTACGGCGGCGCCTTCGATACGAATGCGACGACCGTGACATGGGATCGCTGCACATTCACAAACAACCAAGCCGCGCGCGCGGGCGCGATCGAGTCGTACGGCTCGAGTCAAACGCGCATCTACAACTGCGTGTTCCGGCTCAACAGGGCGACCTCGGCCAGCTCTGGGGGCGCGCTTTGGGTGGGAACGACTTCAACCGTCACCGTACGCGATTCGACATTCAATCAGAACTCGACGACCGCCACCACGGGCGGCGGCTTCTACAACACGAGCGGGACGAGCACGATTTCCAACTGCATTTTCTGGGGAAACTTCGGTTCAGGGAGCATCACCACGAACAATCAGATCACGGCCGCAGGTGGGACCAACACGGTCAGCTACTCGATCGTCCAGAACGGTGCGACGGGAACCGGCAACCTCTCGACGGATCCGCTCTTTGTCTCTGCAAGCGCCGGCGACCTGCGCGTCCAGGCGACTTCGCCAGCGATCGATGCCGGCAGCGTGAGCATGATTCCTGCTGGGATCACTCTTGATCGCGATGGGAAGCCGCGGCGCATCGACATCGCCGCCGTGCCCGACACTGGCGCGGGCACCGCGCCCATCGTCGACATCGGTGCCTACGAAGTTCAGCCACCGCCACCTCCGCCGTGCCCGCCTGACCTCAATGACGATGGGCTCGTCAATGGGATCGACCTGACCGAGATCCTCTCCGCGTGGGGAACTGCCGGCGCTGACATCACCGGCGACGGGACCACCGACGGCATCGACCTCTCCGCCGTACTCGCGGCCTGGGGTACATGCTGAGCGATACCATCGCCTTCGGGTGATGGCGTGACCGACGACAATCAATCGCGCGACTGGCCCTCGGCTGAGTTCGAACGGGTGTGGGGCGAAGTCGCCGCTTCGAGCGGAACAGCCGGCGATTCATGGCACTTGATCGAAGGCCGCGTGGAGCAGTCAACTCCACTCGGCGCCATCCACCCGGGCGCGGTCGAAGTTTTTGTGCGCGGCGCCGATGGGAGCCCGGTGGCCGCGTATCTGCGTGATGCGTCGGGCGTGGCGGTAGGGGACCGCGTCACGCTGCTTGGCAAGACCGTTCCCTCGGTTGTCCTTCGTGACCGCGCGGGCATCATGCATGAGTACCCGGCGTTCATTGCGCGCACGATGGACGCGCCTGCGCGCGAGGCTTCGACGATGGGTGGATGGATCGGGGTCGGCGCCGTCGCCCTCGTGGGCATATGGGTGGCCATGCGAATCGTGAGCCGCCGCAGCACGCGCGAGCCGCTCTCGCGGATTCATGCGGTTGCGGAGCGCGCACGATGAGTCGGACACTCTGGCACGAGACGACATCGGCGCGAGCGCGATTCGAGATTGGAAGCGGCATTCTCGCGGACTCCGGTGCGATCATCACGCAGGCGCTCGCCGGACGCCCCGTAAGCAGCGTGCTGTTCGTCTGCGACGAGGCAGTCAACGCCCAGGGCTCGTGGGCAGATCAAGTCGCGTCCTCGATCAACGGTGAATGTTCACGAGTCGCCATCCACGCGAGTGAGGCCACGAAGTCGATTGCGCAGTGGCAGTCCACTTTGGAGAAGGCGCTCGCGGTGCGTCTCGATCGCGACAGCGTCATCGTTGCGATCGGCGGCGGCGTCATCACCGACCTCGCAGGATTTGCGGCGGCCACCTACATGCGCGGGATCCGCTGGGTCGCCGTTCCCACCACGCTTCTTGGCATGGTCGACGCGGCGCTCGGCGGAAAGACCGGTGTCAACATCCCGCTGCCCGACGGCGGTCTCGGGAAGAACCTCGCCGGCGCGTTCTGGCCACCCGAAGCGATCATCGCCGATGTCCGCACGCTCTCCACACTGCCGGCGCGCCATGTTCGCGCGGGGCTCGCCGAGTGCCTGAAGCACGCCCTGATCGCCGACCCGGGTCTGGCCGCGATCGCCGCGGGCGCCGCTGCAGCGGCAACGAGTGCAGAGGCCGTCGACCAGTGGAAACTCATGGACCTTGTTTCGCGCAGCGCGCAGGTCAAACTCGACATCGTCGCCAAGGACGAACGCGAGACCGGCCTCAGACGGCACCTCAACCTCGGCCACACCTTTGCGCACGCCATTGAGGCGCGCGGCTGCGACGGCCTCGTTCATGGCGAGGCCGTGGCGGTCGGGCTTGTGGCAGCCGCGGCAGCGTCAGTCGCCGCAGGCAAGCTCCGCCCCGAGCAGGCTGTCGCCATCAAGCAGATGGTGGCCTCTGTGGGGCTTCCGGTCGTCCTCAAGGAGCCAGTTTCCGCCGGTTCGCTCGTTGATGCCGCCGCTTCCGACAAGAAGGGGAGTCGCGGAACCCTGATGCTGGTCCTTCCCGTCTCGGGTGGGGGAGTCGAATCGGTACCCGACTCCGGCGGCGCGCTCTTCAGGGCTGGGGTGGCCGCGGTCGGGGCCGGCTCGTCCTAGTTGGCGGACCCCTGAGCCTTCGGTCGCGCGTCGGCTCGCCGCGCGATCTCGGGAAGAAACGGTGAGACTCGCTCGCCGTTTCTTCCCGAGAACGCACTGGCCGCCAGAGTCCAGTCCCGTGTTTCAAGCGCGTGCGCAGCGTGCGCCGATACTTTGAGGTGCGGGTCATCGCAGTTGTGAACCAGAAAGGTGGCAGTGGCAAGACCACGACCGCTGTCAATCTCGCCGCAGTGCTTGCGGCGCGTCGGCAACGGACGCTTCTGGTTGACCTTGATCCGCAGGGGCACTGCGCGCTGGCGCTTGGGATCCCTGCCGCTCGGATCGAGCACGGGATCGAGGAAGCGCTCCTCCAAGGCAGCGGCACGAAACTCTTGGACGAGGGGCTCTTCTGGGAGCCGGCGCAGTCGCTCGTCGTCGCGCCGTGCACCGTCAATCTCGCGATGCTCGAAGCGCCGCAGGGACCGCTCCACGATGCGCCCGATCGTGATCGCCGGCTAGGCGGACTGCTCGATCGCCTTGCCTCTCGATTCCAGTGGTGCATCATCGACTGCCCGCCGCATATCGGGCTACTGGTCTTCAATGCACTGCGCGCGTGCGACGAGGCGCTCGTGCCTGTCGAGACTGGGTTCTTCGCGCTCAAGGCCGCACAGCGGCAGGTCGCGACGATTCGGGCCGCGGCAGCGCGTCTCGAACGGTCGATCACGGTCCGAGTCCTCCCCACGCTGATGCGCCGCGAGTCGCGCATCTCGCAAGACATTCTCGCCGCGATCGAGCGTACTTTCCCAGGTGACATGGTTCCGCTCGCGATCCAAGAGCACGATGTGCTGCGCGAGGCAGCAAGTTTCGGGCAAGCGGTCACCGAGTACGCGCCGACATCGGAGGCACGAGGGGACTTCGAGTCGCTCGCTGACTGGTTGCATGCGCAGCCGCTGGTGAGCCAACGAGAGGGTGGCGTCCCAGCCGGGTCGGACTTGACGAATCCCGACGCGGCATTGATGGCGCGACTGACCGCGCCTCGGGCGGGAACGCGCGCCGTGGATCCGCCGGTGGTGGAAGTCGAGCGTCCCGCGGCAGAGACGCGACTTGCCGAGGTGGCACAACGCCTGAAGTCGCCGAAAGCTGCGAATTCACCATGACTCGCGCGGCCGATGACTTCGACCACTTAGCTGGCGCCTACTTGAGTGGGGCGTCGCGAGGGGCACCGCGTGCGGCGGCGGTGCGTGTACCGACGATCCTCGTAGTCGGCAATGTGCCGACGCTTGCGGGCATCTGGATCGCCCACTATGTCGACCAGCGTGCGCGAAACGAGGGCCCAGTGGCGCTCGTGCGTCTTGACGGTGCCGCGAGCCGAGGTGAACTTTTCCGGGCGCAAGGGCGTGCGCTCCCATCGGACGCAACGGCGTGGATGGACCGCGTGAGTGCCGTCACTCGGACTTGGGTGCTTTGCGTCGACTCCCATGCGAGCGCGCCCAGTGTTGTGGCTTCTGGATGCCCGGTCGTGCTGCTCAGCGGAGTCGACGAGGCCGCGCTCGCTGCGGCGCGCCGCACGCTTGAGGGTATCGATGAGGCCGCGCGCGCATCGGGCATGGCGCACTCGACCGTGGGCCTCGCGCTCGTTGGCGCCGCTCCGGAGATCGCGCGAGAGGCCGCGGAAAAGCTCGTCTCGTGGTCGCGCGAACGCGGGTCTTCGATCAAGGTCGCTCTGGTGATGAACACGCAGCGGGTCGACCGAGTGGAGTCGACAGCGCCGATCCCGCTTCCGGCGTTCAGCGGGCTTGATGCCGCCAGTGCCGCGGAACTCATTGAACTCGCGGTGGGATCGAGCGTCTCGCGGTTCGACGCGCACCACGCGTCAGCGGCAGCGCCAGCGACCGCTCCGCCGCGCGCCGCGCCGGTGCCCGCGCCGCCGAGCGCCCCCGCGTCACCTGCTGCGGGTGCGCTCGGACTCTTTCCAGAGTTCACGGCGATCCCATTCGAATGCCCTGACGCCCCCGAAGTCCTCCTCGGCGCCGATGCCAACGGGGGGCTGCACCTGATCGCTCCGGTTCAACAGGCGACCGCACTGCGCACCGCGCGCGCGTGGGCGAACGGGAATTGGCGACTTCTGTGCGCCGCGAACAACGCGTTGACCAAGGGCGATCCGCTGATTGTTGAGCACATCCTCCTCGAGGACGCGCGCGAGGCCGTCGCGCTGCACAAGTCCAGCGTTCTGCTTCACGCGATCGTCACTGTGCCAGGGGCCGCACGAATGCGGGTCGACCTCAACGACGAGCGCTCGGCAGGCATTGCCTGAGCACCCGGAGCCAGTTCTGGCCCGCGAATCCTTCGACATCAAGAGGACTCCAGCCGCGCGCGGCGAGACCTGCCGCCAGCATCTCGTACTCGTCGGGATGTCTGATTCCCTCGGGCACTGCGTCGGGACCGAACCCGCCATCGAGATCTGACCCGAGTGCGCTGACGGCGCGCGTCCCTGCCGCGTGCGCGATGTGATCGACATGCGAGAGCGCGTCTTCAATGGTGGCCGTACGCCCGTCGGCGAGAAACCGTCCGAAGAGATTGAGTCCGACAACGCCGCCCCGGCGCGCGATTTCGCGTGCGGCCTCGTCGCTGATGTGACGGGGCTTCGACCTCATGAGGGCGCGAGCGTTCGAGTGCGAGGCAACGACCATTCGGTTTGTCGCCGCGAGCACGCTGTCGAGCGACTCGTCGCTCAAGTGCGACGCATCGTGGATGATGCCGTGCGCGTCGAGCGCGGCAACGACGGCACGACCATCGGCCGTCAGCGGCCCAGATCGTGCATTGCCGCCGGAAAACCGAGATCCCATCGCCCACGAGAGGCCGACTATGCGCACGCCAAGCGTGTGCCAGCGTGCGACATCGTCGGCATCGCGGATCGGATCGGATCCCTCCATCAAGAGCACGAGACGAAGCCGCGACGCATCATCAAGGTCGCCGTCGGTGCGGACAATCCGTGCGATGCCTGATGCTTCGAGGCGCTCGTAGATCGCCAACTGCGCCAGCGCCGCACGGTTCGCGCCCTCCCAATCGTCGTGACCGGCGTATCCCCAGGGATGGCCCTGCGCATCCGGTGACGGATCGACGAAGAGAGTCGCCGCCACGATGCCCACACCGCCTCGCGCAAGGCGCCCGAGGCTGACGCTGCGCGGACCACCGGTGCCCGTGTCATGCGAAAGATCGCCGCTGACTTGCGAGATGTAGGCAAGATCGAGGTGCCCATCGATCCAAGAGCGAGGCATCGTGCGAGGCTAGCCGACACCCCTCGGGAGTACCATCGTTCCCCCGTGATGGAGCAAGCAGCCGCAGTCGCGCCAGTTCGGACTTCCTCCACGCCGCGCCTGCGGCCGGGCGAGCGCATCGGCATGTTCACGGCGAGCCTCGCGTGTTTCGGGCTCCTTGGACTCTCCGCGTGGCTCGAACCCTCCGCGTCGGGCATGGGCACCCACACTCAAATGGGAATCCCCGCATGCGCGTGGCCATCGACGATCGGTCTGCCATGCCCGAGCTGCGGGATGACGACCGCGTTTGCGTGCGCCGCGGACGGGCGGTTCATCGACTCGCTCCGAGCGCAGCCGGGCGGGTTTCTCCTCGCCATCCTTGTCGCGGCGGCCGCGCTGGCCACGATGTACGCCGCGATGACGGGGTCGAAACTGTGTTCGGTGCTCTTCGGAAGCGTTTCTGGGACGGCGTGGTGGAGCCTCGCGGGGGTTCTTCTCGTATCGTGGGGCTACAAGATCGCTCTCTGGAAGGGGCTCTTCCCATGAACACTGCACTCAAAGCACCCACAAAGTCGATCGCGATTGCGGCGCTCGCGTGCGCCTGCCTGGGCTCGATTCCGGGATGCATCGTTGCGGGAATCGCATCGGCCATCGGCGCCAACATCGAGAAGGAGAAGGAGATCGAGGTGCTTGCCAAGTACCGCGGCCTCGAGAATCAGTCCGTCGCGGTGCTGGCGCACTCAATGATGGCCACGGCCTACGAGTACCCAACCGCGATCCCGAATGTCGTCGGCAATGTCGCCAACAACATCCAGCAACATGTGGGCGGCGTGCGAGTCCTTGACCCGCGGCACACCGTCGCGTGGATGCACCAGAACCCCGGATGGCCAACAATGCCATTGGCGGATCTCGCGAGTGAACTCGATGTCGACCGCGTGGTGGTGATCGATCTCTACGAGTACCGCCTCAATCCCGAGGGCAACGCATTCCTTTGGGACGGCGTGGCCGCCGCCAACATCGGCGTCGCTGAGCGCGACGGCATCGACCCCGATTCGTATGCCGAGGAACTCCAGGTCATCTCCAAGTTTCCCGACATGGAGGGGATTGGCCGGGAGCAGGCTGGCGCACGCGAAGTGGAACTCGGTCTCCAGAAGACCTTCGTCGACGAGGTCGCGTTCCTCTTCTACGACCACATCGAGAAGAAGTATCCGGACCGGGGGATCAAGAGGAAATGATGCGGAAGGCCCGTCAATCGCCGTGGATCGCCGCACTCGTCACGGTGGCGGCGTTGGGCAATGGATGCAACATCATCACCCCGGGGGCCTACATCCTGAGCGGGCCGCCCAAGGCGGAGGCGGCGTACACGCTGCCTCCGAAGAAGACGGTGGTCGTCATCGACGACACAACCAATCACATGTCGCGCGTGGCGATGCGAGTTGAGATGGGTGAGGCTGTTGCGGAGTCGCTGCTCGAGCAAGACCTAGTTCCCGAGGTCATCTCCACGCGGGACGCCATCGCCTTCATGCGTCGCAGCGATTCGGCGGGAAACTCGATGTCCATCCAGCGCATCGGCGAGGCGCTTGGCGTCGACCAGGTCGTCTATGTGAAAGTCGACCAGTTCTCACTCGTTGGCTCGGGGATCGATCGCAGTCCTGAAGCGGTCGCGCTTGTCAAGGTCATCGATGTCACCAGCGGGCAACGGCTCTGGCCGAGTGCCGGAGCCGAGGCGGTCCGTGGGACGCTCATCGACATCAACCCCGAACTCATTTCGACGAGCGCTGGGCGCCGCGAGCTCGAGGACAAGCTTGCCCGCGATACAGGCGAGGAAGTCGCCAAACTCTTCTATTCACACGAGCGACGCGAACTCGGCGGCCGCTTGGGCGTGAAGAAGTGATTTTCGCGCCGAGTTTGGCAGATCTTCCGCGCGCGGGCACGCTCCATGTCGTTGCCGCACCGCCCAGGGGATCTTGGGCCGCTGTCGCCATTGCCGACGAGACCCGTCGGCAGGGTGGGAGTTCGCGTGAGGATGGATTGGTTCTCATTGGTCCATCGCAGGCCGCGCGATCGGCGCGTTCGTTGGGGATCGTTGTCGACGCTGCGATCGAGCCGCCGCTCGGGATCCCGGGGTTGCTCGGGCGTCGCTTGCGTGAAGTCGTGGTCCGGCGTGGTGTCGCGCCGCTGACCGTACAGACATGGGGGCCTCGACTCGCCAGTGCCGTGCACACGGCCACGGGATTGGCCGAGCGGATCGTTCACTCGCGGCCACCGGCCGATGCCGACGAACTCTGCGCGAATGCCGCCGCGCGATTCTGGCGCGGGCACCTCGAGAGCGACCGAGTCTGCGTGCGAGCCGAACTCGGAATCCCAGAGGATGCGTTTGTCGTGCTCGCCGGCGGCGACTGTGCCCAGAGCATCGATGCCTCGGGGGCCTTCGCGGTCGCTGGTCGCGCAGCCCTTTCCGGCGCGCCCGTTGTGTTGATGGCTCCATCCTCGGCGAGATCGGCCCCGCAGGCGCGCCGCTACGCGATGGCGAGCGGCCTCGATCGTGCGCTCGTCACGATCGAGCAGGCGGAGATGCCGTCGAGGCTCTGGCTCGCCGCCGACGCGATGTTGCTCCTGCGGCCCATCGACGCGTCGCTGGCGCCGTGGTGGGGCTTCACGGCGTGGTGGGCTCTCGCGGCTGGGTTGCATGTGGTCGCGGAGTCGTGCGGTCCGCGCATCGACGGGGTCGTGTCCTTCACGCCCGGCGTGATTGAGGCCGCGTCGCTCCGGCTCGTCGAACTTGCGCGCCTTAGGCAAGAATGTCGCGAACCACGCGCCCCGACACATCGGTAAGTCGGTGGTCGCGCCCCTGCGCGCGGTAGGTCAGCCGCTTGTGGTCGAGGCCCAGGAGGTGAAGCATCGTCGCGTGGAGGTCGTGGACTTCAACCGGATTCTCCACGATGTTGTAGGAGAAATCGTCGGTCTTTCCGTAGGTGATGCCTGGCTTGACGCCGCCGCCGGCGAGCCACAACGAGAAGCAGCGTGGGTGATGGTCGCGGCCGTAGTTCGTCTTGGTGAGCGTGCCCTGGCTGTACGCGGTGCGCCCGAACTCGCCGGACCACAGGACGAGCGTCTCGTCGAGGAGGCCACGGCGCTTCAAGTCCTTGACGAGCGCGGCCTGCCCCTGATCCACCGACTTGCACTGCGCGCGGAGCTCCGTCGGCAGGTTGTTGTGCTGGTCCCACCCGCGCATGTACAGCTGGACAAATCGAACATCGCGCTCGGCGAGCCGCCGCGCAAGAAGGCAGTTGGCGGCGAAACTTCCGGGCGTCTTGACATCGGGACCGTAGAGATCGAGCGTTTCCTGCGACTCGCCGCTGAAGTCCGTCAGTTCGGGCACAGACATCTGCATGCGGTACGCCATCTCAAACTGGCTGATGCGCGATTGAATCTCTGGGTCAAGGCTTCGGGCGTACTCCTCTTCGTTGATGCGCTCGGCGAGATCGAGCATGCGCCTTCGATCCTCTCGTGTGACGCCGTCGGGATCGCGCAGGTAGAGGACTGGCTCGCGACCCGAGCGCAACTTGCATCCCTGATGCTCGCTGGGCAGGAAGCCGCTTCCCCAGAACCGCGCGGTGAGCGCCTGCATGTTGCCGGTCCCTTGCGAGATGAGGACGACGAATGAGGGGAGGTTGCGATTCACGCTACCGAGTCCGTAGCTCATCCACGAACCGAACGAGGGCCGTCCCGGTTGCTCAGACCCCGTCTGGAAGAAGGTGATCCCCGGATCGTGGTTGATCGCCTGAGTGTGCATCGACTTGATGATGCAGAGCTCTTTCGCGATCGATCCGGTGTGGGGCAGGAGTTCCGAGATCATCGCGCCGCCTTCAGCATTCTCGTGCCGATCGAACCGGAACATCGAGGGAGCCACTGGGAACCTTGCCTGCCCGCTCGTCATGGTGGTGATTCGCTGACCCATGCGAATCGAGGCCGGAAGTTCCTGGTCGTAGTGCGCCTCAAGTTGCGGCTTGTGGTCGAAGAGGTCGATCTGACTCGGTGCACCCTCCATGTGCATGTAGATGACGCGCTTGGCCTTGGGCGCGTGATGCGGGAGGTTTGTGAGGATCGACTCCACCGGCGCCGCGAAGGCGCGATCACCCAGCAGCTGCGTCAACGCCAGACCGCCGAGTCCGGCACCAACGGTGCCGATGGTGCCAGCGAAGAACTTGCGCCGGGTGAGGTTGAGAAGGTGCTCTTCGAGTGGGTCGTGCGCGTGCATGTCAGTCCTTGACCAGCGCGGCATCGCTGCAGAGTATGGAACTCGCCACAAGGGTCCACGCCGCCAGTTCTCGGCGATCGAGCGTCGGATCGACTGGAGCCTCTCCCACTTCGATGAGGGATGACGCATCAGCCTCGCCTTCGGCATAGCGCGACCGGTGCGCCTGGAGGGCTTGGGCGAGGAGCGCCATCGTGCTCACGCCAGGAATCGTGCCCACGCAACGCTGAAAGAGCTGCGACAAGCGGTCGGCATCATCGCCGGGAAGACGCATCACTCGCGCCGCCGCCGCGCGCGCCGCCTCCACGAACTGCTCGTCGTTCCACAGGACGAGAGCCTGAAGCGGCGTGTTCGTCGTCATCCGCCTCGTCACGCAGTACTCACGCGACGGGGCGTCAAAGGTCAAGAGCGACGGCGGCGGCACCGCGCGCTTCCAATAGGTGTAGAGGCTCCGTCGCCACAGGTCGTCGCCCTCGCCGCGCATGTGCGTGCGGGTGTTGGACTGCGGCATCGACACCTCTTCCCAGAGGCCGCTCGGTTGGTAGGTCTTCACACTCGGTCCGCCAGTGCGCTCACGCAGAAGTCCAGCGATGTAGAGCGCTTGGTCACGGACCTGCTCGGCAGCCAGACGCTGCCGCGGGAAGTACGACAGCAAGCGATTCTCCGGATCACGCGCGAGCGACTCGGGGCGCACATCAGACTCTTGCCCGTAGGTGTCGCTTGTGGCGATGAGCCGCTCCATGTGTTGCATGTCCCATCCCGACTCCATGAACTCGACAGCGAGCCAATCGAGAAGTTCCGGATGCGTCGGCCACTCGCCGCGCAGTCCGAAGTCGTCCTCGCTGCGCACGAGTCCCCGTCCGAAGAACTGGCACCAGAGTCGGTTCATCGCCACGCGCGCGGTGAGCGGGTTCTCGCGCGAGACAAGCCACTGCGCCAGTCCGAGCCGGTTGCGCGGAGCGTCTGCGGCAAGCGTGCCGAGCACCGCGGGCACCGCCCGTTCGACGGGCCTCGCCGGATCGGCCTTGTCGTAGGCGCCGCGCGTGTGGACGAAGGTCGCCATCGGCGCAGCGCGCTCCTTCATGACCATGGATTGCGCGATGTCGCCCTTGGTCTTGTCGCGGGCGGCAGTCTTTGCTTTGATGGCCGTCGTGAGCGCGGCGACGCGCGGCAACGCTTCGTCGCGCCACACGCTGCGCATGGCCGCGCGGACTTCTTCACGGACCATCGAACTCTCGAGTGCTGCCGGGATGAGCGAGCGCGCCAGCACGCCTTCGCCCGGAATCGCCCTATGGAAGAATCCGCCCAGGCCTCCCGTGTTGACAACCTTGCAGACGAGCACATTGGCGCCGGCGTTGAGCGAGAGCGAGACTCGTTCTTGGTCCGGCGCGACCGCGCGATCGATCCGGTGCTCGTGGACCCTTGCTCCATTGAGGTAGACCACGATCCCGTCGTCGCTGCCGAGCGAGAGTTCCGCCGTGCGGGCGCTGGGCGCGAAGATTTCCCGCGCCAAGAACTCCACGCCTGCGCCCTGCGCAAGTCCGACGGGCTCGGCCTCCATCACAGCGGGGGCATACCTCCAGAGGTACTCGCCAAACCGCTGTGATCGATCGAACGCGCTCGCCGTCTCGGGTCCGCGCAGGGTCGCGTACGGATCCTCGCCGGACATCGTCTGCCAAGGACCTGCGATGTACCACGCGCTGCTGGCACATGGCAGGCGGGCGACGAAGTCTTCGCTCGCCGCGCCCGCTGTCAGGCGTACCCGCCCGAGCACATGTTGTCCGTAGATGGAGTCGTAGCCGAGTCGAACGCGGAGGCGGGTGCCTCCCTCAAACCCGAAGGGTGCCGCGCTCGCAAAGAGCAGCGTGCGCCGGCCCGGTGCCATGTGCGAGTCGGGGGCCCACACGCGACCGTCACCTGCGACGAGCGCGTTGGTCGCGCGGAAGTCGTCGTTCGACTGTTCCACATCGGCCCAGGCCCACGCGAGCGGCACTTGTTCGACTCGCGACGGATCGGCGATCGAGATCGCCTCAACGACGATTGAGTCGAGGATCGCGTTGCCGTTTCGCGCGCGCCCGATTCGGCCATCGTTTCGACCGGGAGACTCCAGCGCCTCAAGAGCGATGACACGCAGCCCTGTGCCGTCCGTGTCAAGTGTGACGGTATGCGTATCGGTAGCAGGATTCGCGCCCGATGCCGCGACCGAGCGATCCGGTTCGATCGTCATCGTCGCCCCGCCGGAACTGCCGGCCTCGATCGGGCTCGTCGTCACCCATGAGATGCCCTGTGGCCCGGCCATCGATTCGCAGTAGGAAACGAAGAGCGAATCGTCCTCGGGGTGCGTCTCGTCGCGCTGCGCAGCGAGCGTGGAAATCTCGGCGTCGAGCGCGGCGATGGCCGTCGACTGTTCGGCGCTAGGCACATCGATCGACGGCTCGAACGAACGAGTCGGTGACGCGATCTGCGAGTACACCCCCGGCTCTTCGATCGAGTTGAAGAACGCGATCATGCTGTAGAAGTCCGTCATCGGGAACGGGTCGAACTTGTGATCGTGGCAGCGCGCGCACTGGAGGCTGAGTCCTAGGAAGGCGGCGCTCGTCGTCGTGACGCGGTCCACGGCGTACTCGAGCAGGTACTCCTCGTTGATCGCGCCGCCCTCGTCGCTCGTGACATGGTTGCGGTGGAAGCCGCTGGCGATGAGTTGCTCGCGCGACGGGCTGGGCAGGAGGTCACCGGCCAGTTGTTCGATCACGAACTGGTCATACGGTTGATTCGCGCGGAGTGCCTCGATCACCCAGTCGCGCCAGACCCAGTTGGACCGTCCGGCATCTGTATGGAGGCCAGAGGTGTCCGCGTACCGCGCAAGGTCGAGCCAAGGGACCGCCATGCGTTGCGCGTGTCGCGTCCGGTAGGGCTCCTCGGTCAAGAGTCGGTCGACGAGCCGTTCGCGCGCGTCGGGTGCCGAGTCATGGACGAAGGCGTCACTCTCTGCGGGAGTCGGCGGAAGTCCGGTGAGGTCGAGATAGAGGCGCCGTGCGAGTGTGCGCGCATCGGCGGCTGGCGATGGGGTCATCGACGCAGCATCGAGCGCCGCTCGAACGAACGAGTCAATTGGGTTCGCGCTCGGTGCGGTGCGAGGTGGAGCGGGCGTTTCCGGTCGTGTGACGCGAGTGAACGACCAGTGGGGTTCGTACAAGGCGCCCTCCTCGATCCACTGACGAAGCGTCGCGAGTTGCTCGGGCGAGAGCGTGTGCCTCGCGTCCGACGGGGGGGGCATTTGCACTTCAGGATCGGGCGAAGAGACGCGCTTCCACACCGCGCTCGCTCTCGGGTCGAACGGAACGATCGCCGCGCCATCGTCACGCGGCCTTGTCGCGTCGGCGCGATCATCGAGGCGCAACGCCGACTTGCGCTTCTCCGCGTCAGGACCGTGACAGGTCAAGCAGTGCTCGGCAAGAATCGGCCTGACATCGCGGTCGTAGTGGACCGGTCCGAAATGGGCCTGCCCAAGCGGCGTGGGCAGCAGCGCGATCGCGGTCGCTACCGCGACTCCGCAACCGGCAAGGATGAGAAGTCGAGCGCCCATGAGTGCCTCAAAAATAGCGCGGCGCGGCCGCCGTGCCGTCAGAAGCCTTCCGATTCGGGCTCACTTTTTGGTTTGCCGCGAGGGTTCGCCGCTCGAAGCAATCGCAGGGCGTTCTCGCGGAAAAAAGCCAGAAACACGGCGGAATCGAGGGCCACGCCAGCGAGGGGCGGCGAGTCGCGTGGCGAGTGTTTCAGGGGATCCACGAGGTGGAGGTCGGGATCCGCGATCGGGCTCATGCCGCGCCAATCTGTTTCCCACAGTGTTCGGAGCGCGAAGTAGCGGCTGGCGTACAGGTCGAACGCGGTCTCCTGCGACGATGCCTTCCGGTCCATCTCGTGGGCGGAGGCGTCCGCCGTGAGGTGGGCGTTGCTGGTCACGATGTCGGACCCGAAGATCAGGCGGTGGCTCCACTTTCGGAAGAACGCGCGCACGGTCGTCGGATCGTGCCGGGAGATCTCGCGCACCATCCACTTCGTCGCGCTCGTATCGAGGTTGAGGTTTGGGTGCCGTTCGAGCAGTCCGTCGAGGAAGGCGAGGTCCTCGGGCCAGCCACCCATGTGCGCGGCGATCCACGGAACGCCGAAGCGATCGACCGCGCGCTCAAACGATTCGTACTGCGCGCGCTTGGTGCCGTACCGCGACGCATCGGCGTACTTCGTCTTGAACCAGGTGTCCGGATCAGCGACATGAGCCATCAAGCACATGCCGAGGTCGGCGGCCCGTTCCATCGCGCGAATGCGCTCGGGATGGTCGAAGCTCATGAGCCCAGCGTCGCCCGCAGCCGTCGAGATGTCGATGCCCCGCGGCGCCGCCCAGAATTTCGCGATGCGCGCCCCCGCGGCGTGAAATGCGCCGATGCGATCGGCGTAACCGCGACCGTGCGCGTGAGCCGGATCGGTGCTGCGCCACTCAGGAACAGCAATGAACTGAATCCGTGCGCCGAACTGCTCTCGGAGCAACTCGACCTCGTCAAGGGATGGCGTCATGCTCCATACTTGCTCGACGCCAAAGGCGTCCATGGCCTCGAGCAGGAGAAGGGACGCGCGCTCACCGGTCACATGGGCGTGCGCATCGATGATCGGGATGGGCGGTGGCCCCATCCGCCTCGCTTCGTCGCGATAGTCCAGCCCAAGGAGGTTCGATTCGTTGGACACGAGGGCGATGCTAGGACGCGCGCCGCGACTTCGCGGCATCGCGCCCGCGCAGCGTCACGGTCTTGGGTGCGCGCGCTCGTGCTGCGAGGTGAGCTCGCGCGGCCGCCGCGCGCTTGCCGGGGTTCGTCGGGAGTTCGAGCGTGGCCGCAGTATGCACCATGCCGATGTACACCTCGTAGTCGGCCTCGATGTCAAGGTGACGAACGAGCTCGCACGCGATGTAGCCGCGGCTGCGAAGCGGCACTGGCGCGCCACCGGGTGCAACAAGATGTGGGATTGTGAGAAACGGATCACTCCCCTGATCGGGGGCGCGCGCGAAAGTTCGCAGCAGCACTCGTTCGTCGCGTGCAAGCAAGCAGAGCGCGAAGTTGCGACTGTCGCGGATGACTGGCGAGAGCGCTTGTCCCTTCTCCATTGCGACCAAGAGCATCGGTGGATGCATCGCGACCTGTTGCACGCATCGCACGACGACGGCGCTTCGGAGTTCGCCGAACGCACTCGTCAGAAGGAAGTGCGACGCGGGAACGAGGTCGAGGACATGCGCAATGGTGCTTCGGTCTGCGGCTGGTCGATCGGTCTGCATGGGATGTGGACTCCTCGCAGACATCTAGTCAGCGAGCCTTCGGAAGATAGAACATTTTCGTGCCATGTCCATAAAGACTTGATAACCATTGAGTTACGCAGTTGTTCCGGCGTCGGTTCGTTCTCGGACTCGGGAAAGTTTGGCTTGAGTGGGTGGTATGACTTGAATTTTGTCGATCGGTGTTGCATTGTGGGGCGTTGTGGGTACAGTCTCCGCGCCTCGCATGATCTTCCACGATGCTCTTCCTCGGCGAATACGAACACAGCCTCGATGCCAAGCAGCGGCTCGCCATTCCGAGCGAACTGCGGCAGGTGCTGAACCCTGCAACGATCGGCGCGGCATTCGTGGCCGTTCCAGGCCCAGACTCGTTGGTTCTCTGGCCCGACCTCACCTTCGAGAAACTGGCCTCGAACATGGGCGGATCGCTCGTGGGAGACGAGACGCTTCGCAAGTTCGAGCGACTCCTGTTCGCGCAAGCGTCGAGCGCGCCCCTCGACACGGCAGGTCGCATTCGCATCCCCGATCGACTGCTCGCTCGCTTCGGGTTGTCGGGCAGCGTCATGATTCTTGGAGTGCGAGATCACCTCGAGCTCGTCAATGCGACCGCATGGAAGTCCAAGGAGTCGGAGCGCGCAGCAGCCTCCGAGGACCTCTGGCGTCGTGCCAACCAGATTCTCGATTCACGGTCGGGGCAGGGCAAGTGACGGATCGCAGCCCTGTCGTCAACCCCGCTTGGGCAAGGAAGCCCTAGCGACAGCACATCACTCGCCAAGCGCACGGACGCGGCTGGCGGGCTCTCGAAGGCACTCGGTTCTGGCAGGGATGCTGGAAGCGAGCAGGACTAGGGGTCACGGAGGATCCCAATCGGTTCGCACGAAGCGCCAGGATGGCACTCTCGTGCGAGGCCGAGCCCTCGCGGCTTGGTTATTCGCCTCGCCCCCGCGTCACTGGCCCGACGCGGGGGCTTTTTCATTCACTCGCGCAGCCGATAATGCCAATTTCCCCAATTTGTCAATGCCCATCGGGGTGGCATCCGAATGAGCGATACCCTTTCAGTCGGTCGGGTTCCTTGTCGATGAAACATTGGCAGGGGTCGCAGGGATGGCGCACGGTGCGCCTGAGGCGAACCGATCAATCGGCTGGCGAAGTTCCAGCCGTCCTTGGGATAGGAGGTCCGAATGCTTGTCATCACGAGACGCGAAGGCGAAGAGGTGATCATCGGCAACCCAGCGTCGCCGATTGGCATCGTTCGCATTGCCTCCATCAAGGGTGACCGCGTTCGCATCGCCTTCGAGTTCCCCCGCGAGATTCCCGTCCACCGCAAGGAAGTTGCGGCGCAAATCATTGCCGGCGCCACCGACCCGGCCAAGCCCGTGATTGGCCAGATCCGACCGGCCGCCGAGGGCTAGTTTACCGCCCGAACCTCGCGGATTTCCGGGATGCGCTCGCGCACGAGTTGCGCGATCCCCGATTGCAGCGTCATGGCTGCCGACGGGCACCCGACGCACGCTCCATGAAACCGCACCTCAACGACACCGTCGTGCACCGAGACGATTTCGACATCGCCGCCATCGGCTTGGATCGCAGGGCGCATGAGGTCGACCACTTCAGCGACGCGGGTCCGCAGTGGATCCGTGCTCGGCGTCAGGGGGGGCTTGCGTGCGGGCATCGAGTGATGGTACGGCGATCCATTTACACTGCGATGATGCCTCTGCGCGGCGTCGCCACTCTCGCACTCGCGTTCATTGTTGCGATTGCCGGATGCGCCGCGACGCCAGCGGGCGACCCACTCGAGTCACTCAGTCGCACGGATGTCGTGCCGGCGCGCCAGGAGGCCGCGATGCGACTGCTCGATGCTGACCCGGACAACCCGCCGTACATCAAGGCCCTCAAACGAATGGTGCTTCAGCCCGGTTACACGGTGGCGATCCGCCGAGAGGCGTGGGATCGACTTGTGACGCATGACCCCGAGTCGCTCAAGGAGTCGCTGCAGGTCGGGTTGCCGAAGCTGACTGCCTACGACTGGCGTGCCGAAATCTGCAAACGCATCGGCGAGCTCGGCTGGAAGGACATGACGCAGACGCTTGTGCGAGCGTGGGCGACCCCCGCGCCGCAGCTCAGCCGCGACCTCCACGAGCGACCCGAGTTCCGTGCGCTCGTCGCACTCTGGGGGGAGAGCCGAGTGCCACAGGTTCTCTTCGACCTGCTCATGCTTAGCGACCCGATCAAGGAGGCGAATCTTCGCGCGAGGTGCTGGGAGTTGCTCCTCGCCACGGGTGAGCGCGAACGCATTGAGGCGCTCCTCGCGGACGAGAGCCTCGCCACGACTGACTCGTTCATCCTCGACATGCGGCGCGCGAGTGCGGACCTCCATGTGGTACCGCGCAACCGTGAGGAAATCCTCTGGATTCGCGCGCTTCGGACGCCGCAGCGGCGCGCGTTCTGGGATTCGGCACGCGCGGCGGTTGCGCGGTTGAAGCCGGAGGTGCGCGCCACGATCGAGACGCGTGACATCGCGATCGCTGCCGCGGCACTGGCGCACGCGCCCGCGCTGCTCGAGGCCGACCGCGACACCCTCTACGGACAGGTGGTCGATCGACTTTCACCTGATCGCGTCAAGCGGTACGGCGCGTCCTTCGAGGGCTACGGGACGCAACTCGCCGAGACGCCGCGGGCGCATGCATCGTCGCTCACATGGGGCGATTGCGCCGCGATTCTCATTCTCAGCGAGGCGCTCGAGGACCCGTCGATCCGTCGACACCTCTTCGACATGGCCGACCGCGACCTCGCGGATCGAACGACCGAGCACGGCGGACTTCTGACGCTCGACTCGTCGGGACGCTACGAGGTCGTGGAGTACGACCCACAGACACGGGGCTCTGATGTGCGCTACGAAGCGTCCGGCAAGATGTTTGAGGACGGGTATGACGCGATCGCGCACCTCCACCTGCACGCGCAGGCCTACGACAACTCGCGGTACGCCGGTCCGCACATGGGCGACTTTGCCTACGCCGACTCGACCGGCGTCAATGGCCTCGTCCTGACCTTCATCGACAGCGGGCGCCTCAATGCCGACTACTACCGGCACGGACAAGTCGTCATCGACCTCGGCACGCTCGACCGCCCTGAGGAGGGGGCGCGATGAGATTCGCCAAGATGCACGGTCTCGGGAATGACTACATCTATGTCGATACCGCGCGCGAACGCATCGACGACCCGGCATCGCTGGCACGCGAAGTGAGCGACCGCTCGCGGGGGATCGGCGCCGACGGACTCATCCTCATCGGACCCTCCCGCGCGCACGGTGCCCATGTCGAGATGCGGATCTTCAACGCCGATGGCAGCGAGGCGCAGATGTGCGGCAACGGGATCCGCTGTGTCGCGAAGTATGTGATTGATCGCGCGCTCGCCACAGCAAACCCACTGCGCATCGAAACTCGGCGCGGGGTTCTCGCGGCGCGCTGGGAACGCGGCGATGACGGCTTCGTCGCGAGCGTCGAAGTCGACATGGGTGTGCCGCAACTCGCCGCGCGCGGCCTTCCCGCAGAAATCCCAGGCGTGGCCGCCGGAGATGAGGTCATCGCGCGATTGTTCTCCACGCCCGACTGGGACGCCGCGCTGCGCGCGCACGGATCCGTGGTGGACACGGAGTGGATCGAGCCTGCCGGCCTCGCGCCGACGATCACACTTGTTTCGATGGGGAATCCGCACGCGGTGTTTTGGGTCGACTCCCTCGGCGCGGTTCCGATGGCCGCGGCCGGTGCCGCGATCGAGCGGCACGAATGGTTCCCCGAACGAATCAATGTCCATTTCGTGCAGAAGCTCTCGGCGAGTGAAGTGCGCGTCAAGACGTGGGAACGCGGATCGGGCGCGACGCAGGCGTGCGGAACCGGCGCGAGTGCCGTCTGCGTCGCAGGCGTCCTCGAGGGACACACCGAGCGCCGACTCGTCGCGCACCTTCCCGGCGGGGCGCTCGAGCTGAGTTGGCCCGAACCACATGGATCCGTTTTCATGACCGGTCCAGCCACACATGTCTTCGACGGCGAGTGGCCAGCGCGGGTGAGTGCGGGAGCTGGGTTGTGACGCTCTCGGCGAACGAGCGGGCCATTGTGGCAGCGATGGGATCCCGGTCCGCCGCCATTCGAGCGGATCTGGCGGAGTTGGTCGCGATGCCAACGGGTCATGGCTGCGCCAAGGGACTCGAACGCGCGCGGTCCTGGATGGGAGCACGGCTTTCCGCCATCGGCGCCACGCTCTCGCGGCGCCCCGGAGGCGCCCGACCGGACTGGTTGCGCGAGGGCCCTGCCGGTGCCGACGCGTGCGAGACGCTGATTGCTTCGTCGGTGCGGCGTGCTGGCGTGCGCGTTCTTGTGTCGGGACATCTCGACACTGTGCACGATCCCAACGCAGCCTTCCGCGAACTTGTCGCTGTCGGCGACGGGTCGTTGAGAGGCCCAGGTGCCATCGACATGAAGGGGGGGCTCGTCGTGGCGCGTCACGCCCTCGAGGACGTCGCGGCAGCGAATGCGAGTGGACCGTGGTCGATGGTGCTCAACGCCGACGAGGAAACCGGCAGTTTCCGCAGCGAGCTCACGCTGCAGGAGTTGGCGAAGGAGCACGACATCGGTCTCGTGATGGAACCCGCCTACGGCGCAGGCGACTTTGTCACTGGCCGTGCTGGCAGCGTCCAGTTCCGCGTCGATGCCTACGGGCGCGAGGCGCATGCGGGGAGAGACGCCGCGAGCGGAGTGTCTGCGGTCGGCCCATTGTGCGCGGCGGTGACTCGACTCCTTTCGCACTCGGATCCAGCTTCGGGAAGGACACTCAATGTC
>SXGS01204769.1_pt1 | contig 29548 bp, 16 predicted proteins | sample 3174681 | NCBI WGS metagenome assembly SXGS01 (sample SAMN11356861, study PRJNA531348) | freshwater metagenome | isolation source: freshwater sample F1-80 | place: China: Fuxian Lake, Yuxi | collected 2017-12-25 | reverse complement strand
CTGGATGAGGCCCAGAAGGAGATCCATGTGTATTACGGATTGGAACTTCTTGAGATCGTTCCCAACGAGTCGGAGCACAGCGCCTACAAGCTTCTGGCCGGGCGACTTTACAATGCGGGAGTGAAGGTGAGGGATTTGGACTTGCTCGCCTTTTTCCCCTCCAGGGGTCGGTTTACTGAGGTCTGAGGATTATTGGCTGTGTTCTTTCGTCTTCTTCCAGGATTTATCCCCAAACCCTTCTTCCTTCTTCAGTTTCTTCGCAGGCGGGCATTAACGCAGCGCAAATCGCACAGAAGCCACTCTGAGGCGGTGCCAGTAGCGGGAGTCGTGCCAACAGTTTTCGGGAATTTCAAACCGCCCCATTTCCACCAATTTCACACCGCCGCCCACAACTCCCACCGCGATCCCGAGGGCTTTGCTCATCACACACCAAAACCGCTCCTTTCTTGCAACACTGCGGCCCCTCGTTCAGAGTGGATCCCCTCCATTTGGAAAACCAGAACACTGTGAACCCTTGGCGATGTTCCCGGGTGAACGCGCGCGGCAGGCCAGCACCGATTTGCGGCCCCCTGTTTGCGCGGAACGCCACTGACGCCAACTCTTTCCGCAAGAGACCTCTCCCGGTTTTCGAAATTCCTAAGGCTCGCGCAGATTCGACCGCGCCTACGTTCAACCTAGGAATGCAAAGAACGCGGGAGGATCGACTCACTTTTCAAACCGGTCCCCCTGCCCAGCTCTACCGGTAATCTCCCTCCCGAGTTCCCTGCATTCCTTTCCAAGTTAGGCCTTGTTTCGCCTGTGGAGGTGGTAGTCATGGTTGCTGATATGACCGCGAACTCATCTCCCACTCCCGAGCCAGAAGCGCAAATACAAACTCGCTGGTCCATGTGCCCTTGAATGCCCGGTGCTCAATGTGGTGTGCCTCCTGTCGGAAGCCCAGCCGCCTAAACAATGCTGCTGCTGGCTCGTTCAGGGCGTCAGTAGTGGCGGAAATGCGGCGAGCAGACAGGGCGGTAAACAAGTGGTGAATCGAACACTCCAGCGCCTCGGTGGCATAACCCTGTCCCTGTCGGCTGGGCGAAATGGTAACTCCAAGCTCAAACTGTCGCGGCTCGTCGGCTCGGCAGTGTAACCCACAGTCACCAATCAACTGGCCGGTCCCCGTCTCGACGACAGCCACCTGAAGCCATGTGCCCGGAATACCAATGTCTCTATCCTGCTGCTCGTCGAGCAGTCGAGCAGCGTCATCGGGTCCAAAGGTCTCCCATGACTGGTATCGAGCAACATCAGGCAAGGAACGATAGGCGCAAAGGGCCTGAGCATCGGCCCTCTGCAAACGTCTGAGGAACAATCTCCGAGTGGGCAATGAGCTGGGGAATCGCAGGTTCACGGGTGACGTGTTGAATTGGCCGAACTCAAAGCGCAGCCATGCCGGGGCGATGGTGTCCGGGTGCAATCGCGATGGCCAACCGGCATTGGCTGGGGCGCCTGGTAGGCGGCTTGGCGTTCATGTCGTGGCGCTGATGCTACCAAATAAGCGGCGAATGTAAAGAGTGCAGCTCGCGCAACGCAGTAACCGAACATGGCGAGAGGACTCTGAATCGTGAAGAGCGGAAAGCCGAGAACACGAAAACGGAAACTGAGTGGATCGGCGAACGAAACCATAAAGCCAACCCACAGCAGCGGCGAAATGCAAACCTCAAGGATGCAAAGCCAGAAAGCTATGCGATGCCAAAGACGACGAGACGAAACCTCGAGCACTGGTGATGCAAATCCGAGAAGCGCAAGCACCGCTCCCGGTGAGAAGCCTCCGATAGCTGCGCTGATCAGAAAATCCACCGCCCAAAAGAAGCCGAGGAACGTGACGGTGACCCGCTTCCACTTTCCTGGCTCTCCACTGGGTGTGATGTCGCTCACGGTGTAAAGCCGCCGAACGGCGCGAGTGACCGACCGCCGCTATCAGCTCCGCTACTCCGTCCGGATAATTTCTCGAATTCCCCCAGCCCTCAACAAAACGGCGAGGCTCAGGGGCGGTTCGGTCGACTCGATGGTTGGGTCAGGTGCTTCATGCCCCCTCCATCCGAAACACAGTGATTTCGGGCCTGACGTTGAATCGCACTCTTTGGAGATGGCCGACACCCCTGCTGATATACAATCGACGCCCCCCTGACAACTCGAACTCTCCGCAGGTGTAGCGACGATTCCGCACGGGGAGAAGCGGAGGAGGAAGGAACGGAGGTTTGCACTGTCCCCCATGTGTATGACCCGACAAAATACAGCCTGAGTAGGCACCCCAACCGGGAAGGTCGGCAGTGTCGGGATTGTGGCTGAGCACGATGGCCGCCGCCCGCGCCGGGAGCGTTCCGAGGCCAGCCGCAAGGTCGAACCGTTTAGCCCAAAGATCATCCAACCCAATGATGTGAAGGCCCGCCATCTCGACCAGTTCATTTCGCAGGACTCGAACGCCCACGTCGGTCGCCAACCCGGCGATCCGTTCCGCGACGTGTGGCTGAGCCCACCGGAGTCCATAATCGTGGTTGCCAAGGATGCCGAACGTGCCACGACTCCCGAGCGGTAGATGTGAAAACATCCGTTGGGCGTGCTCAAACATCTGGGGCTCGTGGCTCGTGAAGTCACCGGTATAAACGACAAACTCCGGCGATATCTCCTTCACGCGCTGAAAGCTTCGTAGGAGGTAACCGTCATCGACCTGTGGACCGATATGCAGGTCGCTCAATTGCACCAATCGCGATCCCGCCAAATCCTTCGGCAGATCTGCCACGGGAAGCCGCCGCTCCACGACCTCAAGCCAATGTGGCTCGAGCCGCCACGTGTAGATTCCTGCAGCCGCCCCAAGCCCTAGCGTCGCGGCCGAGGCCTTAATGAACTGGCGGCGTGTAATCATTGGACCCAACGGCGCCCTTCAGCGGCGCGCCGCTTACGGCGCGCCGGCTGCAAGGGCTTGTTGAACGGCAATATCGTCATAACTCAAATCCTGATTCCCAACGCCCTGATAAAAACGAGTACTATGGGAAAGGCTACACCAAAAGCAAGGCGGCAATACGCTGCTCGGCGTCTTCCACCGAGCGTATAGTCAGTGGCGCAGCCTGCGAGCAAGAAAGCTGCGGCAAAAATGCTGAATGCGAGTTGGAGACGCATGGCGTGTGGAGCGGCCGAAGCTTAGATGGCGGGCTTGCGCTCGTCCCTGCGGTGACTGAAGATGCCCTGCTCTAGGCGCACGTGGTAGTTTTTCTCGAAGGCAATCCAGGGCGCCCTGCCGAAGTCTTTCGGGGAGCCGATGCGGGCACCTCGGATGTTCCGCGGCTGGCCTTCGCCACAGCCGTGCTCCATTATCAGAATTGTTGAGTCCCCAGGATCAAGGATTGTAAAGTAAACCGATTTCCTGTGAAATCCAAGCCGCTTACCCGCTTGGGGAAGCCTCGAGTCGGAAAAAAACTGGCACGAACGTGTCTCAGTTGGGGGGCACAACCTCTGGTAATCGCGAGCAGGCATGGCAAAACGAGCGGATACAGAAACGATGGACGCCGAGACTTCGGCACAATTCGAGCGATCGCCGTGCGGCGCAATGGCGGCTGAATCCGAACTGTGCAGGGCTCTCGGCCAGCTCCGGTCAGCATTCCACGTGACCAAGAATCTCGATCACGGAGCGATCCGGCTGGCTGGCGGCAGCGCTGAATTGGACGACGCCACAGGCTGCCACTCCGGGGAAAGAGCCAAGACCCTCGACGCTTTTCTGCCCAGCATGCCACCGGAATCCCTTGGCGACCCCTCGTTTCTCAGGAGCCATGGAGTGCGTTACGCGTATGTCGCGGGAGCGATGGCGAACGGGATCGCGTCCACACAGTTGGTGGAGGAGATGGGCCGGGCCGGAATGCTCGGGATTTTTGGCGCAGCCGGACTCAGCTTGTCGCGTGTTGAGGAAGCGATATCCACCCTCGAGGAACGCGCTCCCGGGGATCCGAGGGGCTTCAACCTGATCCATAGTCCTAACGAACCCGAACTCGAAGCCGCCGTTGCCGAACTCTATCAACGGAGAACAATCCGGCTCGTCGAGGCGTCGGCATTCCTGAGGTTGACGCTGCCGATTGTCCGTTATCGAGTCGCGGGCATTCGCCGCGATCAGGTGGGGGTCATTCGACTCCCGAATTCGGTGATAGCCAAAGTTTCCCGAGTCGAGGTGGCGACTCAGTTTTTGTCTCCCCCTCCCAACGAACTGCTGAGCGAGCTCGTGCGAAAGAAAGAGTTGACCCTCGACCAAGCAGCCATGGCCTCGGAAATCCCCATGGCGGAAGACGTGACCGCTGAAGCCGATTCGGCGGGCCATACAGACAACCGTCCGCTCGTCACACTGCTGCCGACGCTCGTAGCCCTTCGAGACCGCCTTCAAGCTCGCTTTCGTTACGAGCGCGTGCCCCGGATCGGCGCTGCCGGGGGGTTGTCGACACCCGCCTCGGTGGCCAGCGCCTTTGCCATGGGCGCGGCATACGTCGTCACGGGCACTGTGAATCAGGCTTGCGTTGAATCCGGAAGCTGCGACGCCGTGCGTCGCATGCTCGCGCAAGCGGAGCAGGCGGACATCGCCATGGCGCCGGCGGCGGACATGTTTGAGATGGGCGTCAAGGTGCAAGTGCTCAAACGGGGCACCATGTTTCCCATGAGAGCGAGCCGCCTCTACGAGCTGTATCGCGCTTGTCCCAGTCTGGAGGCCCTGCCCGAGACAGATCGTGGATTTGTGGAGAAACAGTTGTTGCGATCGACTTTGGAGGAAGCCTGGCGGGCCACGCGGGAGTTTTTTCTGGAGCGCGATCCCGCCCAGATCGAACGTGCCGAGAGGGATCCCAAGCATAAAATGGCACTGGTCTTTCGATCCTATTTGGGCATGAGCTCACGCTGGGCCAATCGAGGGGAACCCTCGAGAACGATGGATTATCAAGTGTGGTGCGGCCCCGCGATGGGCGCGTTCAATGAATGGACGAAGGGCAGTTTCCTCGAGAAACCCGAAAACCGCCAAGTCGTGACCGTGGCGCTGAATCTCCTTTATGGGGCGGCATTGGTGCTTCGACACCATTTTCTCGGCCTCCAAGGGATTCACTTGCCAGCGGGCTTCGGGGGCGTGCATCCTCTGGAGCCAGCAAGATTGCGCGAAGCACTGAACACATGACCAGCGAGCCCTGTCCCATCGCCATAGTTGGCATCAGCTGTTTGTTCCCAAAATCGGAGAACCTCCGTGGCTATTGGGCAAACATCAAGAACGGCGTGGACGCCATCACATCCGTCCCGGTCGGATCGCATTGGAATGTCGCGGATTACTTCGATCAAGACCCCAAATCCCCTGATCGCACTTATGCGAATCGGGGAGGATTCCTTTCTCCCGTGACGTTCAACCCCATGGAGTTCGGGATTTCTCCAAAAGACGTCGAAGCGACGGACACGACTCAACTCCTCAGTTTGGTCGCGGCAAAGCAAGCCCTCTCCGACGCGGGCTACGGCGACGGGAAATCGTTCAACCGAGAACGAACGAGCGTGATTTTGGGGGTGACAGGCGCCCTCGAGCTGGTGATACCGCTAGGCGCCCGGCTGGGGCATCCGATCTGGCGGCGGGCGCTCAAGGAGGCGGGAGTCGAGAACGAGGTCGCGGAAGACGTGGTCCAGCGCATCTCGGATTCTTACGTGGGCTGGCAGGAAAACTCTTTTCCCGGGCTGCTCGGCAACGTGGCGGCGGGTAGAATCTCGAGCCGGCTCGATTTGGGGGGCACCAACTGCGTCGTGGACGCCGCCTGCGCCAGTTCCCTCGCCGCGGTGCACCTGGCGAGCCTCGAACTTTCCACTGGACTCTCCGACATGGTGATCACCGGGGGGGTCGACACGTTCAACGACATCTTCATGTATCTCTGCTTCAGCAAGACGCCCGCGCTCTCGCCCACGGGCGACGCCAAGCCGTTTGACAAGGATTGCGATGGCACGATCCTCGGGGAAGGCCTTGGCATCCTGGTGCTCAAGCGCCTTGCGGACGCCGAGTCCGATGGCGACCGGGTCTATGCCGTGTTGAAAGGCATGGGTTCCTCCAGCGATGGCCGGGGCAACGCGATCTATGCTCCGCGAGCGGACGGGCAGAAACTGGCCCTTCAGCGCGCCTATAAGAACGCGAATGTCGAACCCCGGACTTTGGGGCTGATCGAGGCCCACGGCACGGGAACCAAAGTGGGGGACGCCACGGAGCTCTCCTCCCTGGCCGAGATTTTCCAAAGCCCTGAGCAAACCGAGGCTTGGTGCGCGCTCGGCTCGGTGAAATCCCAAATAGGGCATACCAAAGCGGCGGCGGGCGTTGCGGGGTTGATCAAGGCGGCCATGTCGTTGCACCAAAAAGTCCTGCCACCAACCATCAAGGTGCGCCAACCGATCGAAGAGGCGGCGCCTGGCAAATCGCCGTTCTATGTGAACACCAGGAAGCGGCCGTGGCTTCCTTCTAAATCCCATCCCCGGCGCGCTGGCGTGAGTGCTCTTGGCTTCGGGGGCACGAATTTTCATTGTGTGCTGGAAGAACATCGCAGCCTCAAACCGAGCGTGGATTGGGACGGCGACGTGGAGATTTTGGCATTTCAAAGCGATCGATTCGAGGATCTGCGCGCGCAACTCGCGGCGCACCCTGAAAACCTTAGCTGGCAGGGATTTAGACGAACTGCGCGCCGATCCCGCGAGAATTTTCGTCGGGACGCCTCCTTCAGGCTTTTGATCGTGGTCACGGTCGATTCAGATCGCGCGAGCCTCAAGGATACCGCCCTCAAAATGCTCGAGAAAAACCCGGGCAAAACGTCCTGGGCAGCGCCTGCGGGCATTGCTTTCGGATCGGGCACGTCTCATGGAATGCTCGGTGCGCTTTTCCCGGGTCAGGGTTCCCAGTATGTGGGGATGCTGCGGGACTTGGCCTGCCAATTCCCTGCGATGCTCGATGCCTTGGCCGAGGCGGACGCTGTTTTCGCCAGCGACCAGAATCAGACGAACTCCAAACGGCTGAGCGATTTCATCTACCCGCATCCGGCTTTCTCGGAAGCCGTTCGCAGCCAGCAGGAAGAGGCGCTCAAAGCCACCGATATCGCCCAACCTGCTCTTGGCGCGGTGAGCATCGGAGCGTTCAGCGTGCTCGGCTATTTTGGTGTCGTTCCCGAGGCGGCTTGCGGCCATAGCTACGGGGAACTTTTGGCTCTGTGCGGCGCCGGAAGAATTAAGCCCGAGGCGCTGCATCACTTGTCGAATCTTCGCGGGCGACTCATGGCCAGAACCAACGGCAATGGTGATCGTGGCGCCATGCTCGCCGTGCAAGCCGACGAGGAATCCGTTCGCCAATTCTTGACTGAAGAGAATGGCCATTTAGTGGTCGCGAACCGCAATTCACCGAAGCAATTTGTGCTCGCGGGCACGGCGGAACACATCGAAAAGGCCGCCGGGGAATTAACAAAACGATCCATCCGAACCCGTGTGCTCCAGGTTTCCGCCGCTTTCCACAGCCCGCTGGTCGCGGACGCAAAAGGCCCCTTCGCGGCGGCGCTGGAAAACATCTCCTTCAGCAAGGGCCGAATACCGGTGTACGCGAACACGACCGGCCGCGAGTATCCCAAGACCGCAAAGCAAGCCCGCGAATTGCTCGCCAATCAAATCGTGCGCCCGGTCAATTTCATGGAACAGGTGCAGTCGATGCACGCCGATGGCGTTCGCACGTTCATCGAGGTCGGCCCTGGGCATGTCCTGATCGATCTTGTGCAATCCATTCTCGCCAACCGCGAGGTGGAAACGATCGCCCTTGACGCATCCAAAGGGAATCGATCCGGCACCTTCGATTTGGCGTTCGCTCTGGCCCGGCTGGCGTCCCTAGGCCATGAAGTCACGTTGAACCGTTGGGAAATCCCCCCAGAACCAGAGGAATCGGCATCTGGCAAGCCAGCCCTCACGATCCAGCTCACGGGCGCCAATTACAGGACTCCCTCGACCCCCAAACCGGCGCCAGCACGGCCCTCCTCCGGATCAATCAACAGGACCGCCACGGCCCCGCATGCCGCAGCGGCTCACAGCGGGCGTCCCGCAAACTCTCCCTTGCCGATTCCAGCGCCCACGCCAAGTCCACCCCCCCCCGTTCTTAATCCGCCTCGCCCAACGCCCCCCGCTCCTGCTGGAGCAGGGCCGGACATGCGCGCCGCCCACGAAGGAATTCTTGCCCTGCAACGGTTGCACGAGCAAACCGCGTTGCTGCATAAACAGTTCCTTGAAGGCCAAGAATCCTCGCGACGTGCCATCCAGGCGATGATTGGATGGGGACCCTCGCGGACGCCAGTCACGGCGAATGTCCCTGCCAACGCCGCACCTGCGGCCGCAGGGAACGAATTCATCGCCTCACCCGCGGCGTTTCCAAGCTCTTCCGGCACGCCGGCTTCCCTTCCCCAAGCCGTTGCTTTTGAGGTTCAAAGGGAACCGACTTTCGTCGCCTCCGCCCCGGCCTCCCCCTCCACCACGCCTCAACCCCAGGATGCTCCGATCGCGACCAAGAGTGCCAAGCCATCCAATTATGACAAGGCGGTCTTGGAAGTGGTCGCTGAAAAAACGGGTTATCCAGTCGAGATGCTCAGCCTCGACATGGGGATGGACGCGGATCTGGGGATCGATTCCATCAAACGGGTGGAGATCATGGCGGCCTTGAAAGCCAAACTTCCGGGATCACCCGAAATCAAGCCGGAGCATCTCGGAACGCTCCAAACACTTGGGGAAGTCGTTCGGTTCCTGGAAAGCGGAGCGACTGCGGCGCCGCAACCGCCGCCACAGCCCCGGGCAGAGTTGGAAATCCCCTTAACTGACCGGCGTCAGGATATTCCTCAGCTCTTGTTAGCCGTCGTGTCCGAGAAGACGGGTTATCCCGTTGAAATGCTGGATTTGGGGATGGGGTTGGACACGGATTTGGGCATTGATTCGATTAAGCGCGTCGAGATCATGGCTTCGCTTAAAACCCAACTGCCTGAATGCCGCGAGATCAAACCAGAACACCTCGGCAGCCTGCAGACATTGCAGCAAATCGTCGACTTCCTGCGCGGCTCAGCCGCAACCGCGTCGGCTTCCATCGCTCCGGAACCGGCCCGCAGGGAAACAGAACGCGCGACAACCGCTCCCGCTGCGACGACGATCGTGCGCCAGGTCATCCGGCAGGTCGAACTTTCTGACAGTTCGGAACGAGCACCACTCACCATTCGGTCAGGCGCGCGCATTTGGCTGACCGACGACGGATCCGACTTGGCCGTCAAAATTGGAGAGAGCTTGGGAAACTTAGGATTCTCCGTGATCGTCAGAGATTTGCGGCATGGATTTGATCAGCCTGGAATACCGTCACCTGAAGCGCTTGTCATCCTGACGCCGGCAAAGGGCAGTCACGACGATTTTCTTCGAGATGTTTTCCGCCTGATCCAGCGGGTTGGACCCGCCTTGCGGGAGGCAGGGTCGAGGACAGGGGCTCTCTTGGCGACCGTTTCGAGGCTGGACGGCGCGTTTGGTTTTGGAGGTCTCAACGGAAAAGGTGACCCCATCAGCGGCGGGTTGGCAGGATTGGTGAAGACCGCGAAGCGCGAGTGGCCCGAGGTGCATTGCAAAGCCCTCGACATCGATCCGGAAAGCCTGAACTACACCACTGCCGCCGAGCAAATTGTCAGCGAACTTCTGATCGAAGGCCCCATTGAAGTCGGTCTTTCCAGCGAATGCAGAGTGTCTCTGGAAATAGCCTCGGCTCCGGCGGAGGAAAGTTTTCGTGTCGCGCCTCTGTCGAAAGGAGACGTGGTGATCGTTTCGGGTGGCGCCCGGGGAGTCACCGCGGAGACGGCGCTCGCTCTGGCGCGCGCCTTCAGACCCACTTTGATACTACTGGGACGCAGTCAACTCACAGAGCCTGAACGCGCTTGGCTGAGCGGTCTTCGCACGGCGGAAGAGATCAAGAAGGCATTGTTCCAGCATCAGGGTGCGAAATGGCTTCCGAAAGAGATCGAGGCTCAATGCCGGGACATCCTGGCCCAACGCGAGATTCGAGCGCAGATACGTCGATTGGAGGACGCGGGGACGCGGGCCGTGTACAAGACCGTGGATGTTCGGGACGCCCGCGAAGTGGACCGCGTGATTCAGGAAGTCAGGGAGGAGTTTGGTCCCGTCAAAGCGCTCGTCCACGGAGCAGGAGTGCTGGCCGATCGCCTTATCGAAGATAAAACGGACGAGCAATTCGAGCTCGTCTATAGCACAAAAGTGTCGGGATTTCGCAATCTGCTCACGGCCCTATCGTCCGATAATTTGAAGGTCATCGCCTTATTTTCCTCATACACCGGCCGCTACGGTCGCATCGGCCAGATTGATTACGCGGCAGCGAACGAAGTTCTTAACAAACTGGCCCAAGTCGAATCACGGCGACGGCCGAACAGTCGCGTTGTATCGGTCAATTGGGGGCCTTGGAATGGCGGCATGGTGACTCCTGGATTGAGAAAAGTTTTCGAACGGGAAGGTGTGGGCCTCATCGAACCTGAAGAAGGCGCCGCGTTCCTCTTGCGGGAAATTTGCTCTTCCGAAAGCGAGGCCGTTGAAGTGCTGGCCATTGCCCCCTCTCCGGCAGGTGCCGCTGACAGGGAGGAATCACCACCGGCCGCCGAATCCCAGATAGCCTTCGATCTCGCTGTCTCGGCAGCCTCGATGCCCTGCCTGGCTTCGCATGTTTTCAACCACAAGGCCGTCGTTCCTGCCGCGCTGCTGATCGAATGGATCGCTCAGGCGGCAATGCATCATCACCCGGGGATGGCGTTTCATGGGTTCGATGGCTTCAAAGTTTTAAAGGGAGTCGTCCTCCAACCCAGCCAGTCGGTTGCGATCCAGCTGAGAACTTCAGAGGGCACGTGGCGCGGCGACCTGTTTGCGGTTCCCGTGCGGGTGACCAGCTCAGGGGTCAAACGCGAAGTGTTGCACGCCCAAGCCGAGGTGTTGCTCTCGCCCAATGCCCTGCCAACGGCACCCGCATCTCGACTCGTGATGGAGGAAGGCGGCGGATTTTCAGCCCCCTACTCCCTAGGAATACTGTTCCACGAAAAAGCCTTTCAAGGCATCCACCACGTCGAATCTTGCACCGCGTCCGGCATTTCAGCGGCCGTGGACAGTGCTCCCTCTCCGGGCACATGGCTGCGGGAACCTCTGCGAAGCGCCTGGATTGCCGATCCGCTCGTGATCGATTGCGCGTTCCAGTTATTGATTCTCTGGAGCAACGCTCACAAAGACGCTCCCTCCCTGCCCTGTTCCGTGGCCCAATATAGGCAGTACCGGGCTTCCTTCCCGAAGGAGGGAATTCAGGTTCTCGTTAAAACGACTGGCTCCGCCGGCGCCATCTGCGTCGCGTCCGTCGAGTTTAAGGATGTTCAAGACAATCTGATTGCTTCAATGGAAGGTTGCGAGTGTGTTGTGGACGCGGGGTTGAGGGAAGCTTTCCGATCGAATCGCCTGAAGCTTGAATATTAATTCCGCAGGCGGAGCGGGCGCGAGCAGCGCCGGATTCTCAGAACCGATTGCCGTCGTCGGGATGGGTGGCATTTTTCCCGGAGCTCGAACGCTGGAAGATTTTTGGCTTCTCGTCGAGCAGGGACGGGACGTGTGCCGCGAGGCTCCTCCTGGACGCTGGATTTTGAGTCCCGACAAGTTGCTTCACACCACGGCGGGCGAGCCTGACACCGTGTTCACCGCGCGTGGTTGCTTCGTCGATGAATGCATCCCTGATTGGACCTCCCCCTCCCAGCCGGCCCGTGTTGTCGAAGCGCTGGATCCGATGTTTCACATGCTGATCCGGGCGGGGCAGGCGGCTTTTGAAAACGCGAGGACCGGCGACCTAGACCGCGATCGAGTCGGCGTCATTGTTGGGAACATCGCTCTTCCCACCGCGGGGGCCTCCAGGATCGCAAATGAAGTGCTCGCACCGTTGTTCGGGAGAAAATTTCTTGGACGCTGCCAAGGGGAGACATGCCCGATATCGAACCCGTTGGATCGATACGTCACGGGGCTTCCCGCCGGAATTCTGGGCAGCTCACTCGGCTTGCGAGGAGGCACGTTCACACTCGATGCGGCGTGCGCGTCGTCGCTGTACGCGGTGAAACTAGCGTGTGATGAACTGCTGTCGCACAGGGCCGACGCGATGCTCGCGGGCGGTCTTTCGAGGCCCGATTCCCTGTACACCCAAATGGGGTTCACGCAACTCCGGGCATTATCCTTGAGCGGCCGCTGTTCCCCATTCGATCACAAAGGAGACGGTCTCCTCGTCGGGGAAGGATCCGGAGTGGTCGTGCTCAAACGTCTCAGCACCGCGTTGGCTCATGGCGACGACATCGCGGCAGTCATCCGAGGCGTGGGACTGTCGAACGATGTCGAAGGCAACCTCCTTTCCCCAAACTCAGAAGGTCAGTTGCGCGCGCTGCGCGCGGCCTATTTGCAGGCCGAATGGACTCCGGACATGGTCGATCTGATTGAATGCCATGCCACCGGTACTCCCGTGGGAGACGCGGTGGAGTTCGAGAGCCTGCGTCGATTGTGGGAAAACCGTCGAGGCCGCTGCGTGCTCAGCGCCGTGAAGTCGAACATAGGCCACCTACTGACTGCGGCCGGCAGCGCGGGGTTGATCAAGACGCTCCTCGCGCTGCGTCACCAGACGCTGCCTCCCATTGCCAACTTTGAGCGTCCCTCAGAATCCATCAAACTGGCTGGAAGCCCCTTTGCGATCAACGCCACAAGCGAGCCGTGGGTTAGAAGAGCTCCGGATGTTCCGCGACGAGCAGCGGTCAGCGGTTTCGGGTTTGGGGGCATCAACGCGCACCTGCTCGTCGAGGAATGGATGCCAGAGAGGGCGGCGGCGCGCCCCTCAAGGCCGAAGCCCGCCTCGGCCGCGAACACCACGGCCCCGGAGCCCATCGCTATCGTGGGGATGGGGGTGCATGTCGGGAGCTGGACGAGCCTCCCCAAGTTTCGCGACCGCGTCCTGGGAAATGCAAACGCATCCGATGCCACACCATCGCCTCGCAAATCTTGGCGAGGATTGACAGCTGAAGAAATCAGCGAAGTTTGGGAGGCAGGGGCGCCATTTTTTCCGGGATTTTACGCGGAAGATTTGACTGTGCCGCTCGATCGCTTCCACATCCCTCCGCGGGAAATGGCCGAAATGCTGCCCCAACAATTGTTGATGCTCGAGGTAGCCAAGTCCGCATTCGAGGATGCCGGCATTCATAAAGTGGATTCTTTCAGAACAGGGGTCTTTATCGGGATCAATCTGGATCTGAGAACCACGGATTACCATTTCCGATGGGCCACGATGAGCGGGCAAACTGACCGCGCGCGACCGACAAACGGGGATTCAATCCAATCCGCAGACCCCGCGTGGAGCCAGGAGGTTTGCGACAGCTCGGGCCCTCCATTGACAGCGGACAAAACCCTGGGTTCCTTGGGAGGAATTGTCGCCAGCAGAGTGGCTCGGGAGTTTCGGATTGGGGGCCCTTCTCACACCATCAGCAGCGAGGATACGTCTGGTCTGCGCGCCGTCGAAGTCGCGGTGCGCGCGCTTCAAAATGGCGAGTTGGACACGGCACTGGCTGGCGCGGTGGACCTCGCGGGAGACGTCCGAACGTTGCTGGCTACTGACGCCGTGACTCCGTATTCCCGCGGCGGCAACGCGCGCCCCTTCGACCGCGCGGCGGATGGAACAGTCCCCGGTGAAGGCGCGGCGGGCGTCGTGTTGAAACGCCTCAGCGATGCCCGCCGTGATGGCGATCGCGTGTATGCGGTCATTCGAGGTGTGGGTGCCGCGAGCGGAAGGGGAGCGGCGGTTTCTTGCCCTTCCGCGGAGATTATCCGGCTGGCACTAGCAAGGGCCTGCGACGAAGCGCGCGTATCGCCGGAAAGCATCGATTACTTGGAAACCCATGGCAGCGGGAATCCGTCCGAAGATGATTCGGAGGCGGCCGCCTTGGTCGCGTTCTTCGGAGGCGAGAAACGGAGGTCCACGCTCAAAATCGGAAGCGCCAAGCCGGATGTGGGCCACGCGGGCGCGGCATCCGGCCTGGTCTCTCTGGTGAAAGCGTGCCTTTGCTTGAGTCAAAGAAGAATCGCCGCTCTGCGGGGCTGCAGCGAGCCTTTGCCATCGATCTCTCAACACGAGGCTATCTCCGTGCCTCGCACTCCGAGACATTGGGTGCGCGATCGAATTCTCGGACCGCGCCGCGCCGGCGTCAGCAGCCTGGGTTTGGATGGGAACTGCCTGCACGTGGTCCTGGAGGAAGCCGACACATCATTCGCGGCGCGGAGCTTTTCCGATTCGCGCGAATGCACGATGATCGGTGACGAAGGTTTGTTTCTCGTCGCAGGGGAAGATGCCAAAACCTTCTCGAGGCAGATCACGGCTTTGCTGGAGAGTTCTAGTTCCAACAGAAACGCAACGGCTGCGGATGCGGCGAGGGCCTGGTGGCATTCTCCTCATCGCAGGGAGAAGGGATCGTGCCGCGCCGCTTTGTTTGCCAGGGATATTCGTGATCTGCCGCGGCTGGCAAGGAGCGCGTCGGAAACCGTTGCGAACGATCGCCGCGGAGGGATTGAGCCGGAGGATCGGGATCGTCTGTTAGTCTCCGGACCGAGAGAGCCGCTGGAGGCGGGCAAACTGGCGTTCGTTTTCCCAGGCTCCGGGAATGAATGCGCCGACATGGGCCGTGAGCTCACTCTCGCTTGGCCGGAGATTCTCGAGGCCCAAGACGCCGAAAACGAGCGATTGGCCAGCCAACTGTTCGCAGAGGGCTTTTGGACGCCGGCTCTCCCGGACTCGATAGCCCGCGATCATCGAGCGCTGATCTGCGGGCAAGTCTCTTTTGGCGCCATGATGAGCGATCTCGCCATCCGATTTGGCCTGAGGCCTTGCGCGGCCATTGGCTACAGCCTCGGAGAATCTACCGCCTTGTTCGCGTTTCGCGCGTGGCAGCAGCGTGATGACATGTTCGATCGGTTGTCCAAGTCCTCTTTGTTCACGGAGGATCTCACCGGAAGCCCCCAGGTTCTGCGGACCGCTTGGGGGTTGAGCGAGCCTAACCCCGCGGAATGGGTCGCCGGACTTGTCAACAAACCAGTGGATGAGGTTCGCGCCGTTATCGGAAGCCGGAGCCAGGTCTATGTGTTGATCATCAATACGCCCGAAGACTGCGTTCTGGGCGGAAATCGATCCGTGGTGGAATCCGTGGTCCAAGAGTTGGGCTGCCACTGGTTCCCCTTGCACGGTGTCAGCACGGTGCACTGCGAGCTCGCACGCCGGTTCCGAACTCCTTACCGCGAACTCCATCGGTTTGAAACGGCGCAGCCTGCCGGGATTGATTTCTATAGTGGCGCCTGGGGGCGCTGTTATCCCGTGGATACGGAGAGCACCGCGGATGCGATTGAGGCGCAGGCCTTGGACACGATCGATTTTCCCCGAGTGATCCGTGCCGCCTACGAAGACGGCGTGCGTCGGTTCATTGAGATGGGTCCTGGAAATTCTTGCGCGAGGATGATCTCGAAAATACTTGGCCAGCGCCCTCATTTCTCAAGATCGCTCTCAACGCCGGTTTCCGGACCCGTTAATCACTTCCTCCGAACCCTGGCCTCGGCGTTCGTTGAAGGCGAATCACTCGATTTAACCCTCCTTTACGGGAAAAGACCTTCGGCAGAATCCAAGGCATCAATTTCCCAGGAAAAGCCCCGAAGAACGGTCACCGTTCCCATTTCAGGGCCCCCTTTCGTCGCGCCAACCCGGAACCCACCACCAGGGAAACTATCGGAATCAAAGAACCAGCCCACGGCGCAGACATCCGATTTCACCGAGTCGATCCAAACCCAGTCACGCGCACAAGCCGGCGAATCCATCCATTCCGACGCAGAATTTCGCCAGGTCTTGCTGCAACAATTCTCGCGCGCGGAAGCGGCCACGTCGGAAGCGCATGCCTCATTTCTGACGTTTTCAAATAAGGTGTCTGAATCCCTGGCCGAGATTTTTGCTCACTGCATCGAACAGCCGGGCACGGCTTTCGAGGACAGAGCACGGAGCTCCGAATCCGAACGCGTCTTTCCTCCGGCGGCAGAACCTGGACCACCCGCGGGCTGGGATTCGACCGGCAAGCCACGCATCGTGGAACCTCCCCAAGAAGTGGGTTCTGCCGGCGGCCCTGGAGGGGGAACATTCGAGATTCCGACGGCACTCAACCGGGCGGCCTGCCTGGAGTTCGGGAGAGGTCGAGCCGCCGACGTATTGGGGCCTGTGTTTGCCGAAGCCGATTCCTTTCCGACCCGAGTCAGACTTCCTGACGAACCTCTGATGCTGGTGGATCGGATCCTGGAGATCCAGGGAGAGCCCCTGTCCATGACACAAGGTCGTGTGATTACGGAGCACGATATCCACGCCAGCGCCTGGTACCTCGATTGCGGCCGCATCCCCACTTGCATCGCGGTTGAGGCGGGTCAGGCCGATCTTTTTTTGTCGGGCTACCTGGGCATCGATTTTCAAACGCGAGGACGTTCGATGTATCGCTTGCTGGACGCGAAGGTTTGTTTCCATCGACCCCTGCCCGGCCCGGGCGAGGTCATCCGATATGATATCCGAATTGAAAGATTCTTTCGCCAAAGTGATACATGGCTCTTCAAATTTAGTTTTGAAGCCACGGTCGACGGCGCTCCGCTGCTATCCATGACGGACGGTTGCGCGGGTTTCTTTTCGGCGCAGGAATTGGCGGGAGGCCGGGGCATCGTGCGCCCTTCCTTGGACTTGAAGCCGATGGTCGGCAAAAGAACGCCCGACTGGGAGCCGTTCGTCGAGGTTCGATCTGGACAATATTCCACGGAGCAGCTTGGCGCGCTCCGGCGAGGCGATCTGGGAGCGTGCTTTGGAGGGCCTTTCGCCCAGCTCACTCTTCAAAAACCGGTCACGCTGCCATCGGGGTTGATGACTCTTGTTCACAACATTTCGCGGCTCGAGCCGGAGGGAGGCCGGTTTGGTCTCGGCTTGATTCGCGGAGAGGCGGTTATCGCACCTGGCGACTGGTTCTTAAAATGCCATTTTGTGGATGACCAAGTGATGCCAGGGACGCTCATGTTCGAGTGCTGCCTGCACACTCTCCGTGTTTTTCTGTTGCGCTTGGGCTGGGTTCATGAGGAAGGCGAAGCCACGCTTGAGCCGGTTCCAGAGATCGCCAGCCAGTTGAAATGCCGGGGCCAAGTCACAGCCGCCACGCAGTCAGTCACCTACGAGGTGGCCATCAAGGAAATCGGTTACAGGCCGGAGCCCTATGTCGTGGCGGACGCGCTGATGTATGCGGATGGCAAGCCGATCGTGGAGATCATCAACATGAGCTTGCGGTATCTCGGCGCCTCGATCGAGACATTCAGGAGGCATTGGGCTGGCAGGGCCGCACCGCCGCGCAAGCCCGCCCTCTACGATTCTTCCCGGATCCTGGCCTTCGCGATCGGCAAACCCTCAGAAGCTTTTGGAGAAGCTTATCGGATCTTTGACCATGATCGCGTCATCGCCAGGTTGCCAGGTCCGCCCTATCAGTTCCTCGATCGCGTGACCGAGATCCACGCCAAGCCCTGGCGAATTGAGGCGGGAGCGGAAATTGAATCCCAATATGACGTTCCGGCTGGGGCGTGGTATTTCAAGGCGAACCGCCAAAACGCCATGCCTTTCGCGGTGTTGCTCGAAATTGCCTTGCAGCCCTGCGGATGGCTCGCCGGTTACATGGGTTCGGCACTCACCAGCGAGGAGGATCTTTCCTTCAGGAACCTCGGGGGCACGGCGATCCAATTGCAGAAAGTCACTTCTGATACAGGCATTCTCTCGACCCGCGTCAAGCTGACGCGCGCTTCAAGCTCTGCGGGCATGATCATTCAGTTTTTCGATTTCTCCGTCACTTCCCAATCGGGGCTCGTTTATCAGGGAAACACTTACTTCGGGTTCTTTCCGAAAATCGCGCTTCTAAAACAGGAGGGCTTGAAGGATCCATCACGCAGTCTTCCGTCCGCGAATGAAGAGGCTCGAGGAACAGCTTTTGAGTTTCCACACTCGGCCCCGTTCCCAACCGATCGACTGAGATTGCTCGACCGAATCGAATGCTTCGTTCCCGACGGTGGGGCAAAGGGCTTAGGTTACGTTCGCGCGACGCGGCGGATTGACCCTGACGAGTGGTTTTTCAAGGCCCATTTCTATCAGGACCCAGTTGTTCCGGGCTCTCTTGGTTTGGAATCGTTCTTGCATCTGCTTAAGGTACTGGCCCAAGAACGCTGGCCTCTTGCGGCGGATGAGGAGTGGGAGGCCGTCGCGCTCGGTATCCAGCATGAATGGATTTATCGCGGACAAGTGATTCCGTCCAATCGCCTGGTGACCGTGGAGGCGGCGGTCATCGCGGTGGATGAAAGCCAGCGCTTGATTCGCGCCGATGGTTGGCTTTCAGTGGATGGACTATTGATTTATGGCATGAAAGATTTCGCCGTGCGGCGATCCGCCCGGGTGTGAACCAATGACACCTCGATACAATCGGGTCTATCTCGGCGCCTTGGGCTATGAACTGGGGCCTGTCGTCGTGACTTCCCAAGAGCTGGAAGACAGGCTCGCGGCCGTCTATTCCAGGCTCAATCTCCAACAGGGACAACTTGAGGCTTGGACGGGCATCCATGAGCGCCGCTGGTGGCAGCCTGAAACGAAGCTATCCAAAGGCGCCGTGGCCGCGGCCAAAAAAGCGCTCTCAAAGTCTCCCGTCCGCGCATCGGATATCGGCGCCTTGATCTATGCCGGAGTCTGCCGGGAGAATTTCGAGCCCGCAACTGCTTGCGCGGTCGCTGATGCCTTGGGCGTTCGTGGAAATGCTTGCGTCTTTGACCTCAGCAACGCCTGCCTTGGGGTTCTGAATGGGATGCTGGAAGTGGCGAACCGCATAGAATTGGGCCAAATTCGGGCGGGCCTGGTGGTCTCGTGCGAAACCGCGCGCGAAATTAATGAAATCATGCTCGACCGTCTCCTGGCCGGAGAAGGCATGAGCCAATTCGCCGAAGGATTGGCCACGCTGACGGGAGGGTCGGGCGCCGTCGCCGTAGTGCTGACCGACGGTTCTTTTGGAAATCAACCGACCCGGCGTCTCGTCGGCGCGGTATCCCTCGTCGCCCCGGAGCATCACCGCCTTTGCCGCTGGGGCTTCGAAGCCGCCCCAGGCGCCCGTGAAACGCAGTTCATGGCTACAGATTCGGTCGCGGTGCTCAAGAATGGAGTCAAACTAGCTCAACTTGCGTGGGAAATGTTTCTCCGAGAAATGAAATGGCTCAGCTCGGATGTGCATCGCGTCATCTGTCATCAAGTTGGCCTCGGTCACCAAGAGGCCGTTCTGAAGGCTCTTGGGATTCCCAAGGAAAAGGACTACACCACGTTCCGGCATCTGGGCAATATGGGCACCGTGGCGCTGCCAGCCACAGCCGCGATCGCCGAGGAACGAGGAATTCTCAAACACGGACAGAACGTCGCCTTCCTCGGGATCGGCAGCGGGTTAACATGTCTTATGATGGGGCTTGAATGGTAAACTTTCGAAACGACCTCTACCCCTTCATCGGCATTTACAAACGCTTGCAAGGCTTTGATATGCACGTGCTCGACGAAGGCCGCGGTGAATCGGTGGTGCTTCTTCATGGCAACCCCACGTGGTCGTTTTACTATCGCAACTTGGTTCTCGGGCTTCGAGACCACTGCCGGGTCATCGCGCCAGATCACATCGGTTGCGGCCTTTCTGACAAGCCCTCGCTGCAGAGCTATAGCTATACCCTCAAGCAGCGGGTCGACGATCTCGAAGCGTTGCTCGACCAACTCCAAATAGACGGCCCGATGACCCTTGTGATGCACGATTGGGGCGGCATGATCGGAATGGCTTACGCCACGCGATTCCCAGGGAGAATCAAGCGGCTCGTTCTCCTTAACACAGCGTCGTTCCATCTGCCTAAAACCAAATCGCTGCCCCCTTCCCTTTGGCTTTGCCGGCACACGCCTTTAGGGGACTTTATCATCCGCCAAACAGGCCTTTTCCCAATCGTCCTCACGCGGTGGTGCGTATGCAAACCCATGCCTCCCCGCGTCAGAGAAGGCTATTTGTCTCCCTATCAAAGCTCGGGAAACCGCACCGGCCTCTGGCAATTCGTGAAAGATATTCCCCTCGGGCCAGAAGATCCGTCATACGAGCTAGTCAGTGGTGTTCAATCGAAACTGACCCTCTTCCGCGACACTCCCACGCTCCTGCTTTGGGGCGGGAAGGATTTTGTGTTTGACCACCATTTCCTCAGTGAATGGCAAAAGCACCTGCCGAACGCGTCAGTCCATCGTTTTCCAAACGCCGGGCATTATGTCCTCGAGGATGCGGGCGACGAAATCTTGCCTCTCGTCAAAGAGTTCCTAGGGATACATCGCAGCCATGACTGAAGCCAGCAGAGCCGCTGCCGGCAATATCGCCCAATATTTGTCGGAGATGGCGTCGCTTCAACCGGATCGCCCTGCCGTCATCTGCGCGGAACGAAACAGATCCGCGCAAAAACCAGTTTACCGACAGCTCACATTCAGGCAACTCGATGACCAGAGCAGCCAGCTCGCTTCCGGCTTCGAGGCCATCGGGATCAGGCGCGGGACGCGGACCGCCCTGCTGGCGCCGCCGAGTCTTGATTTTTTTTCGATCACATTCGCGCTTTTCAAAGTCGGCGCGGCGCCTGTCCTCATTGATCCAGGCATCGGGATTCGCAATTTCAGCCATTGTCTCACACAAGCCCAACCGGAGGCCTTCGTCGGGATTCCGATGGCCCACGCGGTGCGCATCGCCCTTGGATGGGCGCGGCTTTCGCTGAAACAGTTCGTCACCATTGGCGCTCGCTGGGGTTGGGGAGGCCTGGACCTCAATGCCGTTCGTCGGGCATCGTCCTCGACCCTCCCTGTTCGCGCCGTGACACCCCGCCCCCAGGAGACCGCGGCGATCCTATTCACAAGTGGCAGCACGGGCAGTCCCAAAGGAGCCGTTTATACCCACGAAATGTTCGATACCCAGGTCCGGCAGATACAGACTCTTTACGGCATCGAGCCCGGGGAAATCGATCTCGCCACCTTTCCTTTGTTCGCCCTGTTCGGCCCTGCGCTCGGGATGACCGTGGTGGTGCCTGACATGGATCCGACAAAGCCCGCGAACGCGGATCCGCTCAAGATCATTGGAGCGATCCAGCAGTTCGAGGTCACGACCATGTTTGGATCTCCCGCCCTGATCCACCAAGTCGGTCTTCATGGAGAAAAAAACGGAGTTCGGCTGCCGAGCCTGCGCCGGGTCATCTCCGCCGGAGCGCCTGTTCCGGCCAAAACAATCGCTCGTTTTGCGAGTCTGGTCGGAGTCGGAACCCAAGTGTTCACGCCTTACGGCGCGACGGAATGCCTTCCAGTGGCTTCGATTGGAAGCGATGAAATACTCCGCGAAACCGCCACCATGACCAACGCGGGCGCCGGCGTCTGCGTCGGCAAACCCGTCCCTGGCTTGGATGCCAAGATCATCCAAATCCACGACGGCCCAATCCCGATGTGGACGGATGATCTTCAAATCACCAAAGGATCGATCGGAGAAATCGCGGTCAAAGCTTCCCACGCCTCGTCAGCCTACTTCGGCATGCCGGAGGCCACTGCCCTCGCTAAGATTCCGGACCCATTGAAGGGAGGATTCTACCATCGGATGGGTGATCTTGGTTATTTTGACGGCTTGGGACGGCTCTGGTTTTGCGGGCGCAAATCTCATCGCGTCGTCACCGAGCGGGGCACGTTGTTCACCATTCCCTGCGAGGCGGTCTTCAATGTTCATCCATCCATTTTCCGAACGGCCCTGGTCGGTGTCCGCCTGGGCGGCACCACCGTCCCCGTGATCTGCGTGGAATTGGAACCGTCCTCGAAGACCATCTCGAAGTCTCAAGTGACCGAGGAATTGCGAAAAATCGCGGCGTCGCACCCACACACCGTCGATATCAAAACTTTCTTGTTCCACGAGGCTTTTCCAGTCGATATTCGGCACAATGCCAAGATCTTCCGAGAAAAACTCGCGATCTGGGCGGAAGGGAAGCTCCTCGCGGCTTCTTGAAAAGCGCGGCTTCGAAGCGAAGCGGGCAAGGAAACACAGAATGGACCGCATGATGCGATCGATGTGCTGGCAAGCGATGCTGGTTTGCGCGCCCAGGCGCCTCCCTCGCTCCCCGATCATTCCGGTTGAGTCTGAGAAGGGATGCTTGCGATGAGAGCACTCGTGACAGGCGGTGGCGGATTCCTTGGAGAGGCGATTCTGCGGCGGTTGATGGATAAGGGATTCGGGGTCCGAAGCTTTTCCCGCGCCGCGCATGCCGGACTGGGGACACTCGGTGTGGAACAGATCCAAGGAGACATTGCGGACGCCGACAGCCTTCTGAAAGCCGCTCGAGGCTGCGATATCATCATTCATGTGGCGGCCAAGCCGGGTCTCTGGGGGCGTTACGAGGATTACCACAGGACAAACGTCGATGGCACTCTGAATGTCGTCAACGCGTGTCGTGAACTCAATATTCGAAAGCTCGTTTACACCAGCTCACCAAGCGTCGTGTTCAATGGCCAAGACATGGAAGGAGTCGACGAATCCGCGCCCTATCCGGCGCATTACGACGCTCACTACCCGAAAACCAAGGCTCTCGCGGAGAGGCTGGTGCTGGCCGCCAACAGCAGCCAGCTCGCGACCACGTGCCTCAGGCCACACCTGATCTGGGGCCCTGGGGATAACCATCTCCTGCCGAGGCTCGTCTCGCGAGCCCGATCGCGCCAGCTGCGTCGAATCGGATCCCGGCCAAACCTCATCGACGCCGTCTACATCGATAACGCGGCGGAAGCCCACGTGCAAGCGGCGGAGCGCATCGAAACTGGAGCTCCCATGACGGGCAAAGCGTACTTCATCGCCCAGGGAGAGCCGATTCCTTTATGGGATATGGTGAACAAACTACTCGCCGCCGCAAACGCGCCTCCGGTGACAAAATCCGTTCCCAAGTGGCTCGCCCTAGCGCTGGCGGTTGGCTTCGAAACCGTTCATCGACTCACGAACAACCTCTCGGAGCCGAGACTCACTCGCTTCGTGGTGAGAGAAATGTCGACCGCTCATTGGTTCAACTTGGATGCGGCCCGGCGCGATCTCGGATACGCACCATCGATCTCGATGGAACTGGGACTCAAAAAGCTGCAAGCCGCGATGGAACCAAGTGCTTCGTCGCGATCAGCATGACTCGTGGTTGCGCCTGGCGCTTCGCTTCCAATGGGGGCCTCTGCTTGACGTCGCGTGTTTTCCGCTTCCAACTTTCTCATCCCAAACTATAGTGCCGCCTTCGATCCGGTCCACCGACCGCTCTGAAAGCCAACAGTTGTTTTTGAATTATGCCACTGACACACACACGTGACCTCTTCGCCAAAGCCCTCAAAGGAAAATACGCTTTGGGAGCTTTCAATGTGAACAACATGGAACTCCTCCAGGCGATTGTGGAAGCCTGCGAGGAGGAAAAAGCCCCCGTCATGCTTCAAATATCGAAGGGCGCGCGTCAATATGCCAACCCGGTCTACCTCAAGAAACTCATCGAGGCAGCGGTCAGCTTGACGCACATTCCCATCGCGGTGCACCTCGATCACGGCGATTCCTTCGAGTTGTGCAAGGAATGCATCGATGAAGGATTCACCAGCGTCATGATAGACGCCTCCCACGAGCCTTTCGAAAAAAATGTCGAAGTGTGCCGCAAGGTGGTCGACTACGCCCACCAACACAACTGCGTGGTCGAAGGGGAACTCGGCCACCTCGTTGGCGCTCAGTTCGACGACGGCGAGGAAGGGGGCAACTATTCGATGGGCGGCCACTACACCCATCCCGAGGAAGCGGTCAAGTTTGTCCGGGAATCGGGAGTAGATTCCTTGGCGGTCGCGATTGGTAATTCCCACGGCGCCTATAAATTCAAAGGAGAACAGCACCTTGATCTAGATCGCCTCAAAGCCATCAAAAAGGCACTCGGAGACGCGGGACTCGGGGATTATCCACTCGTGCTCCACGGCGCTTCAAGCGTCCCTAAGGATCTCGTCGTTCAAATCAACAAATACGGCGGCAAAATGGGGGAAGACACGGCAGGTGTGCCCGAGGCGGACATCGAGGTGGCTCGGCGAGTGGGTTGCACCAAAGTCAACATCGACACCGACCTTCGCCTGGCAATGACCGCGGCCATCCGGAAAAGCTTCGCCGAAAACCCCAAAGAATTTGATCCGCGCAAATACCTGAGCCCGGCGCGCAAGGCGGTCAAGGATCTCGTCAGGCACAAAGTTCGCAACGTATTGTGCTGCTCCGGCCATGCCTTTGATTAGCTCGACGCACCTCGTTCTAGTGTGCCGTTCACGAATTCGATGGGCATTGGTTGTGCCTCAGTGAATCTCTGGCAAGGCGCGACGACGGAGCCTATCCGGACATGGATCTGTGACCGAGGAGCCACGCAGCCAGAGGTTCACTGTGGCACAACCCAATGGGCGGCACGTCTTTTTGATTCAGACTTCGTTGTTCCCTCCTCACAGACCCACGAAGAGTCTGTTCGTCGTTCTCGCCTCGTCTGAATCAAAAATCCATTGCCGCAAATGTCCACCCAATTCGTGACAGCAATTCTCATTATGGAGCGCGGCTGTGTGCGAAGCATCAGCCGCAGCGCGTTCACCCGCCTCAAACCCTGCGACTGGTCCTGTGGACACAGTCGCGCTCCGATCAAACTGAGAACTGCTGAATTCGTGAGCGCCACACTAGCTCCAGCAATTCGTGCTCATGCTCCTGCGCCTCGTTTTCGCAAAACGAGGCCATTCCCGGAGAACCGACCCGCTCCAAGCGCGCAGCCATTCCTCGCAAGGAGGCACTTCTCCAAAAGCAATTAGCTGGATGCTTCGCTCTTCTTGTTGTATCATGAACAGGGTTATCCCTAGGCGGGCGGCGAGCATGACGAAGGGTTCCGTTAGGTTCTTCGACACGGCCAATCGCGGAAGCACATCAGAGGATCAATCAATCCGCGAGCGGACGGGAACCGGGATCTCCTGGACGCGGGGAAATCCCTGAAATCGATCCGACCTTGGTGATGTTTTAGAAAAAAGATCTCGACCGTGGAACCACTTTTGCAACTTCAAGATGTTTCGAAGACCTATTTGACGACTTCCGACGCGGCGCCGGTTCATGTGTTGAATGCCGTGTCTTTTTCGTTGGCTCAAGCCGAGACGGCAGCCATCGTGGGGCCGTCCGGATCTGGGAAAAGCACGCTGCTCAACATTATTGGCACGCTCGACAAACCAACGACCGGGATTGTCCGGCTGGATGGCCGAGACATGGCCAAGCTAAACGACCAAGAAGTGGCGGTGGTGAGAAACCACCAGATTGGATTCATTTTCCAGGCGCACCATTTGCTCCCTCATTGCAGCGTATTGGAGAACGTGCTCATCCCAACCCTGGCGAAATGCTCGGTCCTGAAACCCTCCACGGCCCTCGAACGAGCGCGCCGATTGATCGATCGCGTTGGTCTCACCAGCCGGCTCAACCACCGCCCTTCCCAACTTTCCGGGGGCGAACGGCAGCGCGTGGCGGTGGTTCGAGCTTTGATCAACAGACCGAAATTGCTGCTCGCCGACGAACCCACCGGAGCGCTCGACCGAGCTTCAGCCCAAACGCTGGCACAAGTACTCGTCGACTTGAATCGCGAAGAGAAAACCACTCTCATCGTGGTGACTCATTCCTTAGAGCTCTCGAAGCTGATGGCCCGTCAGTTCGATGTGTGCGATGGTGCAGTCCGCGAGAAGTAGGCGATGGTTCACGAGGATTCCGATGGCTGAAGCGAAATGACAACCTGCTCGTCGTCTCCTTTCGTGCTTGGATCCGCTGTTTTCTTGCTTTCGCTGAGGCTGTTGGTCGGCGGGATCGCGGTCGCACAGGACAGTTTTCTGTTCCAGGACCACGGCCTCCGTCGTTACGAGCTAGTCAATCTGCCACAAACATCGGGCGCGGCTGTGCCGACCCTCGGCCCACCACCTTCGCCGTTGCTCCCAGCAACCCGCGAAGGTTCCACTAACAGGGTGCATTTCACGCGCGATATCCTGCTTCAGACGGCGGCGGGAACTTCGATCGAAGAATTCCTTGATTCCGCTCGATCTTCGCTGCTGGTCGCCCGGAAACTGGAACCAAATTTGGCGATCCTCCGAGCCATGGATCCCCTCGCCGCCGCACGCGAAAGCGAGCGGCTTTCCAAATTCCCGAATGTCGACGTGTGCCGCCCTGTGTTGCACCGTCCATTGGGCCGCCACTTTGCCTATGCCCAAGCGCCCAACGACCTGTATTTCCCGCAACAATGGTATCTGGAGAATCGGGAGGCTCAAACCGGCGCACCAAAAGGCGTGGATATCAACATTCGTTCCGCGTGGACTGTCAGCCGGGGGAGCGGCGTCACTGTGGCGCTAGGCGATGATGGTGTTGATTTTGGCCATGCCGACCTCGCCCCGCAATCCGCCACCGCCTTCCATTTCAACTTCATAAACCTCAACGGCGACGGTAGTCCTCTTCATTTCGACGCCAACCACGGCACAGCGGTCGCCGGCATTCTGGCAGCGGCCGGCAAGAATCAAATCGGTATTTCTGGGGCCGCACCTGATTCCAAGCTGGCGAGCTGGGTCATCTTTGATCAAAACGGGTTCCCCGCCAGCGAGGAACGGTTGATGGATATGTTTCAGTACCAATCCAACCGGGTTTCGATCCAGAACCATAGTTGGGGGAACCCAAATCGGACTCAACTGGATGTAGGCCCCTTGATACTTCACGGCATATCCAATGCCGTGACACGCGGACGGCAGGGCCTCGGAGTCATTATCGTCCGGTCGGCGGGCAACAATCGAAGAGATGCTGGCAACGTCAACGACGATGCCTACGCCAACCATCCGCTGGTCGTCGCCGTGGGCGCCGTTCGCTCGGATGGACGCGCGGCACGCTACTCAAATCCTGGCGCCTGCATGTTAGTGGCCGCGCCAAGCGCCGAGTCCAACGAAAGCGACGCCGCGGTTGATCTCTCGTTCCCTTCCATGTTTACAACCGACCGCGTTGGCCCCTCTGGATTCAATCCCTTTGGAACAGACAGTCATCCCGAGCTTGCGGATTACGGCTTTGACGCGACGGGCTTCAGCGGCACCTCGGCCTCCGCTCCGCAAATCTCGGGAATCGCCGCTTTGATGCTGTCAGCCAATCCGCGACTCGGGTTTCGCGATGTCCAACAGATCTTCATTCTCGCCAGCCGCCAATCGTATCCCCAAGACCCCGACATCGAACGAAATCAAGCGGGGCTGAGGTTCAGCCACAACACCGGCTTCGGAGTTCCCGACGCCGGCTACGCGGTTCGCTTGGCGTTGGCTTGGTCTAACCGGCCTCCTTTCGCCCTGGTATCCGTTTCCATCACAAACGCCATTCCGATTCCCGATGACGGCCTGCGGGTCGTCGTTCAAGGGGCGAATGTTCCAACGAATTTGAATTCCATACCGGCTTTCCCAAGCCTCGGACTTCATGCCGATGCCCCGACGCCGCTAATGCCGGTCGTCGATGTGGGACTCGCCACTGGCCCTATCAACACGAATCTCCAAGGAAAAGGCGCCCTGATCACCAGAAGTCCCGCGTCGATCGCGCTTTTCGAACCTGCCATTCATTCATTCTCGAATAAGATTGAACGGGCAGCCGCAGCAGGCGCGGTGATGGCCATTATTCAAAACGATCGAGACTCCAGGGAGAGAGTCATCATGGATGACACCGATTTTGCTCCCATCCCCGCGGTGTTCATTGATCAGAATTCCGGTGATGCGCTGGGTCTCCTGCTAAAACAGCATCCTGCGACTCTCGTCGGCATAGCGACCACACCGGCCCAGTATCGATTCACGGTCTCGGACTCGATCCTCGTGGAACACGTCGGTTTGCAGATCACCACGACGCACCGGTTGCGCTCCGACCTGCGGATCACGCTGGTTTCACCTTCTGGAACACGCAGCGTGCTTCAGAGAAAGGGACTGGGCAGCAGTTCTGGGTTCGCCACCTGGACGTATTATTCTGTGAAGCATCACTTCGAACGCAGCAGAGGCGAATGGGTGTTGGAGGTGACGGACGAAAACCCCACCCGCACGGGGTCGTTGGCCAACGCGACTTTGTTCATGTCCGGCGTCCGCATCGACGACACGGATGGAGATGGTCTCGACGACCACTGGGAAAAGGCCCGCCTCGGATCGCTCTCATTTCGTTCAGACGAGGATCCCGATTTGGATGGCTATTCCAACATGCTCGAGCAACTTCTTGGAAGCGATCCCTCCAGGAACGAGGATGGGCTTGGCTTCACTCTTTCGATTTGGAGCGAGGGTATGTTCCGCTTGAGCTGGGTCGGGAGACCGGGTAGGAGCCACCTGATCCGAGGAGCTTCCAAATTAGGTCAGCCGTTTAAACTGTTGGGACAAACCGACGGAATTTTGCCAGAGACAGAGTTCTTTTTTCCCTCCAAAGAATCCACTTATTTCTTTGAACTCGCCCCGTAACCGCGAATAAAACCAATGCACTGCGCGACATCGGGAACCGAGTGATCCCAGTTGTACTCGTATTCTATCGAGATATTGCCTTCAAAATTCTGGCGCCGCAATTCGTCCAAGACGCCAGGTATGTCCGACACTCCCTGTCCAAAGGGCATGTCATGGCCGCCCGGGGCAAACTCGCTGAGATCCTTCAAGTGGCTGCTGATGACGCGGCCCTTCAAGATCTTGAGCGCGTCCACGGGCTTGACGCCTGACCGCACGAAATGGCCTATGTCCGCGCAGGCCCCAAACCGGGAATCCCGGTCCTTGACGATCGATAACACGTAGTTTGGATCCCATAGCTGGTAGCTGGGATCCCGCGGCTTTTTGGGATGATTATGGATCGCCACTCGGATGTCGTATTCCTTGATGAGTCGCTCAATCAAATCCATCGCGTCGATTTTGGGCTCGATGGTGATGGCCGGAAAGCCCATCTTCTTGGCGAACTCAAAGACTTTTCGGGCAGCTTCTTCGTTGCTTCCAAACCCGCCTACGACACCAAAATTCACTCCCATGAGGCCGTGCTTCTCGAGCTTTGCCTTAAGTTTCGCGATACCCTCGTCCGAGAGGTTTTGGTCAAGCTTCAAGGCGCCGTCTTCGGCGGAAAACCGTTGGCCAGGGTAGAACTCGATAACCTTCCCGCCCGCGGCCGCGGTCTTCTCGATGGCCTCGAACGCCGTGAATCGATTGAACGTGTACGCCTGGCAACCCATTGCGAATCCGGAGATCTTGAACCGATCTGGGATCGGAGTTCCAGCGGAAGCCGAGGCAAGCCAAGCCACCATGGCCAATAAACCAACGCATTTAGTCTTCATCACAATGTCCTTTCGT
>SXGS01634802.1_pt1 | contig 29556 bp, 20 predicted proteins | sample 3174681 | NCBI WGS metagenome assembly SXGS01 (sample SAMN11356861, study PRJNA531348) | freshwater metagenome | isolation source: freshwater sample F1-80 | place: China: Fuxian Lake, Yuxi | collected 2017-12-25 | reverse complement strand
CTCGTAGCCACGGATGCCGAACATGTGATACAGTATGCTGGTGGACATGGCTTTCCTCTCGAAGGATGTATTTTCTTACCCTCAAGAGTGCAAACCGTGTCCACTTATTCAAGTAACCATACGCTCGACTCGGAAGAGCCATATTTACTGGGTTCTGGTGAATTCCGCGGAGTTTATTTTCAATCGCTGACTCAGGCCGCTTGCGGCTTAGCGCTCGCGTGGCGCCATGCGAGCGCTAAGCCGCAAGCGGCAATCAAAGGAGCACCCATGGTCCCCCTTCGTAACCTCGTGGACAACCAATCGCGCCGAGCCTTCATGAAGTTGGCCGCCTGCGGTATCGTCGGTGGCAGTGTGAGCGGTTGGACCGACGTCGTCGCGCAACAGGCTGCCATCCAACAACAGATCGAGCGCCGCCGGGCCAAGGCGTGCATCGTCCTGTTCATGAGCGGCGGACCGGCGCATACGTTCACCTTCGACCTCAAGGGAGGCGACCGTTGCTGCCCCTATGACGCGATCAACACATCGGCGCCGGGCATTCAGGTCAGCGAATACATGCCCAAGATCGCCGAGCAGATGCATCATCTGGCTCTCGTGCGCGGCATGTCCACGGGCGAAGCCGATCACGAGCCAGCCCACTACCTGATGCGCACCGGCTTCCGCCAGCTCGCGGGTCTGAGCCATCCGCACATGGGCGCGATCGCGGCCACCGAGCTCGTCTCGGAAAACACGGGGATGCCCAACTTTGTCCTAGTCCGTCCGGGTTCGGGCGGCCTGAACGGCGCCGGCGCCGGCTTCCTCAGTCCCTCGTCGAGGCCGCTCATTCTGCGTGATATCATGCAGGGGATCGCCAATCTCAATCCGCCGGGCGGCATCGACCAGGTGCGGCGTCGATCGGACCTCGTGGGCCAGATGGATCAGGCATTCCTCAACGACTACCAGGCTGACGCCGTCCGCGCACGCATGGCCGGGTATCGCACCGCAGTTCAACTCATGGACGAGGAAAAGGCCCGCGCCGCCTTCCGCATCGATCTCGAACCGGCCGTCGTTCGCAGCGCGTACGGCGACACGCTCTTCGGCCGGCAGTGCCTGGGCGCTCGCCGTTTGATCGAGCACGGCGTCAAGTATGTCGAGGTAATGCACCCCATGTACTGGGACACGCACGGCGGCGCGGTCAACGGCCAGCGCAATCTCACCCAGGTGCTTGACCAGCCGATGGGCGCCTTGCTCGCCGATCTCAACTCGCGCGGCTTGCTCGATGAAACGCTCGTCGTGTGGATGGGTGAGTTCGGTCGCGATTCGACCGGCAACGATCACTACGCCCGCGCCTGGACAACGTGCTTTGCCGGCGCCGGCGTGCGCGGCGGCCGCGTCATCGGCCGTACCGATCGCCGCGGCATGACGGTGGAAGATCGCCCGGTTTCGGTTCCTGATTTCGGGGCAACGATCTTCAAGACGCTCGGCATCAACTACCGCCGCCGCAACTGGGTCGCGGGCCGGCCGATCGGTTTGGTTGACGGTGAAGCCAGGCCGCTTGACGAATTATTCGTGTAATCCATTTGCAAGTACAGGCGAGCTACAGATGTCTACTAGCCCGCAGCGCCAACAAGGGACGATCGGAAGATCCCTTGCTGGCGCTGCGGGCTAATATTGCAATACCCCTTGACACCGTCACCGCGCCGGCTGCCGCATTGGTCGATAAGTCACGCCGTCCAGCAGCACTTCGACTCCAGGCGGCACAACCACCATTGCCCGGACGCTGCCGACCGTGTTCTGCGGCGGCCGGAAATCGATGGCAAGCTCCGTCCAGGCTGTGCCGAGCTTGACCGTCTTCGCAGTTGTCAAGGGATCGCTCGGCGTGCGTGCTTCCAGCGACAAAGTGACCTCCGTGGGTTTATCCGCCTTCAGCCAGCAGGTGAAACGGTGATGCACATCGACCGTGCCGTAGATCGGCGGCAGCGGCGATTTGCCCGCCTTGAAGACGGCCGCGTGCTTGCCTTCCTTCGCGTCCGAGCGCACTGCGGGAGTCGGAAAGGCGTGTAGCTTCAGATACGTGATATGCTCGGCCTCGAAGCCGCCCCATTGACCACAGCCGTTGTAATCAGGCACGGCAGCAGGCGTCTTTATGCCCAACGCGCGCGCGGACAGTTGCACGAGTGGCGTCGAAGAGCGAAAGCCGTCCATGTCGACGACAGCGCCGCCGACCAGGCAAGGCTCAGCGCCGACCGGGATGCGCGCCGAGCATTTGCCGTCCTTCATCGCGGCGGGGACGGTTATCCACCAGCGGCCCCGCCAATCGCCGCCGCCAAAGCTGACGATCAACTCCGCCGACTCCGCGCGGCGCGGGCCTTCGTATGTCCAGCGCGCTACCAGGTGTTCTCCTTCTTTGGCTATTGTCAGCGGGCTAACCTGGATGAACGCAGGTTTACTACGCAGGTGAATGTCGAGCCAGGTGAAGACTTGCTCGTCAATGTTGGGTGGAAAAGCGTGGTCCCAGTTGGGCAGCATCGTGAGATGCTTCGGGGCGGCCGCCATTTCATAAGTCTTGTTGACCGCAGGCATCCAGTAGAAATTGTCGTTCGTCGTGGTAAACCAGGCGACGGGAACCTTCGAGCGAGGCAAGCGCCAGGCCGGATCAAGCGTGGTTCGCCAGTGTGCGCGCAGGGCAGCGTCGCGGCTGCTGTTGCCCGTGCCGTCCCACCAGGAGTTGCCGAGCTGGAGATTGCCGGTCCCGAACATCGAGGACGCCGCCTTGAGGCGAGGATCGACGCCAGCCATGAGCGTCGTGTAGAATCCACCCCAGGAGCTGCCGGCCATGCCGATGCGTTCGCGATCCACTTCAGAACGCGATTCCAGGTACGAGACGGCGCGCAAAAGCGCGACTGCGCCGTGATAAATCGGCGCCTGCTTCGGCTCCTTGCCAAGCTCCAGGCCGCTGTTGATGGGATAGCCGCCGGTCGAGCGATAGCCCGGCAACGGAAAGTCGATGCACAAGGTGGCGTAGCCGCGTCTGGCGCCGAATTCGGTCCAGTAGGTGCTGGCCTGGCCGAGTCCGCCTTGATTCCAGATGAACGCGGGCAGCTTGCGCGCTCCCTTGGGGTAGGAGAGGAACGCGAAGATATCAACGCTCTTGGCGCCGTCCATTTCCGAATGGAACATCACCTCTTCGGTGACGATGCCGTCTTTCTCGCTGGTCTTGGTGGTGCGCGCGTTGAGGGGCGGCGCGAGAATGGCCTTGAGATCGAAGACCGATTCCTTCTCGCCGGATAGAGCCGTTCCTGTAATGGCCACGAACGTCAGAGCGAGTGTAAGACATCTTTTCATCGTCAGATCCTCGGAGGATGGCTTGGTCCTTGGCGATCAATTCGCAGATCGCAATGCCCCGTCATTTCCAGGCCGCTGTAAGCCAGAACGTCTCCGTGGCGCGCGCCAGTTCGACGACCGGCGTGCGAGCGTAGCGTTTCGTTCCATCGGTTGCGCTGCCGACGATGCGGATCGGCCCGGCAAACGTCGTCTTGTCCGTGGCCCGTAGCGTTATCGTCTTGGCCGTGATCGTCGCTGCGATTTCCTTCGGCAACCCTTCTACGCTCAGGACGATCTCTGGCTTGAACCCCCCGAGGCGCGTGAGAGTGATGGGGATTTCGAGCGGCTTGCTCGGCGACAAGGTGAAGGTGTCGCCAACCACTTTCAACTCGAAGTCGGGAGTGATGGCGCCGATACGGATGCGATAGACATGGCGCATGCCACCGTCTCCGTGAAGATCGCGTACTTCGAGGCGATAACTGCCGTCTTGAACGGCCGTAAAATCGAGCAGCGGATCGCTGCCAATCGCTGCGGCTTTCGACTGCGCGAGCATTGTGCCGACATTGTTGGTGAGGCGCAGAATCGGATCGAGCGGAAAGCCGAGCGTGCGTGCTTCGATGCGGATGGCGAGCTTGTCGCCTTTGCGCGCATCGAACTGATAGACGTCGATGTCGCCGCGTTTGTCGATCCGCCCCGTGATCGTGATCGGCGGCGTCACCATCAACGGGTTCTCACGTTTGCTCGGCGCGGCCAAAACGGGGTTCGGCTCCTGGCGTACGTGAAAAACATTGGCAATGCGCGGATCGAACAGCTTGAGCAGGTTGGGCCCTTCGCGAGGCGTGACCGGGAACTTACGCAGATCGTCGGGAATATTCCAACCGACTAATTCGACCGTGGACGGCGCCGACCTCGCCATCGCCAACGGATAGGCGTATTCGACAAACGGCTCGGTCGTTATCGTCAGTCGATAGACGAAATTCTCCTTGCCCGCGAAACGAATCGTCGAGTCCGGCACCGCTGGGAAGGCGAACACGCGCACCAGATAGGTCCCGTCCTTTGACGCCGTGAATGCGATCTGTGGATCGAAGCCGTGGTAGTCGTCATTCTGTTCCAGGACGAAGCCGTCGCTCGTGAGAATTTGCAAAACGCCGTCCATCGGCGAACGTAGCGTCTTGTGGGCTTCGAGCGACGCCACCAGCGTTTGGCCTTTCGTCAATTTGCAGGCGAATGTATCGACGTCACCCGGCTTGTCGAGGCGGCCATTGAGGATGCTCGATTTCGTGATCAACTGCGGCTTCTTGGGATCGTCGTTCGGCTCCTGCTCCAGAATTTCCGGTAGGACGCCGACGATGAACGGCCGCGCAATGCTTGGGCCGTCTTCGTCGTAGAGGCGCAGCCAATAAACGCCTGGTTCGGCATCCGTCGGGATGGTGAGCGAGAGTTTGCCGCTGGTTTTGGCCGGCTTGATGTCGATGCCATTGCCTTCGATGTGCGCCTTGACGGGCCAACGCTCGAACGCGCCGCCGGCCGTGATCTCGACGCTCGTGCCGCGCTGGCCGCCGGCGGGGAAGAGATAGTCGAGCTTGGGAGGAGCGGTGTGTGCCGTCGTAGCGGAAACGAAAAAGGGAACCAACACGAGCATCGATCGATAGCTATTGGGGAAATACATGAGAAAGACTCAGGCTGGTGGACAGAAAAAGCCAAAAGCGGCATGGAGCATTTACGGCGGCCGGATGATGCGGATCAATTGACCGTCCAAGTTCGAGCAGGCTAGCAACGCTTGGTGAATGCGATCGGCCAACGGCAGCGCCTCGTCGTCGGTGCAAGCAATGATCCCGTAATGTCGCAGCGTCTGCTTGTGTAGTCTGATGAAGTGGCGGCGGTTGAAGGTCAGCACCGCCCGTTTTGTCGCCGTCGCATAGGCAAGAACTTGATCATCGTCGCGACTATGCTCACCCGCTTCCTGGACCGTCAAGACATCGTGCCCGTAGGCTCGAAGGTGCGCCACAACGGCATAGTTGAAATTCTCGTCCGCGTAAAGGTTGGCCATGTCCCTACGCTTCCTCGTTCAGCCGGATTTCATTGTCGATCTCGTCGCCATGCGCAACATAGTAATTCATGGCGGCCTGCACATCGGCCGCAGTGAGAGGCGTCACGAAATGCGTTCGCAAGTCGTCAGCGGAGACGCCTAGCTGATTGGCACGCACAACGGACCAAACCGGGATGCGCGTATCACGGATGCAAGCGTCGCCGCCGCAGACGGTCGGTCTTTTCTGAATCCAGCTTTTTGTCCTATCGGCTACATTCGCGGACATGGCAACTCCCGTCCGAATATGGTCAACGGCAAGGCAATTTTACTCACCCCATCAACTCCTGAATCGGCTCCGTCGCGCTCACGAGGTGCGTCGGCCTACCTTGCGGCGTGTAGAGGATCTTGCCGGGGTCGATGCCGAGCTTGAGGTAGATCGTGGACGCGAAGTTCTCCGGGCTGTGCGTGCGGCCCACGGGAGCGTAACCGCGCACGTCAGTGGCGCCTATGGCTTGATTGCCCGACGTGCCCGCGCCAGCGAAGAGGACCGACATCGAATTCGACCAGTGATCACGCCCGGCGTTGTTGTTGATCTGCGGCGTGCGGCCGAATTCGCCCAGCGCGATGACGAGCGTGCTCGACAAGAGGCCGCGTTGATCCAGATCGCTTATCAGCGCCGCGACGGTGTTGTCCCAGCTCGGCAGACGTTGCTGGCAGGTCGCGAAGACGCCGACGTGATGGTCCCAGCCGCCGTCGTAGAGTGTGATGAACGGCACACCCGCTTCGACAAGCCGGCGCGCCAATAACGCACGTTGCCCGAACGGATTGCGGCCATAGGCGTCGCGCACGCGCTCCGGCTCGCGGCTGATATCGAAGGCGGCCTGGGCCTCGCGCGAACGCATCAGGTCGTAGCCTTGCTGATAATGCTGATCGAGCGCGTTGACCGGATCGCCCGCTTCCTGATCGAGAATGCGCTGCATGCGATCGACTTCGCTGCGAATCTCGCGGCGCGAATCAAAGCGGCCTTCCGACAAACCGCGCGGCAACGCCACGTCGCGCACACGGAAATCGGGACTGTTCGGATTGTCATCGACGACGAACGGCGCATAGCGAGCACCAAGGAAGTTCGGCCCGCCTGAGCGCGACATGCTCGGCATCGAGAAATACGCCGGCAGCCCATGCGGAGCGCCGCGCTCGTGTGCGGCGACGGAGCCCAGGCTCGGATGAAAGCTGACAAACGCGCCGCAGCCGACCGGGATGCGCGGCGGCGCGCCGGTCATCATGTAGTGGTTGCCGGCGCCGTGATTGCCTTGATCGTGCCGGATCGAGCGGACGATCGCGAGCTTGTCGGAAATGGCCGAGAGCTTCTGCATGTGCTCGGAAAACTGCACGCCGACGGTGCGCGTCGCGATCGGCTGAAACTGTCCGCGGATCTCGCTTGGGGCGTCCGGCTTGGGATCGAAGGTCTCATAATGCGTGGGGCCGCCGTCCATCCAGACGAGTATGACGCTGCGCGCGACGGCTGACGACGCGCCGGTTGCTTGCGCCTTGAGGCGAAGCATGTCAACGAAGCCAGTACCGAAGAGTGCGCCGATGCCGAGCTTGAGGCAATCGCGGCGTGATACTTTGAGAGGATTTCCACGGATCGACATAGGCTCCCCCTTTGTTGGCGACGTTAACTATCTTATCGTCCCCGCTATGCGATTGGAATAACGAAATCAATCCTTGAAAACAAACTCCGGCGTATTCAGTAGCGCCCACATAAGGTCCTCTGTCGCCTGCCGGCGCGGCACGCCTTCAAACCGCCGCAGCGCATTTTTCTGCTCGTCCTCGCTCGGAAAACGGCAATACGCGACCAAGTACAGTGCCTCCACGATTTCCGGGGATGTCTTCTTGCTGGCGGCAAGCGACGCGGCGCGGCCTTCGTCGTTGGTCACCTTCGCGTGCAGTCTCGGCGAGTTCATCAGATGCAATGCTTGCACGACCGAGGTGTCGCTCATTCGCTCGCAGGGCGGATCCTGATTCGGATCGGGACGGCCAAAGCTGTCGAGAAACACCGATTGTGTTCGCACCGTCCACAACTCCATCGCGCGCGTGCGTGGAGGGGCAGCGGCGAATACCTCCGGCACGCCCGTGACGTCGGTCAGCGCATCGAGCAGCACCTCGCCGCGCAGGCGTTGGCGATAATGACGCGAGAAATTGCGCAGGTCGCCGACGTTTTGCTTGTGTGGGATCGACGACAAGCCATAGACGTGGCTCGTCAGGATCGTCCGCAGCAACTTCTTCTGATCGTAGCCGATCTTGCGGAAATGCTCGGCCAGGGCGTCAAGCAGCGGTCCGTTCGAGGGCGGATTGGTGGCGCGCATGTCGTCGATCGGCTCGACGAGACCGCGGCCCATCACGTCGGCCCAGATGCGGTTGACAGCGACCTTCGCGAAGTAGGGATTGTGCTCGGACGTCAGCCAGTTGGCGAGCAACTGGCGCGGATCCTGATCTTGGTCTTCTCGGCCCTCACCCCCGGCCCCTCTCCCAGAGGGCGAGGGGAGAGGGAATAACGGCCGCGGCGTCATGGTCTTGCCGGTGCCGGGATGCTTGACCTCACCTGTCGGCACGTTGAAGAACACTTCCTCGCCGCCGGAGATCGGTGCGGAGATGCCTTGCCCCTTGCGGCCGATACGGCCGAAATGAGCCGCGAAGCTGTAGAAATCGTCCTGGCCGTATACCTCGAACGGATGATGATGACACTTCGCGCATTCGAGCCGAACGCCCAGGAAAAGCTGGCTGACCATGGTCGTCAACTCATCAGGCTTACGGCGATCACGCAACATGACGACCGCGCCATTATGCCAGGTGCTCCCCTGCGCGGTAATGATCTCCTTGACGAATTGATCGTACGGCTTGTTCTTGCGAAACGACTCGCGCAGGTAAGCGTCGAACGTGAAAACGGCCTTGATGCCCGCGTGGTAGGGGTTCGGTCGCATCAAGTCCGCCCATTTGTTCGCCCAGTGGTCGGCGTATTCGGGTCGATCCAGCAGTGCTTCGACGAGCTTGACGCGATGGTTGGCCGATTTGTCGGCGAGAAAGGCACGCGTCTCTTCCGGCGTCGGCAATCGGCCGATCACATCGAGGTACGCGCGGCGCTGGAATGTGGCGTCGCCGCACGGCTCCGACGGGGTGATGCCGAGGCGTTGCAGCTTGTCATAGACGAGGCCGTCGATGAAGTTCGCACGAGGCAGTTTCGCGTAGACCTCGGCCGGCACGCTCGTGGGAAGCGGGATGACGATGTTGCAGACGGCGAACTTCTCCATGAAACGGGCCATGATCGCCGCCTCGCCGGGCAACGGGCCTGCTTTCACGCGGCCGTTGGCATCGACGGCGGCGATGACGCTTTCGTTAGACTGGAACATCGTCAAGTGTGTTACGTCAGCCGTCGTCCTGTCGGAGTAGTGAGCCGTGATGACGAGTTGCTGTTCACTGCCGGTGGAGAGAATGCGCTCGTTGGGCTCAACACTGATTCGTTCGAGTTTAGGGACATCCTCGGGAGTGCGTGCCGTGCCCGCAGCGATCCAGCGGAGCAGCGTCTGGTAATGTGTGTCACCCTTGATGAGGCGCCGGCCGCCGCCGTGAGGCATTTCGCCGATCGGCTTGAGCAAGAGCAGGCTATTTTCGGGCGATGCCGGCAAGACGCGCCGGCCGCGCGCCTCCTGTGTAAGAGCGGCGAAATCGAAATCGGCATCGAAACCCAGGAGCGAAAGCTGGAAGCCGTTCTGCCCGCGTGCTTTGCCGTGGCACGCGCCCGCATTGCAGCCGAAACGGGCGAGAATGGGTTGCACGTCCTTCTCGAATGTGACAGGCAATTCGCGAGCGCCATCGATCACCTTGACAGCCGCGTTCGCTTCCAGGCCATCGACGCGGGCAACGACGATTCCCGTGCCGTCGCCGACAGGCGTAACGATGCCATCAGCGCTGACGGCGACGATCTTGGGGGTCGCCGATTCAAAGCGCGCGTCGCGTGTGCGATCGAATGACTTACCGCCCTTGGTGAGCGTGACGATCAAACGCTGCTGTGCCGACTTCCCGTTCAGGGTCGCTGTGGTAGGCGTGATCGAGAGGTCGTCCGCCAAGACGAGGGCGGGCGACGACAACAACAAGATATACGACATATGGAAACGGAGCGTTCGCATGGTGACACTTTCATGTGCGGACAGAGCTCAGGCGTGCGCCTGGTTTCGAATAAACAAGAAGACGGCGATGCCTGCCAGGCACACGGCAATTCCAAGGATCAGGATAACGCCCAGCAGGAGCAGGAGGAGCCACAACTCGATCAAGGGCGCATTTTCCTCGGCGGGCCAGTCAGGCATCGCTTCCGCAACGGCCATCTTTTTTTGTTCGATGGGTGCGCGTTCGACATCATTTCGCTTCTCAGGCGTTGCTTCCGCAACGACGATCTTTTTTTGCTCGATAGGTGCGCGTTCGACATCATTTCGATTCATGGGGGCGAGTCCGGTGCCGGGAACTGTAACCGGACTGAACGTGAAATCATCAAGGGCGACACCCATGCCGCCGTGGAATTCCACATAGTGAATGCCGACACCGGAGACCTTCATGGCCTCCCCGCCTCGATCGATGACGGTGCAGGAATCGATAAGTTCGCCATTGATACTGAACGCCTTGAGAACGACCGTGGAGTTCCCACCCCACAGATCGAGGCGCACTGAGACAAAATCAATAGTCGCCGGTATGGTGGGATTCTTGGGGTCGAAGAATTTAGCGACGATGGGATGGACGTGGTCATAGGTGAGGATACCGTTGGCATCCGCGCCGGCGATGGCATTTGTGCCACTGACGGCGTGGTTGGGACCCAGTAGGCTGACCGCAACATACGGTCGCGCCGAACTGAAACGCACCCCGTGTTTTTTGAGATACTGATCAGATAGTTGGGCCTGTGGCGGTACCTGAGCGAGCGGAAAATACTGCATGGCGGAGAGGTCGTCGAAGTCCAGCACGATTGGTTGTGCGCGTGCGCCAACCGAGATCTGCCAGCACATCAAGCCGAGCACAAGAACAAGGACTCGATGCAACGCACGGTAGCGCATGGCTATCTCCCGGAAACATCGCGCCCGTCAAGCCGTTCACTTGCCGCCGAAGCAATACAGATGGCCCGCCGTCCGCAGATAGATTCGGCCATCGACGAGCGCGGGAGTCGCGAAGGCGTCTTCGCCGAAGTCGGCGGTGTGCAGCACTTCCCATTGGGCTTGAGCGCTAATGACCGTGAGTTCGCCTTGCTGGCTCAGGAAGTAGACCTTGCCGTCGCCGGCGACCGGGGAACTATAGTAGCTGCCGCGTGCCTGAATACGGTCGAACTTGAGCGACTTGCCCGTCTTCGGATCGAGCGTCGAGATCAAGCCGCCGTTCTTGGCGAGAAAGAGCAGGTCGTTGTAGAGCAACGGCGACGGCACATAGGGAAGCTGCTTCGTTTGCTCCCAGAGAACGTGCGTCTTCGTGACATCGCCCGTGCCGCCCGGGCGAATGGCGACCATACGGTTCTTCGCGGTCGAGAAGACGTTGCGCATGTGCTCCCATTCGCCACGATCGACGCGGTTGTCGCGATTGCGGTCGAACTGCGGCAAGCGATCCTTGATCGGCCCGGCGGGGATCTCGGCGGCTTCGAGAATGTCGTTCTTGTCCTTGTCGTGTTTCTTAAGCATTTCGTCGAACGGAGGCACTTCGATGATGTCGCCTGGATCGGCGCCGGCGCCCCAGCCGGCGACGTACAGCACGTTGTCCGGGCCGATGGTCGGCGTCATGTTGCCGATGCGCGACAGGCCGCGCACGGTCCAGATTTCCTTGCCGGTGTCGAAATCGTAGCCGACGACGCGCAGGGTGCCGACCTGCACGATCTGCTTCTTGCCGGCGATGGTCCAGATCACGGGCGACGCATAGCCGACGCCGAACTCGGTGCGCTCGACTTTCCAGATTTGCTTGCCGGACTTGACATCGTAGACGGTCAACGAGGATTCGCTGTCGTAATCTTGATTGAGAATGACGCGGCCATCAACGATGAGCGGTGAGGTGGCGGCGCCGAATTCGGTCTTGAACGGGCCCATCGTCACGTGCCAGATTTCTTTGCCGGCGCGATCGTAGCAGAAGAGGCCCGCGGAGCCGAAAAAGATGACGACGTGTTGCCCATCGGTCGCCGCGGTGGACTGGGCGGGGTTGCCGATCTTGTGGACTTTTTCGAGTCCTTTGTGCGGGGCTGCGGTGCGCCAAACTTCCTTGCCCGAGTTGCGGTCGAGGCCGATGGTGACGAGTTTTTTGTCCGCGACACCGGTCAAGAAGACGCGGTCGCCGTGAACGACTGGGGACGAATGCCCGAGGGGCAGCGGCGTTTTCCAGACGATGTATTGCTTCGGCCCGATCTCGGTGGGGAGGACGCGATTGCCGACGGCGATGGCCGCGCCGCCAGGGCCGCGGAATTGCGACCAGGAAGCTTTTTCTTCGCCAGCCCCGATTGTAATGGCGACGAGGGCGGGAATCATCGTGAGCATTCGTAATTCTCCGAGATTGCTGCTTGCGGCTCATAGCGTTCGCGTGGGGCTATGCCAGCGCTACGCCGCAAGCGGCTAGACGATTTGTCGAATCACCTCGCCGCGGCTGACCGCGATCGGCCGGCCCAGCGGATCGCGCACTTCGGTGTCGGGGTCGATGCCGAGCAAATGGAAGATCGTCGCGGTGAGATCTTGCGGTAACACGGTCCCTTCGCGCGGATACGCGCCGTCGCGGTCAGATGAGCCGTGCACGACGCCCGCGCGGACGCCGCCTCCCGCCATGGCCAGCGAGAAGACCGGGCCCCAATGGTCGCGGCCGCCGTTGGCGTTGTGGCGCGGCGTGCGGCCGAATTCGCCCATCCACACAACCAGCGTCTCATCGAGAAGCCCGCGCGCGGCGAGATCCTCGATCAAGGCGCTGCACACTTGATCCATCAACGGCATGAGATGCGTACGCAGCGACAGGGCGTTTTGGTTGTGCGTGTCCCAGCCGCCTTGATTGGGAAGGTTTGGCCCCATGCGCGTCCAGTTGATTTGCACGAGCGAGATGCCCGCCTCGACAAGTCGCCGCGCCAGCATGATGCTCTGGGAGTAGCGGTTTCGGCCATAGCGGTCGCGCATCGACGCAGGCTCCTGGCTGATGTCGAATGCGCGGCGGATGTTGCTGGCCCGCATCATGTCGAGCGCCTGCGTGAACTGGCCGCCGTAGTTCGCGGTTGCAGTCGAACGGTCGAGCGTCTCGAAGTGGCGATTGACCTGGTCGAGCAGGCCGCGCCGTGCATCAAAGCGCAATGGCGTCATTTCATCGGGCATGGCGATGGCGGGAATCGGCGCGTTCGGCGCCGACGGATCGCAGTGGATGAGCCACGGATCCGCGGATCGGCCGAGAAAGCCGGCGTCTTGGCCGGGCCAGGGGATGTTGCCGTCGTTCCAAATGTGTTCGGGTATGACGACGGACGCAGGCATGCCGCCGGGGCGCGACTTCACCTTGTTGACGAGCGCCGCGACGCTCGGCCAATTATTCGGCGCGGCCGCGCGGGCATTCTCGACATTCGGCGGCACATGCGGCACACCGGTCATCATGTAGTAGCCGCTCGACGAATGAGCGTTGTCGCGTGTGGAAGCCGCGCGCAGCACCGCAAAGTGATGCGCTTGCGCCGCCAGTCGCGGCATCAATTCACAGACTTGCAACCCCGGCAATGAGCTCGCAATCGGCCGAAAAGGTCCGCGAATCTCGACGGGGGCGTCGGGCTTCGGGTCCCACGTCTCATGTTGAGGCGGCCCGCCGGTCAAGCCGATGAGGATGCACGCCTTTGCCTTGCCGAATGAGCCGCTGCGCGCCATGGGTGACGCCTGGGCCCGCGCGTTCAAGAGAGCGGGCAAACTCAACCCGAGTGCGCCGAGCCCGCCGATGCGCAGCCAATCGCGGCGCGTGAGCTGGTCGCAGAGCGTTGTTCCAGAATCGCGGATCGTTAGCATGAAAGTCCCCTCAATTGCGTACGCGCCACTTCCGGTTAGCCGGACGCGCAAGCGACGAAGGTTGCTTCATTCGTCGCTTGCGCGTCCGGCTAACTAACCAATTCCGGCATGGGCCGATGCTCGCCGACGAGGAACTGCGGCCGGCCTGAGAGGTCAGTGAACTGGGTGGTGGCGACATCGATACCCATCCGCTGATAGAGCGTGGCGAAGACTTCGCGGAAATGCACCGGCCGGGTGCGCGGCTCCTCGCCCCAGCGATTCGTCGAGCCGAGGACTTGCCCGCAGCGCATGCCTCCACCTGCAACCAGTGCGCTGCACACTCTCGGCCAATGGTCGCGACCGCCGTTCGCATTGATTCGCGGCGTGCGGCCGAATTCGCCCCACACGACCACGGCTATGTCCTTCAACAGATCGCGCTGGTCGAGATCCTCGATCAACGACGCCAGTCCGTGATCGAGCAAGGGCAACGCCATCCGAGCTTCCGGGTAGAGGTCACGATGCCAGTCCCAGTTGTGGTCGCCGCGCAGCACGCGTCCGAAAGGATAGCGACTGAACGCGAGTGTGACACAACGGGCGCCGGCTTCGATCACGCGCCGCGCCAAGAGGAACTGATCCAGGTGCGTTCGGCCTCCGCGCTCGTCCGCATGTTCGCGATCCAGGCCATAGCGACGGCGGACGCGCGCATCCTCGCGGCTCAAGTCGAGCGCATTCGCCAGCCGCGATGAGGTGAGCATCTCGATCGCCTGCCGTTGATACTGGTCGATATCGTCCGCGGTGCCGCGCACATCGACGTCGCGGCGATAATTGTCAAAACTGGCGAGCATGGCCCGGCGGTCCGAAAGGCGAGTCAGGTCCACGCCGTCGAGCATGATATTGCGGCGATCGACCGCCTGCGCTTCGAAGCCGGCGTGAGCAACGCCGAGGTAACCGGGCTGCCCCGGCGGTGTGCGCAAGATGAACCGCGCGTCTGCGTCCACTGGCGTCAGATCGACGCACGGCGGGACCCCGGTGACGCGCGGTCCCAACGCTCTCGACAGCACCGCCCCCATCGACGGCCAATCGCCGGCGGGGAACCCCGGTACGATCGGCGACGAATCCATGGGCGGATGCGACTCCCAACCGGTGGAACACCAGTGCGTGTTATGATCGTCGCGGAACCCTACCAGTGAGCGAATCAGCGCGACTTTATCCATCATGCCGGCGAGGCGCGGCATGTGTTCACAAATGTCGATGCCTGGCACGTTGGTCGCGATCGGCCGAAATTCGCCGCGGATCTCGGCCGGCGCGTCCGGCTTCAAATCGAAGGAGTCGAGGTGCGTCGGCCCGCCCGGCAAGAGCACCATGATGACGCCCTTGGCCGGATTGCTTTCGCCATTCTTGGCTTCGGCGCGTAGGATGTCCGGCAGCGCCATACCTCCCAGGGCGAGTCCGCCGATTTGCAGCCAACTGCGGCGCGTCATGCCAGCTCGCGATTGCGGTCCGGGGATCGTCAGCATGGGTGAAACCTCGGCGGGTCACGGTGTGCGCGTGTCAAGGAGGGTCTTGTATAGTGTACCGAATATTGCGCGGACCGCAATCCTGAATTGCGCTTCGCAGTCTCGTGAACGATCCATGACGATTCGATAGAAAAACAGACATCGGTCTTTTCCTTCGTTGAAAGGTGTAACATGCTCCGAGCCGTTCCTCTCCTCGTTTTTGGTTTCTGCCTCATGAATGGTGAACCCGCGACTGGCGGCGAGCCGACGGCTCGCTTGCCGCGCGAAAACCTTCTCGTCTATCGAGGCCCCGATGGCAAGCCCGCTCCCGTCAAGACCGTTGAAGATTGGGCCAAACGCCGGGCCGAGATCGTGCGCGGCATGGAGTCCGTCATGGGTAAACTCCCCGGCGACGCCAAACGCTGCCCGCTTGACGTGAAGATCGAAGAGGAGTTCGTGGGCGAAACCTACGTCCGCCGCCTCATCACCTACGCTTCGGAACCGGGCGGCCGCGTGCCGGCGTATCTGCTCATCCCCAAAGACGTCCTCGCCGGCAAGAAGAAAGCGCCCGCCGTTCTCTGCCTGCACGGCACCGACAACGTCATCGGCCACGGCACCGTCGTCGGGCTCGGAAAGCCCAACCGCGGCTATGCCCTGGAGCTCGCCCAGCGCGGCTACGTCACCCTCGCGCCCAACTACCCACTGCTCGCCAAATATCAGCCCGACATCAAGAAGCTCGGCTGGGACAGCGGCACCCTCAAGGCCGTCTGGGACAATATGCGCGGCCTCGACCTGCTGGCGACGCTGCCGTACGTCGATGCCTCGAAGGGCTTCGGCACGATCGGCCACTCGCTGGGCGGGCACAATTCCGTTTATACGGCGGTGTTCGATGAACGCCTCAAGGTGGTCGTGACGAGTTGCGGCCTGGATTCGTATCTCGACTACTACGAGGGCAACGCGAAAAACTGGGACCCGGAGAAGGGTTGGTGCCAAACGCGCTACATGCGCAAGCTCGCCGACTACAAGGGCCGGCTCGCGGACATCCCGTTTGACTTCCACGAGATGGTCGGCGCCCTGGCCCCGCGCCATGCGCTGATTGTCGCGCCGAAAAAAGACTCAAACTTCCGCGCCGACAGCGTGGACCGCATCGCCCTGGCCGCTCGCTCAATCTTCAAGCTGCACGGCGCCGAGACACGCCTGCGCGTCGAGCATCCCGACTGCGGCCACGACTTCCCGCCGGAGATGCGCGAGCTGGCGTACAAGTTGTTTGATCACGAACTTGCCCGCAAGTAGTGGCAGTTGCCGAGTAGCTCCAACGGCAACCCGTGCCCGGACTCATGATAGTCCATGACATCGGTCAACAATATGGCAGGCGTCTCGGGCGTGACGGGAATTGCGTGGCATACGATTCCGATCGTGTGATTGAGCGAACCGAATCACACGATTGGAATCGTATGCCACGGGGGATCACTTCGCGGGCGTAATTTCAACCAGATGCGGACGCGGCTCGAGCGCCTTGCGAATCGCGGCGTCGAGCGCGGGCATCCTCTCCATGCGTTCAGCAATCAGCTTTTGCCGATGCGCCTCGACCTTTTCCTTCGCGACATCCTTGAAGTCCGGATTTTTGGCGCCGATATTTCTGCCCAGGACCAGCGGGCTGTAGATCTGGCCGTGGTAGTAGTTCGTCTTGTCGTTAATCGCCTTGACGACCGCGTTGACTTGATCAGCGACCGGCCCCGCCGCGAGGGCGGCTTCCGCGAGATTGACGCCCTTCTTGAGGTCGGCGTCGGTGAAGGTCGCTACCTTCTTGCCGCCGAGCTTGACATCATATTTGCCCGCAGGAAGTCCAACCACCACGAGACCGTAGTGATTCATGTCCTGAAGAAGCGGCGACCATTTGAGGATGCTCTTGGCCTGTTCGGGGAAGAATGGGAGAGCGAGATCCTTGCGTTCGAAGCGGACAGTGCCGTCTTTGAACTCGACGTTGGAGACGTCGCAGTTGCGAAGGTTGCCGACGCCGCCGTCTTTTAATGCGGTGACTGTCGCCGTTGAAACTTCGCGAGGGAAGTTCATCCCCTGGAGTATCGCCGCCGCCATGACCGCCTGGCCCGCAGGACCGGGATGGACTGCATCGCCGCCGGTGATGCGGCCCTTTTCACCCGCCTTGCGCGCCTTGTCGATGACCGCCCAGTAAGGGTGAAATTGATTCACGAACAGACCGTCGTTCTTTTTGGCGGTCTCACCGACGCCGGCGGAGAATTTTTCCAGCGTGCTATTGTACGCTTCCTTCGGATCGCCCGGATTGTGCTCGACGGGCTGCGGCGTGATCCAGGCGACGCGGATGTTGGCCGCCTTGGCTTGATCGGCGATACCTTGCAGCCCCTTCATGTAGGTGGCGAACGCCTTCTGGTCGAAGTCCTTGAGGTTGTAGTTGCCGTCGTTCATGCCGAAATCGACGGTGAGGACGTTCGGCTTGTGGGTAAGGACATCGCGTTTGAAGCGATTGTTGCCGCCGGTGGAGCGATCGCCGCCGATGCCGACGTTGCGGAAGGTGAGGTTGTGCGATGGGAAGCGTGTTTGGGCCCAGATTTCGAGGTAGGTCGAGTAGAGCCGTTGCTCGGTAATGCTGTCTCCCATGACGACGACAACGTCGCCTTTCTTGAGGAAGAACTCCTGCGCGGAGCCAGCGTGTGCTGCGCTCAGCAGCAAAACGGTGGCGATGAGGTAAGAAATCCTGCGTGCGATCATGACTGAGATCCTTTCGATGGATGCGGTTTGACAACGAAGCTATTGAAACCGACCCGACGCTCGTTGGCCAGCGAATTTTGGATGTGCCTGTGTGACATATTCAACGATTCCGCGCTGAGGGCGAAGGGAAGGCTGTAATTGATTGCCGCGAAACAACGCAAGAGGCGCAATTCAGAGCCCGAATCGTTAGTGAGGGACCAAGGTAGTTCCACGCTAATGCTTCGGGCTTTGCTGGCGACGTATCTGTCAACGCACGAACTGGAAGATGCACTTTCCTGATGCGTTTGTCGTCAAGAAGTACACCTCGCCCTGCTCGTCCTCGCCGAAGGAGAGGATCGCGACGTTCGGATTGGGAATCGAGCGATTTTCGACGACGCGCTTCTTGGCGTCGTCATATTTCAAGGCCCAGATCTTGGTCGTGATGTAATCGCCGTAGAGATAGTAGCCGTCGAGTTCGGGCAGGCGTTTGCCGCGATAGACGTGGCCGCCGGTGATGGATTTACCGACGTTGTGGTGGTACTCCCAGATCGGCTCGCTGATGTCCTTGCGCCCGGAGACGCCGTCCTTGCCGAAGGGGTGTAGGCTCTCGCGGATGCTCCAGCCGTAGTTGCCGCCTTTTTCGATGATATTGATTTCTTCGTACAGGTTTTGACCTACCTCGCCGGCCCACAGCTTACCCGTCTTGCGGTCGAACGACATGCGCCAGGGGTTGCGCAGGCCGTACGCCCACGTTTCCGGGGCGGTGTCATTCCTGAGGACGAATGGGTTGTCCTTCGGGATCGCGTAGTTTTTGCCTGCGTCCTTGCGGTCGACGTCGATGCGCAGCACCTTGGCGAGCAGAGTGCTTAGGTTTTGGCCGTTCTTCATTGGGTCGTCCGCCGCGCCTCCGTCCCCCAGGGCGATGTAGAGATAGCCGTCGGGGCCGAAACAGATGGTGCCGCCGTCGTGGTTCCAGAAGGGACGCTTGATTTTGAACAGAACCTCTTCAGAATCAGGATCGGCGCGGTCAGGATCGTCCTTGCTTACTTTGAAGCGTGACAGGATGTTTGTCGTCTTGTCCGTCTTGAGCGTGTAGAAGACGAAGAATTCGCCGTTGGCCTTGTATTTCGGGTGAAACGCCAGGCCCAGCAAGCCTTGCTCGTTTTCCTTGTCGTCGTAGAAAACTCTGCCCTGGATGTCTAAGTAGATTTTGGTCTTGTCTGCCTTCGAATCATTGGGGAAGACGTGGAGGGTGCCTTGCTGAATGCCGACGAAGACGCGATTGGTACCGTCGCCGGCGTGCGTCAACAGCAGCGGCCGCAGTGGGAAGAGCTTGCCCTTATCCGTCTCGCCCTTCCAGCCGGTCCATTGCAGATTGGGAAACGCGCTCTGCGTCTTGAGCGGCAGCGGCGTGTCATCGACCTCCCAGCCGGGGATCGTGGTTGGCAGAGAAGTTAGCGTGCCGGCTTTCATGTCCGGGATAAGGATCGATTTGCCGTCGCCGCTCAGGCACAGGTCGGCAGCCGACTCGAAGCCCGACGCGAGCAGCACCGACTTTTCGCCGGGCCGCGGGATGCCCCAGACTTTTCCGGACTTCCAACTTGTGACGAACAGTCGGCCGAACATGTCCCACGCCAGACCGTCGCCGCCATCGAAACCGTACGCGATTTTCGTCGAGGAACCGTCCATGATCTTGATGCGCAGCAGGTCGCCGGTCAGGAAGTCGAGCATGAGGAGATGGTTTTTGCCGTCCATGACCAGTCCGTTGGGCGTTTTAAGGTGCGGATTTTTCTTGCCGTCGGCAACGGTGGTGACAGTGACTTTTCCCTTGTCATCCTTGACTTTTGGATTGGGCGGAGTGCTAGTAATACGATAGATCGCGCCGCCATTGCCCTTGAGATCGCCCGAATCGGAGACGAAGACGATGCCATGCTCGTCCACGGTGATGTCGTTGAGAAACAATGGCGGCGCCGGGAACGCTTTTTCGTCGGCGAACACGGTCGCCTTGCCCTTGTTGTCGATGCGCCAGACACGCTTATTGTCGGCGACGTAGAGTATGTTGAGCGAGGCGACGATGCCCTTGGGATCGTCCATGCCGGTCGCGAACGGGATCGCCTTGCCATCCTTGCCGATGACCAGCACGCGGCCGTCGCCGTCCTTGCCGAATTCGCCGATCTCGGTTACATAGATGCGGCCGTCGTTGCCGATAGCGACCGATTCGGGGTTTTTCAGGTCGGTGACACGAGGCTTGGGGAGCTTGTCCTGAGCGAATGTTGGGGCGGCGAGTGCGAGGAGCACGGCGAGACCAAGGAATCGTGACATGCGGCATCCTTTCGAGATCGAGGAGGTTCTTGCAAGTACGATAAGAGTGCGTGAGGTGATTGGCAATGACTTCGTAGGACAAGCGGCCGCGTCTGCCTTTTTTGGCACGGAGATCGGCAAGCCCATTCGCTCATCACGAGCGTCGGGAAGCGTTTTTCGTGCACGCATTTTTGTCAGGGCCTGAAGCGTAAGCGAAGTATTGCGATGCAACGTTCGCTTACGCTTCAGGCTCTGATGAACTCAACTAATCCGGCAACGCACGGATCGTCAACCAGCGAAGACACCGCGCAGCCAGGCTTCCAGCGTCACGAGCAGCCAGATCTTGGCGCCATGCCGGGGACGCAGGCCTCCCAAGCGGCCGTCGAGCAGGCGCTCGAGATAATCGCGGCGGAACAATCGATATGGCGTTAGCCCGTCCAGCAGCCGTTCGCGCGCATGCGACCGCAATGGCCCGCGAAACCAACCCTCGACCGGAACCAGCATGCCACTCTTGGGGCGATCGAGAATGGCGCGCGGCAACAAGTCTTGTACCGCTTGCTTGAGCAGGTATTTCTCGACGGAGCCGCGCAGCTTGAGTTGCGGCGGGATGCGGAACGACAACTCCACGACTTCTCGGTCGAACAGCGGTGAGCGGGCGAGCACGCCGAACGGAGCGCTCTCGGCATCGACCTTGGGTAGGATGTGATGCCCGCCCTTGAAGGCCACATTGATGCCTTGAAGCTTGCTGACAAAGCTGCGCCAGCGCGGGTCATCGAGGTGCACGGTCAAGGAATTTTCCAGCAGCGTGCTTGCCTCCAGCACGTCGGGCAACAGCATCGATTCCAGATCGTCATAGCATTTCAAGTGGGCGCGCAGATAGCTGCGTGCGCGGGCGTGCGGCTCATCGGCGGCGCCATCGTAAAGTTCGGCCAACAGCATCGGCAGATTCTTGGGGCCGCCGAAGCAGGGATCGCCGCCTTCGCCGTTGAGGACGATGCCGACTTCCGATGACGCCTCGCGAAACGCCAGCGCGTTTGGCACCGTCAATGGATCGCCGATCGGATCGCTGAGCAAGGCAATCGATTCATCCAGATAGCGCAAGACAACGGTGGGCGAGAGTTCAATTATGCGGTGCTCGGTGCGACAGTGTTCGGCAAGCAGCGAACTGAAGGGAAGTTCATTGGCGTGGCCGGCGCCGAACGAGATCGAGTACGTGTGTACCGGCGCGTCGTGCAATCGGCAGGCGAGGGCGACCACCAGGCTCGAATCGAGGCCGCCCGACAACGTGGCGCCGACGCGCTCACCCGCAGGCAATCGGCGCCGCACGGCGACTTCGAGCCGAGCACGCAGTGCGTCACGCAGGATCGTCTCGTCGGCCCATTCCTCAGGTTCCGCAGGCAATGACCAGAGCCGGCTGCTCGCACTCCGCCCCTCGTGGAACTGAATCATTTCGCCCGGCAGCAGTTCGTAAACTCCTTCAACGAGGGTCTCGCGGCCCGGCAAGTACGCGTAGACGAGATAGGTCGCGATCCCGGGCCGATTGAGCTTGCGTCCGATCAGCTCACTAGCCAGCAGCGCTGGCACGGTCGAGGCGAAGACGATGCCGCCCGGGACGATCGCGTAGAACAGGCTGCGTTCGCCGATGGCGTCGCGCGCCAGGGTGAGCGTGCCATCGGAGGCGAGGCTGGCGAGCGCGAACGCGCCTTGGACGTTGCCGAGCGTTTGCGTGGCCAGGACGTGTTGCCATTGATCCTCGCTGTAGATCAACCTGCCGTCTCGCCAGCAGCAATCGTAGTCAACGACCAGGCGGCACGTATCTGAATTCAGCAACTGAGCGCCCGGCCCCAGCGCGGCGGCGAGGCGATTGCTAGCGGCGCTCGAATCCGCAACGCAGACGACGCCGCCGATGCGGCCGACGGGGCGTTGGCGTGACGTGCCCGTCCCGAGCGGCGCGCCGACAGAGGCTTGAATGACCCGGTGTGCTGTACTCATGAGTTGAATCCGCGCAACGCTGCATGGTCATCCGAAAGCATCGGCGCCGCCGTCCGTGTCGCCGGCGTCGTCGGCAAATGACGCCGTGTCGGTAGTGCCCGTATTGCCGCCGTCGCCGCCAGAGGAGGATTCCGCGTGCGGATCGAACTGGCGGTTGATGGCGCGAAAAAGCCGCTTCAAAACCTGCTCGGGGCGAACGGCCGCGAGCGCGAGCGCGTACGCCGACAGCCATTTCGCTTCTGACACGGAAATACCGTCGCCTGGCTGCACTTCCTTGCCGGACTCGGTCCACAAGCCCTTGAACGCGTCGGCGTGAATTGGCCGCAGGCCGACGTCGATTACCTTGATTTTCTTGCCGAACCATGCGGGATCGGTCGCGAGTTTGTGGGCGAGCCGGCAACCCTTCATGGTTGCGTCGTGCAGAACGAACACTTGCAAATGCGGATTGCGTTTGAGCATGTCGCGCACGAGCGTGAAGATCCCCGGCGGGTAGCCATCGATCGACAGCACGGCGCAGTTGTTTTCGAAATGAAACTGATTCGCCAACAGCAGATCAACCGTCGCTTCCGAATCGCAAACCACGACGCGGTCGAAGGAATAATCGCCGACGTCAGATTCCAGCGGCACCGGCTTCGCGGGCGCCTGCTTGCGGACAATCAATCCCTTGGGCTTGCCGTGAGCCTCACACCAGCGATTCCAGAGACGTTCGAACTCCCCGCGGGAGAGCGGCACCAGGCGGCGTTCGCGAAACCCCCAGGCAATCGCCACAATGATGCCGAGCAACAGGAACGGCATGAACCAGCGCCAAGGGGAGGGAAGCAACAAACAGGCGCACACGCCAAGAAAGTGGCCGCCTGCGATCAGGTAAAGATGGGCGTGCCGGAAACGGTAGCGCTTGCGCCGGCAGATCTCGTAATAGATGTGCTCCGGGCCAAAGCGAATCGTGCTGCTTGCGGAGATGGTGTCGAGGGCGCTTTGGAATACGCCGTCGGTGAACGGATCCCCCTGGCGCGGCTCGAAGGCGAACGGGTGCTTGCAGTGCGGGCATTTCTTGTCCGAGCGTTCGGAGTACTTGCAATCCTTGGCACAGTGGATGCACTTCACGCGCCACCTCCCGGGCGACGGCCGCGGCCGTCGATGAAGATTTGCAGCCAGGCTTCGAGCATCGCCAGCGCCCATAGGCGTTCGCCGACGCGTCGCCGTCGGGTTTCGTTAGGCTCATTCTCGCCACTGCGCAGTCGATTCACATACTCCGCGCGGAACAGTCCGCGCCGGGCCAGGGACGCGTTGCCGAGCAGCTTTTCGAGTGTCGGCGCGAGTGGGCCGAGCATCCAGTCGGTAATCGGCACGCTCATGCCGAACTTGCGCCGCCAGACGATGTCGCGCGGCAGCTTGTTTTGCAGGATCAGCTTGAGCACGTACTTTTCGCACGCCCCGTGCAGCTTCATTTGCGGGGGCAACTGGAATGACGCCTCGGCGAGGGCGCGATCGAACAGCGGCACGCGCGCGTCCAAGGCCCAGGCGTTGGCCATGCGCTCCAGACGCGGCAGGATGTTCTGCGAGCCTTTCAGCTCGATGTCGGCGAGACGCACGCGATTGAGAAACGTGGCCGCATCGCTGCTGTGCAAGTATGGCTCCAAAAGGGCGCGGCGCTGCCCCGGCGGACCGACGCGGGCGCGGAAGTCGGGCGTGTAGAGCTGATCCTCCAGGCCGTAGAAGCGATGATACGATTGCAAGTAGATCTGCGCGCGGCTCTGGTCTTCGTAGAGATCGGCATAAAGTTGGGCGGAGATCATCGGCTTCGAGGTCCAGCCGCCGAAGAATTGATCGCCGCCTTCGCCGTTCCAGACTGCGGTAAGACCGGCCTGCCGCGCGGCCTGGCCGAGAAGGTATTGCGGCCCCGTCACCGCGTCGCCGAAGGGGAGGTCGAGCTTCCAGACGAGATCCATCAACACCGGCGCCAGGTCGGCGCCCTGCACCGGCAGCAGTGTCAAGGGCAGGTGCAGATGCTCGGCGACCTGCTGGGCCTGTTTTTTCTCAACGCTGCGTTCGCCGAAATCGAGCGTGAAGGCGTGAACCTTGACGCCGGCCTCCTTGAGCCAAACCGCGACGCCGGATGAATCGATGCCGCCCGACAGATACAGAGCGACCTCCGGTTCGCCGTTGAGCCGGCGGGCGACGGCGTGCTCGCACCGCGCGCGGATGAAGCGTGCCGCCTCCTTCTGATCGGCAAGCCGTGGATCGATTTGTTCCTTCAGCGTGAGGTAGTCCGTTTTCTGGAGTCGCCCATACTGCCAGTGCGCAACGTGGCCCGGCAGCAGTCGGTGGATGCCGCGAATCGGCACGTCTTCGCCCGGGACGAATGAGAACGTCAGATATTTGTGCAAGGCGTGATAATCCGGCTCGATCGGTAGACCGGGCACGGCAAGCAATTGCTTGAGTTCGCTGGCGAAATAGAAGACGCCCGCGTGTTCGACCCAGTAGAGCGAGCGGACGCCGAAGGGGTCGCGGATCAACGTCAGTCGTTGCTGGTCGGCATCCCAGGAGGCACACGCGAAGGCGCCATCCAGATCGGCGAGCGTGTCATCGGCCGAGTGAAGCCGTGCATGCAGCTTGCCTGCGGGCGACGGAGTGGGGGGCGCCAGCGTGCCGGCACAGACGGTCAGGTGATCGCCGACGCGATGTATGCCGGGGGACTTGCCTGGTCGGCCTCCCCACCAACGATAGCCAAGACCCACGCCGGCGGCGCTCACGGTTTCCGTGCGGTCGCCGCGATAGTCGATGGCGGCCAGCATCGCGTCGAGCAATTTCGCATCGGCATCGCCCACGAAGCCGCAGATTCCGCTCATCGGTTTTCCTTTCTTGCTGAATCAGCGCACCTCGAAGTTTCGTTCGTGCAACGTTCGTCCGTGCACTTGCAACTGCACGCGCCAGGCGCCGATCATGGCGTTCGGGCCGATCTTGCAGCGCACGTGCGTTTCCCAGCCGGGATGCGTGACGGGGCGCGTCTCGTATTTGTTTTGATGATGGATTCGTCCCGTAGGATCGATCCACGCGCAGGTCAACGGTACGACCGCGCCGTCCGAAACATGGTCGAGGGTGACGCGATACCACACTTCCGTCCCGGCGTTGCGATCGATCACCTGCACGTCGCCACGGTCCGGCTCAAGGGTCAGCCGGCCCGCGCTGGCGGTGACAGCGTCAAACGCATGCGCCCGTTGCCAAAAATACCAGCCGATGACGATGCCGGCAACCAGCACGACCGCGAGCACCAGCCAGATCCATCGATAGCTGCGGGGAGGCACATCGTCCCACGTGTCAAGACCTGCGTTCGCCATCACGCTCGCTCCTTTGCGATCAGCGTGCGATTGATCATTGGGTGGTCGGCGTGCGTCGGGCCGAAGTCGCTGTCGGGATGATAGGCGAGCACGAGCAGTTCGGCGTCGTCAGTGTGGAAGCAATGAATCGCCTCGGCGCGAATGACAAACGCCAGGCCGGGCGACAGGGGCACGCGCCGGTCTGGCGTCTCGCACCAGCCCGAGCCGCGTATGACCAGGCCGACGCGCAGCGAGGGATGACGATGCGTCGTCTGATGCGTGCCGGCCGGCAAATGGAGCAGGTTCAGGCACGGATCGCCGTACAGAACCGGCGGAATCAGTAGGGAATCGGTGCAGCCGTCGATGTAGCGTAATCGTCCCGTATTCTCGATTGGCCCGCCCAGGTAAAAGAAGCCCGTGTAGCCCAGGCGGGTGATGATGATGCCGCAACCCGACGCGACGCGCAGAGGCCCCGGAACGGCGAAGTACATGCCGTCTTTCAGCGTGAACGCGCCGGCGTCGCAGTGAAGCTCCGCCGGCCCACGCTGCACGTAGCCGAAGTGGGTACCGTCCGCGTTCAGAGTGAGCACGTCCTCCGCCCAGCCGTGCAGCATGGTCGGAAACGGATCGCCGCGGAGGTCGGCCAGCGGACCATGCGTCAGCGGCGTGTCGGCGAAGGCCGGCCGGTCGTAAGATGTGCTGATCACGATGAATCAGCCTAGCATCCCAAGGTGCGTGCAGCCACAATAAAATCCTTGAGATCATTCGCAAACCGGCGATAATCATGCAATAACGAGATAGCCGGTCGTTGTGGATCGAATCCAAAGGAGGAGAATTTTCATGCGTTCGAGATGGAACATTGGAGCGTTCGCAAGCGCTTTTCTTCTGGTGGCCGGCGCCGCGCCCGCAGTGGGCCAAACGAAATTCCTGTCGCACGCGCCGATGCGGCCATTGCCGACGGCGTCGAAGCGGCCTCTGGAAAAAGGCCCGACCTATTTCGTCGATGCCCTCAAAGGGGACGACAAGCAAGACGGCTCGGAAGGCAAACCGTGGAAGACGATTACCAACGGCGTCAAGCGTCTCAAGCCGGGCGACACGCTCTACCTGCGCGGCGGCACCTTCTACGAGAAGGTTCGCCTTACGCGCTCCGGCACGGCCGAGGCGCCGATCGTCATCGCGTCCTATCCCGGCGAGCAGGCGGTCATCGACGGCGGCCTGCGCGAGTTCTTCGAGTCGCCTGAAACGAGCTGGGAGCCGTTTCAAGGCGGCGCGGCAGGCGAATACGTCTCCACCAAGGTCTATCCGAATGTGGATGAACGCAAGATCCCCAACCAGTTCCTCCCCGCGGCGTGGGAGCCAATGTGGGGCATCGAGGACGAACGCCCGCTTGCTCTCGGCAGCTTCGGCGATTCGATGGTGCCGCTGCACGGGTATCGTTCGATCAACGATCTGCGCTCAGCCAACGAATTTGCTGTCGACCGGAAAGCGCCCCGGGCCGTCGGCGTCTATTGCGGGCCGGGGCTGTGGTACAACCGCGAGACCGGACGCATCCACATCCGGCTCGCACATCACAAACTCGAGGGGCTGGGCGACCGGGCCTATCGCGGCGAGACTGACCCGCGCAAGTTGAAGCTGGTCATCGCCGCCGGCTTTGGCGATGCCGTATTGCGCGTCAACGGAGTCAAGCACGTCAAGATTCAAGGTATCGTCTTGCGCGGCGCCACGGGCAGTCCGTTGATCGAAGTCTATGGTTCCGAGAACATTCACTTCGATCACCTCACGGTCTACGGCGGCTTTCCCGGCCTGCTCGTCAACGCCTCGAAGGACATCCGCGTCACCAACTGCGCCTTTCGCGGACTCGCCGCGCCGTGGTCGGGGCGCTACCACATGAAGTATTTCGGCACGGCGTCGTATCAAATCGTCTTCCAGAACAGCCAGCCCGTAAACGAAAACATCGAGCTGGCGTATTGCGAGTTCACCGACGATCACGACTTCGCCTTTCTGCGCTACATCAAGAACCTCCAGTTTCATCACAACTTCGTGGATAACTTCAACGACGACGGCCTGGAGTGCGGGCCTAAATTGCGCAGCCACTCCATGTACATCTTTCAAAATCGCATCGGCGCCTGCCTGGGCGTGTTCCAGCAGCACGAGATCGACAAGGACGAGTCGCCCACCGGCCACGACCCGAAGGCGGGGATCTACATCTTCCGCAACGTCTTCGATCAGCGCGCCGGTGTGTGGTACAATATGCCGGCGAAAGCCGACCCCACCGGCGATTTCCTGCACGCCGAAGGGCATTTCGTCGGCGATCATGGCAGTCCGGTCTACCCCGTGATGCGCGTTTACCACAATACGATGCTGCGGCGCATGCCCGTCTTCCGCGATTATTTCTTGTTTGGACTCGGCGCGTCAGCCCTGAAGAACACCGAACGCGATGTGTTCAACAACATCTTCGTGCAGATGGAACGCGTTCCCGGCGTCGTCATTCTCGGCAAGGAGGCGGGCCATCTTCGCGAGGGGGGCAATCTGCTCTGGGGCATCAAAGACGGACCAACGTTGAAGGGGGATCCATTCGCGAAATTCCGCAAGTCCGTCCTCTTCACGGAAAGCCGTAAACACTTCGAACCGGGCTGGACCACGCAGGACCGCGTCGCGAATCCGAAGTTCGTCAAGCTGTCCGGCGACGAAGCCGCGTCTGACTTGCGTCTGCAAGCCGACAGCCCGGCGGTGAACAGCGGTCAGCTCATACCGAAGGACTGGCCCGATCCGCTGCGCGACGCAGACCAAGGTGCGCCGGATGTCGGCACTCTGCCGCTTGGCGCCGCAGTTTGGGGTGTCGGTGTGGATGGCCGCTTGGCGCTCTTCGGCCGTGTGAATTGAACACATCGGAAATACCTCGGAGCATGAAGCGTAAGGCGACGGGCAGTTGGAAAGATATCCGTAGCCGATGCGGCGCGGAGCGTCGCACTACATTGTGGCACGACGCTCCGCGTCGTGAACGGGTACATTTCATTCTGCCGCTCGCCTATGCGCAGTCGTGGCTGGCTCGCCGCTTATACGGTAAGCGGTCAGGATGGACTCATTCACTAGCCCGCAGCGCCAGCAAGGGATGTTCGTGATGGCCCTTGCTGGCGCTGCGGGCTAGTGAGGCAAATGTGTCATTGCCGACCGAGCGCAGTATCGACTTTGTCGGCGGCCCCAAGAAAGACGCGGCTCCGTTGGCATCGGAGCCGCGCCTCGTCTTGGGGTCGGTTCTCGCACATGGTTACGGGAAGTTGATGATGCCGGGTTGCACAACGTTAATGGTGCCTGTCTGGTTGACGGTGCCCACGTTGGTGGTGAGTGTATCAGCCAGGACGTTGAACGCACCGGTTCCGGATTGACTGAGAGTGTAGCCCTGGGTGCTGGTGTTGCGCAAGAGTTGCAGGTTGATTGTGCCTTGGCTGAGGATCCCGGCAAACCCTCGCTGTGATGCGGCGGTGTCGTTAAAGGCATTGTCACGTATTGTGGCAGTCACCGTATTTCCGGTGGACATGAATCCTATAAAGACGCCTGCGAACGTGTGGCCGCTCGTTGTGTTGTTGAGGACCGAGAGACGCAGTTCGCCCGTAGCGTCGTCAATAGTGACTCCACCGGCGGCTGCATTAGAATTCGTTTGCAGGAAGGTGTTATTGGCGATGGTGCTCGTTCCACTCCCATTAGAAATGAAAACGCTAGACCAATTAACCCCCGGATTGAGGAAGCTGTTGCGGTTGATGTTGAAATTGGATTTGCCGCTGCCAAAGATGCTAGCATTGCCGGGACTGGCGAAGGCGAAACCGGCGACCTCGTTGTCGTTTGCGAGGGTGACAAGGTTTCCGGAGGCATTGCGAATGACCGGCGTAGCGCCTGTGCCCAGCGGCAAGACGACGGATCCCTGGGTTGTGTTGACGGTGTGCTGGATGCCGCCACCGAGGAAACGCTGGTTATTTTGCAGGACAATCTTATTATTGATGAACTCGCTGCCGGCGTGAACGAAGAGGATGTTGGTAGGCGCGGAACCCGCTTGCAGCGTGGCAAGCGTGTTAAACGGCTTCTCCGCCGTGCCGTCGCCGCCCGCCGCCGCCGCGCTGTTGGCGTGAACGATTTTGATCGGCTGGCCGGTCGTCGGGTCCAGTGCCGTTTCTTTTTTCACTTCCTTGGTGGTGTTGATGACGACGTTCACGTCGCGGACTACCCGCGCGTCGAGACGATCCGCCGTGCCGCGGTGCGCGGAGCCAGCGTTGCGCGCGCCGAAGTGCATGGCGATACCGCCGCTGATCGTCGTGCCGAAGACGGCGTCGTTCTGTGCCGAGAAGTGCAGCGACAGGTTGTCGTTGACCTGCGCCTCCAGCCGGCCGCGCACG
>SXGS01531933.1_pt1 | contig 29557 bp, 17 predicted proteins | sample 3174681 | NCBI WGS metagenome assembly SXGS01 (sample SAMN11356861, study PRJNA531348) | freshwater metagenome | isolation source: freshwater sample F1-80 | place: China: Fuxian Lake, Yuxi | collected 2017-12-25 | reverse complement strand
GGCGCTAGAAATGCAAATTACGCATCCATTGATGAAAGGGCGTGGAACGCTGATCAATCGAATTCCAGTGGTACTCGCTCGTATTAACGAAGATATTCAAACGCACGATTTTGCAGCCAATACGCGAAATCTAGTCAAGGCCGTTGAGGATGCCTATTGGGATCTATATTGCGGCTATCGCGACGTCGAGGCGACACAAGAATCGCTGAAGACCGCAACCGAACTGTGGCGAGTCGCATCCGCTCGCGAAGGTGTGGGCGATACTTCTCCCGAAGCAAAATTCCAAGCTCAGGGACGCTTCTATCAATTCAAGATTGCAGTAAACGCCGCCATCGACGGTTCCGCCGTGCCCGGAAACGACCCACGAGGATTGCGAGGTAGGGAGCAGATCCTTCGCGAGAAGATTGGTTGGAGCCCAACCGACGGTCGCATGATCCGACCCATCGACGAACCAACTTATGCGCGAGTGGAATTCGATTGGTACGAAATCCTATCGGAAGCTCTCAATCGCAATGTCGAATTGCAGAGGCAGAAATGGGCGATCAAGCAACGCGAGTTGGAGTTGATATCAGCCAAAAACCAATTATTGCCGCAGTTGGATATATCGTCGACGTATCGCTGGGTTGGAGTCGGTGACCAACTCGCTAGGGCCGATCGAACCGGTGTTCGATTTCCAGACGTTGGCTCCAATGCGTTTCAAGAACTGACCAGTGGCGACTATCAAGAAGTAGGTGCTCGACTGGAATTCACACCGAATTCGTTTGGAGCGCGTAGGCAACTCGCGCTTATTCAAGGATCGCAATGGCAATTGGCCAAGTTTCACGAGGAATTGCGAGTTAAAGAAACTCACCTTGTCGACAATCTGACGACTGCCTATCGCAGTGCGGAAGCGATGCATGACGCGATTCGATTGCATTTTGACGAGATGAGTGCCCACCATTCCGAAATCGACGTTTATCTCAATCGGATTCAGCGGGGCGCTGTGGACCAATTGAGCATTACGCTGGACCAACTACTGCGTGCCGAGGAACAACGTGCACGTTCGCAACAGGGATACCATCGAGCGGTATGTGAGTACAACAAAGCCCTCGTGAATATCCATTACCTCAAAGGTTCGTTGCTGGACCTGAATAATATTTCGCTTGGCGAAGGACCTTGGCCGTCAAAAGCATACTGGGATGCTGAAGAATTGGCTAAACAACGTGCCGCCGGACACTATGTCGACTATGGCTACACTCGCCCGAGCGTCGTTAGCCGTGGACGCGTCGAAGCGGGATACCTGACCGAAGGCAACATTTCTTCCGGTCCAAAACAACCGGTCGCCGAAGATCCCGCGATGGAAGAAGACAGTCGTGAAAACGACAAGGAACTGCCCGACATCGACAGCGAACCAAAAGATGCACCGGAAACCATTCCCACTCCAAAGGCGAATGAAAAGGCTCCCATCACGATTCGTGGTGGCCAGTCCGGTGGTCGAGCGGAAATTCACTTGTCCAGTGGTCCCGGAGGCAATGATGCGTCCAGATTCGATTGGGGAAGTTTGGACAAGTCCCGCGATCATTCGCACGTCGAACCTGCCGTTTCCTCTGGCTCATTGAATCGCCAACGAGTTGGCGAGTCCTATTCTAGTTCCCAGGGCTCGTCGCTCGAGTCCCCGCAGTGGCGGCCTGCTCGCTCCAATCAATAACGATCGCTTTGCGATAGATCGATCACTACGTACAGCTTGACGCTGTGAACGAGGGCAGGGGGATAAGTCCGCAGCGGGTCCGGTGACAATAGTTGCCGAGGCCCGTTTCGGCATTATGTTCAACTCTGCAGCAGTCGAGGCTCGTTTAACCCGCAGCCGCTAGGCGAGGATTGGGTTGAGCTTGGCTTTGCAAGAAGTTCGAAAACTCAACCCAATCCTCGCCTAGCGGCTGCGGGTTAAACGATTTCGCTGCAACGACTTGTTCTTTCCACTGCAAATGAAAGTGGCGCTGTCCAGCTAATTTTCCGAACAATTTAGAGCCATTCAGGGTTTTTGCTGTTATTGTCTATCGGAGCACATTTGTCGGTTACTCGAGAACGGTTGTCATTTGCAGGTGCAATTAGGAGCAATTGAGGACAATTGCTCTACTCTCTACTCGTCGAGAAATTTGCGTTTGTGCTTTTAGGAAAAAGGGTTAATCTAGGGGTTAATTGGTGTCGGGACCAAATTGGTTTCTGAGCACCATTGATTGCAGATGGATGCTTTTCGGGTCAGCTACAGATTGTTCGCTCCGGGAAATTGGGTCCGTGGGGCGCACTGAGCCATACACAAAACGCGTTCGTTCCTGCTGCAAAGCAGTACCTGCTTTTGTGATTTACCTGGCTTTGTGATCAATTTGGCTCGAGATTTTTATGACGCAAGATATTGAATTAGCTGTCCCTGGGTCTTCGTTCCGTGATTTGGGTCTTCAACCATTTCTGATTTCGGCGATCGAGAAATCCGGTTACACCCAACCCACTCCGATACAATCGCAGGCCATTCCAATCTTGTTGGAAGGGCGCGACTTATTAGGGCAAGCGCAAACTGGTTCGGGCAAGACGGCTGCGTTCGCGCTGCCTCTGTTACAGCGGTTGGATGTAAAATCGCCCGCGACCCAAGTGCTGGTGTTGACACCGACGCGCGAGTTAGCCATTCAAGTCGCTGAGGCTTTCGAAAAATACGCTTCGGGATTGACGGGCTTGCGGGTCGCGGCCATTTACGGCGGTCAAGATTACATGGTTCAGTTTCGCAAACTGGATCACGGCTCGCACGTCGTCGTCGGCACGCCTGGTCGTGTCATGGCCCACATGCGCCGCGGTTCGCTTAATCTCAGCGCGCTGCGCAGTGTGGTGCTTGACGAAGCCGACGAACAGTTACGCCGGGGCTTCGCGGAAGATGTGCAGTGGGTATTGAGCGAGACGCCCAAGGAACGTCACATCGCTTTATTTTCGGCAACCTTGCCACAACCCATTCGCGAGATTGCACAACAGTATCTTCGCAATCCACACGAAATCACGATTGGCCAGCGCGTCGCAACCGCCGACACAGTACATCAACGGTACGTGATCGCTAACCCAGCGCACAAGGAAAGTGTGCTGGCCCGCATTCTCGAAGCTGAGTCGGTCGATGGCATGATCGTATTTGTAAAGATGAAGAGTTCCACTGAGCCGTTGGCGGAGTTTCTCAATCACGCTGGTTACCGCGCCGCAGCGCTCAATGGCGATATGCCGCAAAAGCAGCGGGAGCGAATTGTCGACCATCTGCGTATGGGCAAACTTGACATTTTGGTCGCCACTGACGTGGCTGCTCGCGGCTTGGATGTGCAGCGGATCAGCCATGTCGTGAACTACGATTTACCGTTCGACAGCGAAGCATACATTCATCGTATCGGACGCACGGGGCGAGCTGGTCGAAGCGGACAAGCTATCCTGTTCCTCGGGCCACGCGATCTCGGCAAACTGAAACGCATCGAACGGGCGACGCGCCAGACCATCGTGCCCATGGAGTTTCCATCGAATCGAGTTATCAACAAGGGCCGAGTCAAGAAATTCCACGACCGCATTGCCAGCGGCTTGGCTCACGCGGACTTAGATACGTTCCTCTCGGTCGTCGAACAATTCCGTCGCGACAACCCGGAAATTCCAACCGAGAACATCGCCGCTGCGTTGGCCGCGATTGTTCACGGCAAGAAACCGCTGTTGTTGAAAGAGGAATTCGTTACTGCAGAATTTGATTCCTCGCCCCGCGACACGCGTTCGCGACGTGACAGTTCGCAATCGCGACGAACCTCGCGATTCACCGCCGAAGATCAAGCTGGCAGGCGACCTCGCCGAGCCCAGTCCAGTGCAACGGGCTCGTCCGATGTCGGACTGACAGCCTATCGAATCCAAGTCGGCCACATGCATCGAGTAAAACCCGGGAATATCGTCGGCGCGCTAGCGAACGAGGCAGGAATTCCGACGGAACAAATTGGTCGCATCCAGATTTTTGAAGATCACAGCACGATCGATCTTCCGGAAGGTTTGTCGAAATCGGTCCTGAATTCACTTGCCGGAATTCGAGTCGCTGGCCAACCGATGTGCATCGAGCCAGCCGATCATCGAGCCACTGGCGCCCATCGGGCTCGTCCGCCAAAACCGTTTTCAAAAGAATCTCGCCCTCGTGAAACACGACCGGCGCGCAAGACGCGCGAGAAAGCGGTTCTTAAATAAGATGTTTACGCACGGTACCTTCGCCGCCGAGGTACCGATCGGCCTATCTTCGTTGGCAAACTTGTTACATTCTGCACATTTGAAATCTTCGGAATACGGTGCCCATTAAAAATTGTCTGCGGCGACTCGGCGGCGCACTGCATGTCAATTAAGACCTATGGTTAGTTGGAAAATGAACTCAACTATCTCGTAGGTGATCCGATGTTTCAAAGCCTGATTAATCGCACAGTCCTCACTGGTTTGTCACTCGCATTGTCTCTTGCCAGCGTCTCGCTCGGTCAAGTCGAATCGTCACGAATGCCACTAACTGCGCAGGCGGCTCCCGACGGAGCGCTGAAACCCTGGCGCGAAAGCAAAGTTGCCACCAGCGAATCGGGGCTGGTTACCAAGATCTTGGTAAAGCTGGGTGATAAAGTCGAGTTGGGGCAATCCTTGGCTGAATTGGATTGCGATTCTGTGCGGATTCAACTGAATATGGCGGAAATTCAGGCGGAGTCGGCTGGCAGAATTAACACCGCCAAGGCAGAAGTAGATTTTCATCAGGAAAAGCTGGTCAAGCTCGAAGAATTGGCAGCTCGAAATCATGCGTTTCCTAGTGAGCTAGAGAAAGCGCGAGCGGATTTACGCATGGCGCAGGGAAGGCTGGAAAGTGAACTACAAGAACGACGTATTTACGGTAAGCAGGTAGAAAAGCTCAAGCAACAGCTCCATGATCGGACGATCTATGCACCGATACAGGGAGTTGTCGTCGAGCTGTATCGTGAGCTTGGGGAGTATGTGGCTCCCAATTCGCCACAGGTCGTACGAATTGCCGATGTGTCCAAGTTGAAGGCCAGCTTTTTCTTGATGGACGAAGAAGTCAAGCAAATAGCTGGACGAACCAATGTGAAAGTTTCGCTGCCCAGCGGTCAGTTGGCTAGCGCGCTGGTGGATTATCTTGCACCCGTAGCAGACGGTGAGAGTGGTCTGCTGGAGTTGCGAGTGCTGATCGATAACCCAGTGGGCGAGAACATTGGTTCTCGCTGCAGCTTGGTGATCGATGACCTCGGACCGGTCGCCGTCAATCCCCATCCATCGGTTGTGAACAAGTAACTACGCTCGAGCACAAGGGCGACTGAGTTAGATCGATTGCTCAAGTGCGGATGTCACGCGGGTAACAAGACGCGATAGTTGCTCGCCAACGAAATCAGGAACTTCCACTATTGATCCCAAGGAAGGGCACGAATTGTGACTAGCGTCGGAACTGCGATGCCAGACTTGGCCGCCATTCAACGTAGCAGCCTTTCAACTCTGGCGCTGGGTCCACCGAGACCTGAATCTGCCAGCACACCCCAGCCGAGTCGGACTATCGACTGGAATATGTTTCATCCCAGTGACCCAAAGTCGCTTCCCAGCCTCCTGGGATTGCTGGCCTTCAAACTTGATGCAACAGTATTTATTGCCACAACTGGGTTTGTCGGCCAATTAGGCGAAGTATTCTGTTCGGCTGCCAGATGGGACAAGAATAAACGCTTGCCACCAGTGATTCGAAGCGGTTTGTTGGAGTCTACGATCTCACCCACGACAATTGTCGTAGGACCGGAATGTGATGGGCTCTCAAACGTCTTGCCACAGTTAGCGAGGGAAGTCGGCGGTGAATGTGCCCTGGCCGGCGCGATTACTTTCCAGTCGCTAGGCATGCGCGCAGGCTTAGTCGTCGTACCGAAGTCCGCGCATGATTGCGAGAGCCTGGCGACACTCGCGGAGGAGTTGCCAAATCTAGTCGCGGAAGTTTCTCCCTGGTTCGAAGCTTTCTTGTTGCATCGTTCGGGAGTTAACGTCGCAGGTTGGAAAAAGTGGTTCACCAATTGGCGCACCAAGAAAGCGCAGATCATTGCCACCGTGTTGGGGATCGGCGCATGCGCAATGGCCATTTCCGTGCCTTATTGGCCTCGGCGAGATTGCATGATCGAACCGGCCATTCGGCAATATGTGGCCAGTCCCTTCGACGGTCGGATCAAAGAATCGTTGGTCCGACCCGGCGACCAAGTCACGCCAGGGCAACTGTTGGCTCGCATGCACGATGAGGATCTGCAAGCGGAACTCTCGACCCTGCGAGCGCAATTGGAAACATCGGTTCAGAAACGGTCAACGGCGCTGGCTAACGGTGCGGCGGGAGAAATGCAAATCGCCAAGTATACCAGGCAAGAAGTGCAAACTCGCATCGACATGATTAACGACAACCTCAGCCGGCTCGAAGTGCGCAGTCCCATGGCTGGCACCATTGTCCAAGGCGACTGGTCGCGCAGCACTGGTAATCCCATCCAACGCGGAGGAACCCTGTTTGAGATCGCAGCTTTGGACAAGATGACTATTCAAACACACCTGCATCCCGACGATCTAGCTGAAATATCGGCGGGTGAACAAGGCACACTGCGTGTGGATTCGGCATTTGGACGGACTTGGACGGGCCGCTTGGAACGTATCGAACCTCACGCGCGCATTATCGACGATACGGCCGTATTCGTAGCGGAAATGACAGTAGATAACGCCGAACTGCTGCTGCGCCCCGGTGCCAAGGGAACGGTGCGCATTCAAACAGGAACTAAAACCGTCGGCTGGTTGCTGTTCTTTCGCCCACTGCAGTGGCTGATGAAGAAAGTAGCATGGTAAATACGGATACTCAACCTGAAAAGCCCCTTCCTGCGTTTCGATCCGACTTGCGGTTCATTACGCACGGCGAAATCGACGGAATCTGGTACGCACTCGAAGAACCACAATCGGGTCGGTTCTTGCGATTCGGCAGAATGGAGTACCTAGTCGCCAACGCCTTGAATGGAAAACGTACTTTGTCAGAAGTCGAGGCTGCGATTGCCCGAGCGCAGCCTGGTGAGGAATTTCGTCGCGAACAAATCTGCTCGGTCGTCACCTGGATCGCGTCGCAGGGGCTGGTGAGTACTCCTGGTCCCACAAGCGTCCCTGGCGCGATGGTAAATGGAAGCAGTTCTGCCAGTCCCATCGTCGACCCCTTCTTTATCAAAGTACCCTTGATCCCTGGTCCCATGGTCGAACGCTTGGCGCGAGCATGTTCATTCTTGTTTTCGCTGCCGATGGCCGTGGTGAGCGCGCTGCTGGTCACCATAGCGATAATCATGGTTCTGCGACAACCGGGCGAAGTGTTTCGGATCGGCAATAACTTGTTCGTCGAGGACGCGCAACTGTGGTGGTTGTTGGCTTGGTTTGTCTTGAAGATTGTGCATGAACTTGGTCATGCAGTATCCGCGTCGCTCGTGGGCAGCCAAATTAGGTCGGCGGGAATTCACTTTCTGTTCTTTGCGCCAGTGCCCTACGTCGATATGACGGATTTGTGGGGCATTGCGAACCGTTGGCATAGGATCCTCTGCTCCGCAGCGGGCATCTTGTTCGAAGCTGTAATTGCGGCGATTGCGTTGATTGTCGCATTGAGCGTGACCAACGAGAGCGTGCAATATATTGCAGCAGCAATTGCCACACTTGGCACTTTGACTACGTTTGCTTTTAACGCCAATCCATTGATGAAGTTTGACGGCTATTTCATCCTCAGTGATTTACTGGGTCGACCCAAGCTGTGGAATGAAGCACAGGTCGCGCTGTTGAAGCTGGTCAAGACAATCATCTGGCCTTGGCGATCCCACCCGGGCAGATTTACCTGGCTGCTGGCAATCTACGGCCTGTTGTGTTTTTTCTATCGAATCCTAATGCTATTTACCTTGGCCTGGTGGGCGATGAATGTCTGGCAAGGTGTTGGCGTCTTGATGGTCGGCTGGGCTGCCTACAACTGGGTGATTTTTCCTTTGCTTCGACGATTCCGCATGGCTCGGTTGCAGGCCAAAGATCCGGTTGAAGTAGCCAAATATCGTCGAGAAGTGGTGCTCGGACTGGCGACTACCGTAGCGGGTACAGCAGTATTGTTCAGTCTCCCTTCTCCCATCCATCGAGCCGTCCCTGGAATTATTTCATTTCGCGAGCCATTGGTCCTACGCAACGATGCATCTGGATTTCTCACCGAAGTACTCGCGCGCGACAACCAACTCATTCGGTCAGGCGATTTGATTGCGAGACTTCACAATTCTAATTTGGCATTTGAATTGCGATTAAAGCAAGTCCAACTCCAAAGCGCCATCGAGCGAAAGCGAGTATTGCTGGCTCGCGGCGAACTCGCCAATAGTCAAGCCGAGCAAGCAAATGTGAAATCGCTGGAGGAACAGATCGTTCAGCTCCAAGCTCGCATCCAAGGATTGGAGATTCGCGCAACTCGAGATGGCACACTAGTGTCACCGGAACTGCGCAACGCTCTGGGTCAGTATTTCGAGTTAGGGCAGCCAATGGGCATGATCATCGATCCAACTAGTTTAGAAGTAAAGGGTTCAACCAGCCAGAAAGACTGTCCCGCATTACTTAAAGCTGTAGGCACAAATATTCAATTAACGTCCAGTTCGGGATTGGTGGGTTCGGCCTACTTAGAAAAAGTCAGTACGCGCGGTGAAGATCAACTGGACGAGCAAGCGTTAGCGGCCGTTCACGGCGGCCCCCTTCCAGTCGAACTGGTCGCACAACCAGACGGGTCCAGTGCCTTGAAACTGCCGCAACCTCGCTTTGCGATCCATGCGAGAATTGATCCAGCATCGAGCGCGATGTGGGTTCCTGGGCAAATCGTCAAAGTCTCGATTCCGTCAGAACGGATGACGATAGGCCAGTTGCTCCACCGCTGGTTGTCGCAGTGGTGGGACCAATTTAATCGAGCCAACTCTGCGACGTAATGAATGCGCACGGCGAACTGAGAGCGCGGACTGATTCCTATTCGTATAACAAAACACTGCGTCGGCGAAGCAAGAATTTTGCTTCGTCTTCGGCGAAAATCTCTTGAATCGTGTTCCAGGGCGCAGCTCGTTTGACGGCATCCAGCACTTTCTTGTTCGTTAGCAAGACATCCATCCGATCGCATTCCCATTGATCGCGGTGTAGTTGACGCAAACCAAGTGCTAGATGGATCCCAACGCGGAGCGCATCCAGCCGGTCAGTATCAGTCACAATCAACTGAACTCCAGGGCAAACTTGGTTCGCAAACTTGCTCGATGTGGGAGTATCACGTCTCGCTATCGCTCGACAGCCGGGAATTGCTTGAGAATTGAACCATCGAGCCAGAGCTTGTGCGTCTAACCACGGGGCGCCGATCCATTCAAACGGACGCTCGGTTCCTCTGCCGACAGAAATATTGGTTGTTTCCAACAGCCCGATTCCCGGATAAAGCCGAGCTGCCAAAAGACTGCGCATATTCGGCGAAGGATCGATCCACCATAATCCTGTCTCTTCGCCAGTCGTACGGCCTGTCCAATTTTGAACTGGCACAACGACCAAATCGAGATCCAATGTCAGTTCTTTGCGAAATAGAATCGCTATTTCGCCGACCGTCATACCATGCTGGACCGGCAGATTATGGCATGCCACAAAGCTCTCGCGACCATCATCTCGCGACGACCCGCGAACCGCCGAACCGATGGGATTTGGGCGATCCAGTACAACGAACGACTTGCCCGTGCCGGCTAGGGCAAGCATGCATTCTTTCATTGTGGCGATATAGGTATAAAATCGCGCACCAATATCTTGAATGTCGTAGACTAGACAATCTACTTGCGCAAGGTGTTCGGCCCTGGGACGCCTGGTTTCCCCGTAGAGACTAAAAACGGGAAGATCAAATTCTGGATCGCGAGTATCACCAATTTTGCTTACATCCAGCTTGCCCTGAATGCCGTGCTCGGGGCTAAACAAAGCCACGAGGTTAACACTGTTTGCTTTCGCGAGCAGTTCTACCGTCCGCATGCCAGAGGAGTTCAATCCGGTTTGATTCGTAATCAAGCCAACTCGCTTGCCGCTCAGATCTCGGTAACCACGAAGTGCCAACACGTCGATCCCAGGCAGCGTGATCGGCGCCGCGGAGTCTAACGCTTTCTCGGCATGCTGCACCGACGGTCTTGTTCCCAGCAGGCTTTCGACGGCAATCGCCGAGACTTTTGCCGCCAATCGATTCACGTTCCCCTTGCCGTCAGGATGAAGTCGATTGCTCAAGAATATGAAAAACAGATTTGCGTCTGGATCGATCCAGAAAACAGTTCCTGTAAATCCTCCATGTCCAAAGGCCGTTGGACTGAGGCAGTCCCCGCTGTTGTAACTGTAAGTACTGTGGTGATCCCAACCCAACGTGCGAGTAATAGTCCCAAAACCTTCGCGATGTTCTACGATTCGCGGGACAGTCATGCGCGTAACAACATCGCGATCGAGCACTCTCCGCCCTAAGTGGCCACCGCCGGCCAACATCATCTGCGCATAAATGGCCAGATCATCCAGCGTGGAGAACAGTCCGGCGTGGCCAGCGATGCCATCGAGCAGTGCCGAACGTGGATCGTGCACGATTCCCTTGAGCATCAATCCATCACGCGGTTCGGTCGGCGCCACGCGACTCAATTTTTCGGCAACTGGTCGAAAACCAGTATCGTTCATACCCAAGGGCTGGAAGATATGTTGCCGAGCAAATTCATCCAAAGGCAAACCACTTACTTTTTCAATGATTCTCCCCATTAGTAGAAAACCGACGTCGCTATATACGAACTTTGTTCCCACGGGTGAGCGAATTTGCATGTGCATTAAACGGCGCCAGGACTCTTCGATACCTTGCTGGTAATCCGCCAAAGCATTGTCGGGAATCAAACCAGCACCGTGAGTTAACAGATGGCGAACCAATACGGTCTCGCGACCTTCACCAACGAATTCAGGCAAGTACCTGTGCACCGGCGCGTCCAATTCGATTTTGCCTTGCTGCGCGAGAATCATCGCGCTGGTAGCGGTGGCCACGGGTTTAGTGAGCGACGCTAAATCAAAAATCGTATCGAGCGACATCGCTGCATGGGTCGGTTCGATCTGGCGAGCTCCGATGGCTTCTCGCAATTTCCACTGACCATTGTGCCAAATACCGATCACGGCACCTGGCAAGTCCCCAGTGCGAATCGCCTCGCTGACCGCATCTCTTATCTGCAACTGCCAATTCGCCAGATCCGTGCCAGCTCCGGCTAGGCGCGTTGGCTGAGCATTCGTAGTCCGATGAGCACTGCCGCATATTATTGTTATCGAAAAAACCAACAGCACTCGGCTGGTACATCGGTCACGGCTCATCGTGTTGCCTTTGCTGAGCAGCGGATTTTCTTAAGAGGCAAAAAAGTCCTACCAGGGAAACAGTAGGGGCGAATAAAGAATATTTCATCGCGGCTACAGCACACGATCGATAAACAATCAAGTATCTCCATAAGATACTCGAGGCGAGGCTCCGCGGTAGGATCTTCCGCGAGTCAGTTGGGCACTTTGTCGAATTCGACGCAGGCCTAGGAATAAGTGTCCGGTACTTTTTGTGGGCAGCACGCGAAGGGCGAGTTCCTCGCAAAAGTTACCGGACACTTATTTCTAAGGCGATACCTATCAACTGACTTGTGGGCACATCGCCAGAATCAAGGGACTTATTCGACTCACTCGGTGGCAAGCAAGCCGCCCGAGTGAGAGAGTTAAAAGGGCAGTCGGAGATTCGGAGCTAATCCATAGATCGGATAAGCTAGATACGCGCAGGGACGACGCTAGTTGAGATTCCTTCAATTTGCGCGATCGGGATTTCCCATATGTCTCTTGAATGGTTACAAGCCATGCTGGGGTTGTTGTTTCTTGGTATTTGGTTGATTGTAGGTCAGATCATCGCCATGGAGCGCAAATGATAATCTGCCACCAACGATCGGCGACGCAATTATTACCTGATCTTTAAGGCTGTCTAATCGCAATACCGTTCAACGAACGTGGGATAAGCTTCCAGCTTGTCAACCTGTTGCGGAGTTTCACCATTGCTTGCACAAGATATTGACAAGCTGGAAGCTTATCCCACGTTCGTTGAACGGTATTGCGACTAGACGACACCTTGCGGCTGGGCTAGATGCCGAGTGTAAGTACCGACTGAGCAATTCCTTCGTAGGGAACGCCCAACGGGATGAAGCTTTCGTTGGACTGTACCGCAGATTCCAGTTCGCCATCTCGCCGTTTGCGCCACGCCAGAAAGCAATCGACTATCGCCGAGTCCCATTGGATATTTGCACCGCTGGTGATGATCTCGCAAGCTTTTTCTGTGGGCATGGCATTTCGATAGGGTCGGGAACTGGTCATCGCGTCAAAGCTGTCTGCGACCGCTAATACCCGAGCCATCAGCGGAATTGACGCGCCGCGCAAACCGTGTGGGTAACCATTGCCGTCCCAGCGCTCATGATGATACAAAACGCCCGGCAGGACAAATCGTAGTTTGCCCATCTGTTCAATGATTTGATGCCCAATCTCCGGATGCTTTTTGATAACGCCAAACTCTTCGTCCGTGAGCGGACCATTCTTGAGCAAGATGCTATCGGGAATTCCTATTTTACCAATGTCATGCAGAATTCCTGAAATATAGATTTCTTGGCAACTCCCTTCAGTCAGACCCAGTATTTTGGCCAGTTCGTACGACAATCTGGCAACTCGCTCGCTGTGTCCTTGCGTATACTTGTCTCGAGCGTCGATCGCTCGGCTCATTGCGCGCAAAGAACCGATCACCAGCAACTGAGATTCGATCAAGAATTGCAGATTATGCGACTGCGAGCATAGCAGGACGCCTGCATCTTCCAGCAGTGCCATCTCCGCACAACTGAACTCGCGAGCCGACAAATTGGAACCGTCGCGATGGTCCTTGGCTGAACGATTAATCGCGACCAAGATCCCCATGGGCTGGTCTTCGAAAGTCAGCGGAATCGCCAGCAGCGAGTTTACTGACCCACCTAGCAAAGCGGCATGATTCAGCACGATGGGAGACGAGAAGACAGTAACTCCCAACTGGGCCATCAACTCCCTCAGATCTTGGTTGGTGACTGCCGATTGACCGAATTTTGTATCTGGCAATCCATACTCAACCGATCCTGATTGGCTGGACAGCAGATACAGCCCTTCGGCTCGCAGCGATCCGCGCACTGGCGCCAATACACCCTTGATCAGCGACTCGATACTACGACTGTCCGATGATATGGCCACGGATCGAGCGAGATCCCTCAGCCATCGCTGATCTTCATAGCGTCGCGCAGACCTGTGTGAAGACGCCTCGATTTGAACCTTCTGCATTTGCGACTTGAGCCGCAAATCCAGTACCTCGCAGGCCATAGCTACAAGCTTGTTTGACACCTCGGCTGAGTGCGGCAGCAGCGTAACGAGCATAGTACCGACTGGACTGTTCGGCAGCGGCGAGATCACCAATGTCGAGCCGGGCACTAGCGCGTGATAGACCGTGACTCGACCCACACGGGCCCTGCCGACTAGTCGCTCTATGAAGCGCAATTTTTCCGGAGGTCCGTCGCGAACCGACGTAGGTAAAAAGGAAACCAATCGAGCGTCGAATTCCGAAGTTATGGTAACAACTGGCGCGCCCAACCGCTCCGACAGAAACGCTATTTCTTGCGACCACCTGCTGGTGGACGCGTCGGTCCCTTGTTGTGTGGCAGGAGGCCCCATGACTGGCACGGATTATTTACCGCATCCTTCGAAATGACTGCAAACGATTGAAAGGTAAATTCATTAACAATTAACTCACCTATGATTACTGGCGAGCCGAATGTAGAACGATCTACAGAGTCTTTTCGCCAAGTCTGCCGCCACCGATTGAGACAAATCGTCCAATTCCGATTGTAGTGGCTACCTGCCGAACAGTTCATGTTCTCTGGGCAGAGCGATTACAGGCCAGGCACTGGGAAAAACTCGCACGATTCGGCGCGGCCTAAAGCCTTCAAGCAACAAATCGGGCTGTACCCGAATGCTGACTCCGCTACAACCGGGTTTCTGCGCAGCACGAATCACTTCAAGTATTGGCCCCTTCTTCCGATCGTTTACTGGATCGTGCGTCGACAAGGAACTCTCGGCCACGGCCACACCTGCCTGATCGCCAATTTGAAAGTCACTCAACAATCTGGGGTCGACATTGTCGAAAAAAGTAATTGTGACAAACCGCTGTTGGTTATCTACAGCGTCTACCCATCCGGGCACACCACGTTGGCGAACATGCATCTGGTGTTTAGCTAACTGAAACGACGAAGCCGCAGCGCGCGAGGCTTCATCGATCCAAATTTCTGTAATTCGTCCAGGTCCGTACAAAGTTGCCCAAGTGTAATTGAACAGTACGGTTTGGCCTGACTTCAACGAATCGAGTGTCGTCCAGGTGCGGCCGAGCCACACGCGCGTGCTTGCCAACAGATCAAACACTCTGGTGTTCTTCGATGTTGTTGCACCGTCCAGCAAGGACACGGTCAGTTTGCTCTGACCTAACTCAACGGCGTCAATTCGCCAAAGTCGATTGCGACGAACGTGGTAACTAAAGTCGTCCTCTAAACGAATGCAGCGAGTAAAATCAACCTCATAACTTTTCCGATTATGCCAACCTTCAATAGGCGGCGTGCGGTCTTCCGGAGACTTTCTATAGAACCAGCCGTGCAAGTGCGTTCCTAATGGAATATCTTCCAACGCGGCTGGCGAACCACAGTAAAAAATCGAACCGTACGGCAACATCGACGCTGCAACAGGCAAATCCCAATGACTGCGATTTTGCGTGTCCGAGCGATCATTGCGTACCACGAACTTGCGTTCTAAATGGTCAACGCTGATCAACTCTCCCGGAAAATAATGCTCCGATTGCTCTGGCGGAAATTCGCCATCCACTAATTGAAACCAAGGTAACTCGCTGGTCGGATTCGTATCCGAGCGAAAGGGTAGGTTATCGTTGCCTACCGAGCGGACGACAGGGTAAGGCGGTGATATGAGACTCGTTCGCGTTTCGCCATCCGCGCTGATTCGCCAGTGATTGTCTGCTGGGTCAGCCATTCAATCACTGCGGCACTTCGACCCACAGTCGGTCGGTTTTTTGCCGCAGGTGGAGGCATTTCACCAGAGCTGATTCTCTCGCGAACCTCTGCCCATTGGGCTGTATCTTCAACACCTACATTCTTGGATAACCTGTCGAGCCGAAACTCTCCCTCTTGCTTGTCGGCGTTATGGCAGTTGATGCAATGGTCATGGAAGTACTGACCAACTTCGCGATCAAATTCGCGTCTTATTGTTTCTACATCGTTGCCGTGAGCCAGGCCGCAAAACGCCTGGCAAACCAGCCAAACTATCATCAGAATGCCGATTCTTCGCAACTCAGACTGTTTCATTATTCATCAATTTACTTCTGCGGTGCAGCGATACAGAAAAGATGTTTCTCGCCTCGAATAAGTAGGCGGTCACCGCAGGGAATGGGCGAACCAATTACAGATTCACCCATGTCGTTTTCTGCGAGCAATTCAAGCGAGTTCCCGGAAACGCGCGCAACAAAAACTACGCCATCTTCTCGAGGAGCATAGAGTACCCCACCGGCAACCAGCGGTGACGAGTAAAAATTTGACCTGCTTTTTGGAAACTCGCCTTTCCAGTTGGTGTTGCCAGTTGCTGGATCGATACTCTCCACTTCGCCGCGATCTCGCACTAGTATCACTTGGTTGCCCATTACGACCGGCGTCGGTACGAACGTACCCACGTCCTCTCGTTTCCAGACATGATTGGTCTGGGTAACATCTCCATTACCGTTCAAGCGTACGCCGTGCAGTTTGGGCAAACCGCGATCGTTGCGGCCGTAAGCGATTACGACCATATCTTTGACGATGACCGGAGTAGCGATAGCGGGCCAGAGCTTATTTTTTCCGGGATTGAAGTTTCCGCAGGACCAAGTCACTGCACCAGTGGCCACATCATGAATGGTGATGTGTTCTGCTCCCCATACCAGCACCGATTCCTTATCTGCATGTTGGAGGACCAGCGGCGTCGAATAACCATGGTCGCATTCGGTGGGTGTGGTGTAGTTTCGAGGAACTTTCCAAGCGATCTGGCCACTGTCTTTATCAAATGCAGCTACCCAAGATTCCCCTTGATGCATGCGCGCCATGATGACGTGCCGGTCCGTCAGCACTGGGGAAGTGCCGTGATCCCAAAACAAGGTATCTTTCCCAAACCGTTCAACGAGATTGCTCTTCCACCGAACCGTTCCATTGAGTTCGATCGCCGCCAAAGTACCACTCTTGAAATAGACGAAAATCAGTTTGCCATCCGTTACTGGCGAAGCGTTGCTGCCTGACCCATTTTTGTGCTTTCCCGGGTTCTCGTTACCAAAGGTCGCTCGCCATTTTTCAGTTCCCTGCAAGTCGAAACAAAGCAGCGAGTCGAGGTTTCCGGCGGCACTCGTCACAAAGATGCGTTCGCCAAAAACGATGGGCGTGGAGCAGCCCTTACCAGGCAATTCCGCCTTCCACAAATGATTACTCGCATCGAACTTGGCAGGAAATCGCCCGTACTGAGTGCTGCCCGTATCGTCAGGACCGCGCCACCGCGGCCAGTCGAATCGCTCTTCACCACTGGCAAATCCAAAAAGCGTGAACAAAATGATTACCGCGATATGCAGTGCATTATTTAACATATTGAGCCTATTTTCTTATGATTTTCAAAGTCAGGGGTTGATGCATCGGTTTGCTGTTATTTGCGACAGCTATTGAGTTGGGCGAGTTGGTTGTTTTTGGATCTGGCCCAGAGGGCGACGCTATTGTCCTCCTGGTTGATCAGTCGCGAGTCGGCGATGGAACCGCCGGTTAGGTAGCGGGCCAGGTCCCGATCGAACTAGTATAGGATGAGCTTGTGAGGGCTTGTGAGGGGTTCCGCTCGGCGGGCGAATGGTCGAACGCAAGGTGCAGTTAAGCGACTGGGCGGCAGCCTGGCTTATTGATCTAATCAGCAAGTTCGAAGTCGATACCTTTGTTGCCACTTGAAGGCACCTCCAACGCGAGCGGTGTCGAGGCAACCTCTGCATATTTCGCGGGCAACGCACGCTTCGATTGCCCTTCTGCGGCATTTCCAGTTGAGGCCGCTTCCATGCTTGAAGAGCCGGCAGCTCCGTATACTACCTTATCGACAGTGACTTTGTATTTCCCAGGCATCGCACCTGAGGCATCGACGGTCATCAGACTAAACGCACCACCAGCCATTGTTGTAGCGGTCGCGGGGCGCCCGTTCCCCTCTGGAACGAAGGTGATGATAGCGCCTTCGATTGGAGTCCCTTTGTAGGTCACCTTGCCTCCAACTGGAACCGTTCCCGAAACACTTGCGGAATTGCACCCAACTAGTAATGCTAGGCCAATAAGCCCAAGCATGTAACGAAGACGCATGATTATGTTCCAGGAAAAAAAAGAAAAATAGTCGAAGGAAACTCTCAATCACGATTTTCGCGGTCGGCAAATTATTCGGTCAGCAAATTCACTTCGCCACCAGCAATCGTGCCAAGCGCACCCCACACACCATAGTTACGATTTGGAGCGACTCCGTAATTTCCGCAGTCAATCGACTGAGTGATGAAGCGAACGCTTCCGTCGGCCATCCCAGCATTGACGCCGCCCGTATGACGACTGCTGACCGAAAAAACACCAACCGAATTGCTCGGATTGTTATTGTTACGTTCGTAGCAAGAAGGGCTATTTGGGGGCAAAATTGTAGAAAATCCGGCCCAATTTGGGTGACCAAATGCCCAAATGCCTCCCATATTCCAATCGGAAAGGAGCCGGCCAGGATTGTAAAAACCATTGGTTGCCGTGGCGAGACACTGAGCGGCATTTGCATCGAGACCGGTCATCGGATAGGTCGCCAAGCCGAGGACCGAACGAGAGCCTCGATCGCCTGTGACTTTTTCAGACAACGCGATCGTATTGCTCGTGCCATCGGTAATCGACCCCATGGTTTTTTTCACTTCGGTTGTGAGGCAAAGTGGTGCCGTAGCACCCGGTTTATCATAGCCAAACAACCCGTTGACTCGACCGAAGTAGTTGTTGTCGGTAATTGTTGCGCTAGTTCCTGCGGCTGAGACGTTAGTTCCAACGGTTGTGCCCATTGACAAATGGTAGCTGCGCTGTGGTTGATTCGAAGTCACCGGATTGTTCGCTGCGATTGTGGTGGAGGGACAAAGCAGGACCGACATTTCTCCTAGATACGGAGCATACGTGTTGTTCCAAGCAACCTGAGGAGCCCCGCTCGAGATTTGGTCCGACCGTGGGCCTTGTTCGATATAAGGAAGCGCGAAGACGAGGCCGAATTTATCAGCGCAACGATTTTGATCGCCGCCAATTGGACCTCCTCGCAGCGGAGGAAACTTCTTAAAGGTATCGTGGAAGTTATGCATCGCGAGTACAAGCTGTTTCTGGTTATTTGTGCATTGCATACGCCTAGCCGCTTCGCGAGCCGACTGAACTGCGGGCAAGAGCAGTCCCACCAAAACACCGATGATGGCAATCACTACCAATAACTCGACAAGCGTAAAGCCAAATTTTTTCGACTCGCGCGCCGCGATACGATTTTTTTTCGTCATAAACGGTTTTCCCAAAAGAAGAAAAAACAACAGAAATCAATTGCCAAAACGAAGTTGAACGATGCCGACACAGTGAGAGGCAAGCAAGGTAGGTCGGCTGATTCTTTTCCCGTTCTAGAGGACTCGCATGGACCATTGGATCGGGCAGATGGCCTCTCAACAGTATTTCTTAATATGGCGCTAATACCAACCCGGTGAACGCAAGGCAAGTTTTTCAGGAATAACTCCGGACTGAAACCGCGTTGAATCCAATCACAATCAGAGTAGCTCGCGAATCGGTTGACCGCGATAGATGCGATACGGACGACCATCCTCATCGTGAAATTGTCGCTCGGGCCCGATTCCAAGGGCAAAAAATATGGTTGCGGCCAAGTCGGCTGGAGTATACGCTTCCGTGACAGGTAAGCCGCCGTGCGAGTCCGTGGTTCCGATTACTCGCCCAGGTCGAATTGGACCGCCAGCAAAGAAGCACGGAAATACGTCGCCCCAATGGTGGCGGCCTGGCGTGAAAACTTCGCCAGAAGCATTCTTTCCGCCAACGGTGATCGGTGAGATCTTCGGAGTTCGCCCCATCTCTCCACACATAACCACCAAGGTTTCGTCCAGCAGGCCGCGGTCGTCCAGATCATCCAAGAAACCGCTCAAGCAATGATCGATCGATGGGAGCAATTTGCCTTTGAGATCGCGAAAAGCGTTTTGGTGGGTGTCCCAACCGCGTAAATTGATCTGCACCATGCGCACTCCGGCTTCAATCAATCTACGCGCCACTAAGAACCCTTGTCCCCATTCCTGCCTTCCATACAAGTCTCTGATCGAACTAGATTCCTGTGTCAGGTCAAATGGATTTTTTGCCCCAGGACCGGCTGCGGCGAGCAACTGCATCGCTTGCACACGATGCGCTTCCCATCGCGCGCGAATCGCGGTTTCACCAGCAGCAGTTGCACCGACAGCAAATGCACCAGGCCCGAGTTCTGAGCGATCGATTTCTTGTCGCACCGCTTCCAACCGACGCAGCAATTGCGACCGATTTTCTAACTGTCCGACGGTAAAACCATTCTCAACACCCAAACTTGGACGATGAAAATCGGGGTTGCGGCAACTGCTATTGTCCCACCATGCGTTTGGCCCAGTACCAGCGGCGCGGCTGGGATCATTGGGATCATCGTGGCTGAAGCAATTGGGACACGAACCGGCTGCGTCCTTCGCATTGCATTGAGGCGCAAGATTCACTCCCCAACGATCGTATTTCGGACCGAGAATTCCCGAACTACGCCCTGGATATGCCATCAGATTACCGCGCGGAATCTCCACCACAGCAGGCCAACTTGTGGCACTGTCCGCTGCGGCTCCATAGGCGACAAGCGAACCGATACTCGGCCAAGCCAAGCGTCCTGGTCGAGGTGCAGTAATCGTTGCGTTGGTGTCTCCCACCGGCAGTTCTGTGGTGCCGGTGTGCAGCAAATAGTGACAACTATTGTGCTCGTTGCGAAACTCCCGGTCGGCGACATGGTGCATCGTGCGCACGATAGAAAATCGATCCGCACGCTGGGCCAACTTAGGAAGATACTCACAAAAATGAACGCCGGGCAAATTGGTTGCCGTAGTTCCGTATTCTCCGCGAATGTCCACTGGAGCTTGAGGTTTAGGATCAAACGTCTCAAACTGCGAAGGTCCACCCGACTGAAAAATAAAGACCACAGACTTCGCCGTGCCGCGTCGCGCAGTGGAACTGTTTTGAGCGTGCAGCTCCATGCGAGTTAGGTCGGACAATCCAAATCCGAGCAAACTCAGTCCGCCAACTTGTAGCAGTTGCCTGCGTCCAATCACGGGATGATCCCAAACGTTACAGCCCTGCCCACGCATGTCTGGTCTCCAGGAAACCTTTGAAACAAGAATCGAAGCCTGAGGATTCGATTTCCAGCAGTATCGCAAAATAATCAGTGAAGATTCAACATCATTCCACCAATTCTAATCCCTTCTTGGCTTTGATCAGTTTGTCGAGTGTCGTTGAACTGACATTGGTATTGGAGATGTTGAGCCACGCTAGTTTCGGCACTTGGGTCAGTTGCTCGATTCCCATATCCGTCATGGAGGTACCGCAAATACTCAGCCTAGCGAGTTTTGGAAACTTGATGAGTGACGAGGCAGCTTCGTCGGTAATCTGAGTCGCTTCGAGATTCAGTTCTTCGACTTCCTTCAATCCGCTGAGCGCTCCTAACGCCTCGTCATCCAGCTTGGTTTCCCATAGACCGATGTAAGTCAAGCGCGAGAGTTTACTGAGCTGAGCGATTCCTGCGGCGGTCGCCAACCGACACTCGCTGATATCGATATAGTTCACGTTCGGCAATTGGCTGATCACGCGCAGACCTTCGTCGTCCAACGACGTACCGCGCAACTCAAGCCGATCGATCCCTTTAAGTTTTACGATGTGGGCCAAGCCTGCGCCCGTGACGTCGGTATCTCGAATTCGCAGGCGTTTCAGATTAGTCAATTTGGCAACATGCGCCATGCCTACATCCGTGATGCGCGACGAATCCAATTGAATCGACTCGAGACTGGCGATCGTCGAAATCGACTCCAAGGCTCGATCCGTCGCGGCTGTGTAATTGAGATTCAATGACTTCAAGCCGACAGCTTTCAATTTCGCCACACCCACATCGGTAACTTTGGATTTTTCTAACTGGAGGTCAATCAGCGACTTGATTTCTGCAACGTGCGACATGCCTTCGTCGGAGGCGTTGCTGTTTCTCAAATCCAGCGCGCGCAGTTTTGGCAAATTCTTGATGGCAACCAGCCCGGCGTCGGTGAAACCTGTGCGACGCAGTGCCAGGGCCTCGACATTGGTCAACTGGCCAACGATTTTCAGCGTTCCATCGCCGATCGCCGAATCCGAAAGGTCCAAGCGTTTGAGCTTTTTCAAACTTGCAAGTACTTGCATGCCTTCGTCCGTCATGCCGGGACCCGAGATCCGCAACTCTTCGATGCTCGGCAAACCAGCCAAACTTGCAAGCGCTGACGCTAGGCTGCTATCGCTGGAAATGCCAACTTCTCTGACTACTCCCGACTTGTCCTTGACCAATCCGAACTTAGCAGCTTCCAAGACTTTAATGGAATCGGGATTATCCGGTGAAATTTCTGATTCGGGCAATTTCGATTCGCTAGTTTTGGTTTGCTGGCGCGCAGTCGGATTAGCGGGCGTAGGTGTCGTAGTGGGATAGCACCCTACATTCAGCATTATGCACAAGAGCGGTAGCCCAAAGCATTTGCCAATCCAATTAGAACGATTCGAAAGACTCAACATGAATTCCCCATCGTAAAGGCAACTGGCCATTCGCTATAACTCTAATTGGACAGCGCCACTTTCTTACGGAATACAAGCCCGAAGCGCAAGCGAGTGAATAACTTGCGACGATTACGACAATTCACTCGCTTGCGCTTCGGGCTTGTATTTCGCAAGAAAGTGGCGCTGTCCAACTAACTTCGAACCTGGATGATAACTCACGAGCTGATTCTGAACATCAATTTAACGACTCAATCGCTCTGTGGGTTTGCTCGCTGACCCATAGAACCAGGAAAAATGCTAGTTGATTTCAAACCGGCGGGATGTTCCAATAGTTAATCCCTTCGCAATTTCCTCAGCGTCCGTGAAATTTACCCCGCCGACGACCTATTCCAGAGACCACGATGATTGTGCCTCCTAAAATAGATTCTGCAAACCATATCTCGTACTGCGCACTGCTGTATATCGCAATGCACACGGTCTGTCTGTCAGGTTGGGTACAATGCCAGACCGGCTCGGCGTCCGAACTAGTCATTTTGCCGTCGCAGATTTCGATCAGCGCAGGGTATCCAGCACGTTTTGTGGCGATCGAGAGATTTGAAAACGGGGATCTGGTCGACCAGAGCAACAATCCGCAACTTTCCATCCGTTTATCCAGTGATAAAGTTGCCCGATTCGTCGCGCCTGGGATGTTAATGGCTAACCACAAAGGCGAGTCGATTTTTCAAGCTGAATTGGCAGGAAGACATGCCACTGCGAAAATTCGCGTGATCGATGATACGCTCGGGATACCGACCTTTCCGCGCGAGGTATCGGCGGTGTTCGGACGAGCAGGCTGTAATCTGGGAACTTGCCATGGAAATCTCCACGGCAAGGGTGGATTTCGACTGAGCTTGCGTGGCGACGATCCGGGGATGGACTTTGAAGCCGTCGTGCGCGGTCAAAGTGGTCGACGCATCGATTTGTTTTCACCCGAGAACAGCTTGTTGCTGCGCAAACCGATCGGTGATGTGGCGCATCAGGGTGGCGTCCGATTCAAGCAGGATTCGCCTGAATACGAAATATTGAGACGCTGGATTGAAGGAGAATGTCAATGGACGGATGGTCAGATCGAACCGAGATCCAATAAGGTCGAAGTAGAATCACTGCGAGTTTATCCGAACTTGGCAGTGCTCCGACAAGCGTGTCGTCGGCAGCAGTTGGTAGTGGTGGCGACGTTTTCCGATGGGATTGAGCGCGATGTCACTCAGTGGGCTCGATTTGAACCGAGCATTCCAGCAGGTGTGCGCATTGACGATCAAGGCGTGGTCGTGGTCGATGGTCCGATGGATGTTTCCATTTCAGTGGCTTATCTGCAAGGACGCGCCGCCAGTCGATTGACATTTTTGGCGCGCGACTGGGCTCCTCAACAAAACTCGCTTGAACCGGCGCAACGTCTTGATCAGTTGGTCGACGCACAGCTTGCTCGAATGAAAATCGATACAGCGTTGGCGGCTGACGAAAGTACTTTCTTGCGCAGGAGTTTTCTGGTAACGCTGGGACGCTTGCCGCGCCATGATGAAGCGCGACAGTTTCTCAAGAGCACCTCGCCAACGAAGAGACAGGATTTGGTCGATCGGCTGATTTGTCAGCCCGAATTCGCTATGCTGTGGGCGCTGCGCTGGAGCGACCTATTGCGCAACGAACAAAAAGTCATGAGCGCCAGGGGAGCTGGATTGTGGCATCAGTGGCTGTCCAATCAGTTTGCCAACGATCAGCCAGTCACCGAAATTGTCGGCCAAATGCTGACGACCATCGGCAGTACCTATGAACATCCGCCTGCCAGTTTCCATCGCACCCATCGCGATCCCGAAACGGCGGCGGAGACAATTGGCCAAGTCTTTTTAGGATCAAGACTGCAATGCGCTCGTTGTCACAATCATCCGTTCGACCGTTGGCGACAAGATGATTACTACGGGCTGGCCGCCTATTTTTCGACAGTCGTGCGCAAGCAAGTTGACAATGCGCCGCGAGATAAGTACGACAAACACATCATCTCGGGCGATGAGATTATCTCGCTAGAGAACAAGATCGCCGCGTTGTGGCACCCGGGCCGCGCAGAAAATGTCGGTCCCAAGCCACTCGATACAAATTTTTCGGCGACTACCGCCATGCGTGCCATGGATTCGGCCGCCAATCAAGCTTCGCCACTAGAGTCGTTGGCAAGTTGGCTGACCAAAAACAATCGCCAGTTCGCTCGAAACATGGCCAATCGTGCTTGGTACCATTTGATCGGTCGCGGGATCGTTGATCCACCCGATGACTTCCGCGATTCGAACCCGCCGAGTAATCCCGAGCTGCTTGAATTTTTGACCGACGAACTCATCAGGTCAAACTACTCGTTGCAGCATATTTCGCGGTTGATTTTGTCCAGTAATACCTTCGCTCGCCACGCGGTAGCCATCGAGAGTTCTCAAGACGCGCTGCCGGGGACGCCCGTATTTGCAGGTTATCCTTTGCGGCGCATGCCAGCCGAAATTTTGCTCGACGCGATCTGCGATGTGACGGGCGTTTCAATCGAACCCGATCCGTCGGGAGATATCCCTGCATCCATGCGAAATCGTGTGATGTCCCAACCGACTGTTCCAGTGCGCGCTGGATTTCTCACGGCGTTTGGCAAACCAGGTAGGTTGCTGGCTTGCGAATGCGAACGTTCCAGCGATGTATCACTCGGCCAATCGTTGCTACTGGCTAATGGCATCGAAATTCGCGACAAGCTATCGCAACCCGGGAATCGCATCGATCAACTGCTCACTGAAAAATTGAACGTTACCGCAGTTATCGAAGAATTGTATTTGACGGCACTCACTCGATTTCCAACTAGTGGCGAATTGTCCTCAATTGGTAAATATGTCGAAGAAAGTCCCGATCGACGCTCATCGTTGGAGGACATCACTTGGGTGCTGCTCAACAGCAAAGAGTTTGCGTTGATACGTTAGCCATCAACAATATGGAGTTCTTGGTGCGTTGGCGCTTGTTAAGGACGAGTCCATGAACGGTTGTGCAGAGTATCGAAAATACCTCGGGAATCGTCGGTCAGCGCTCCAATTTGGTGCCCTGGGGTTGGCTGGTTTATCACTGCCGGGAATATTGCGAGGCGAATCTACCTCTGCCAGCCAAGCTGGTCGCGCCGCCGGTCGCGCGAAGAATGTCATATTCTTGCATCAACATGGTGGGCCAAGCCATATCGACACGTTTGATATGAAGCCATCCGCTCCTGCGGGCATACGTGGCGAGTTCCAACCGATCGCTTCGAGGGTGGCTGGCCAACCGGTGTGCGAGCATTTGCCACGTTGGGCCAGCTCGCTGGATCAATGGGCACAAGTTCGCTCTGTGCACCACAACATGAAAAATCACAATTCGGCTGGTTACTATTGCTTGACCGGCAAAGCACCGCCCACCGATGACCAGCGTTTGCGCGATTCGTTGGACTTGTATCCTGCGTATGGTTCGGTCGTTTCGAAGTTTCTTGGATCGCGATCGCCGGGCATGCCAGCGTTCGTATCCTACCCACACATCGTGCGCGACGGCTCGACGACGCCGGGCCAACATGCGAGTTTTTTGGGCAAGCGCTTCGATCCGTTTTTCTTTAATTCCGATCCCAATCTCCCAGATTTTTCGCTGCCAGAATTGAGGTTGCCGGGCAACGTTGACTTGGCAAGACTGGATCGTCGCCGACAGTTGTTGCAAGTCGTCGATGCTCAGCTTGCGCTACGCGAGCAATTTGCTGTGGCTCGCGGTTTGGACGAGTTTCAGCAGCAAGCGCTCTCGATCCTATCGGCGCCGGGGTTAAAGGAAGCGTTGGATATTTCTCGAGAGTCCGCACAGATGCGCGACGCGTACGGGCGAACGAACTATGGTCAATCGTGTCTGCTGGCGCGCCGCTTGATCGAAGCTGGCACTCGTTTTGTCACGGTTTATTTCGCCAGTGGAATTGGAGGCAAGGGAAGCGAGGGCTGGGACACTCATCAAGATAACTTTACGGATTTGAAGAAACGATTGTTGCCGATTACGGATCAAGCCGTCCCAACATTGATTGCGGACTTGCGTAGTCGTGGGTTGCTGGATGAAACACTGGTAATTTGGATGGGCGAATTTGGGCGCGGGCCAAAGATTGGTGATCGCGATGGCAAGGGACGTAATCACTGGCCCGATTGTTATACCGTGATGATGGCCGGAGGTGGTATTGCAGGTGGCTCAGTATTCGGTGCCAGCGATGCTTACGGAGCCTACCCTGCAAGCGATCCTGTGGGGCCCGAAGATATTTCCGCTACACTCTACTGGGCACTGGGCATCGATCCGAGCAGTGAAGTCACTGATACGCTAGCGCGTCCATTGCCTCTCACACCCGGTTCCCCGATTTCCAAAATTTTCGTTTGAGGTTGCGGCCAGGTTTGTTTTATCACTGCGACGGAGATATATCGATGACGAAGCATAATGAGGTCAATCGGCGTACTTTCAACAGGGCCGCGGCTGCTGGCTTGGGAGTGATTGCGGCACCACGCATTTTGCGCGGCGCGCAAATCTCGTCGCGATTGAGTTTGGCCTTCATCGGAGTAGGTGGTCGTGGCAATTCAAATCTGTCGACAATGGCGGCGGATCCTAACGTGCGCGTTGCCGCGTTGTGCGACGTCGACGGACAAAATTTGGAGCGCGCCGCCAAACGCTTTCCCGAGGCAAAAACGTTCCGCGATTTTCGTAAGCTGTATGAAGACATCAAAGGTATCGACGGCTTTGTGGTTAGCACCACCGAACATACTCATGCCTACGCAACTTTACCTGCGCTGCTGCAAGGCAAGCCGGTGTATTGTGAAAAACCGCTAACGCAAAACGTTCACGAGGCGCGGATCGTGGCGGACGCCGCCGCTCGAGCGGGCGTGGCAACTCAGATGGGAACTCAAATTCATGCTACCAGCAACTATCATCGTGTCGTTGAGTTAGTTCAAGGTGGCGCCATTGGAAATATCAGGGAAGCACATGTCTGGGTCGCGCGAGCATGGGGAAGGCAGACGGCAGAGGAGGCCAAAGCGAACAAAGACATCGTGCACGTGATGGAACGCCCGACCGAAGCAATGGTTCCGCCGGACTATTTGGATTGGGATTTGTGGCTCGGCCCAGCGCAACCACGCCCGTATCACGAAGTTTATTTTCCGGGACCGAAATGGTATCGCTGGTGGGAATTCGGTAATGGCACCATGTCCGACCTGGGCAGTCACTGGATTGACTTACCTTACTGGGCACTCAAGCTGGACGCTCCGCTTTCGATCGAAGCTGTGGGCGATCCTCCGCACGAAGAAATTGCGCCTGCGACCATGACCGCGATTTACGAATACGGACCGCGCGGCAATTTGCCAGCGTGCTCGTTGACTTGGTATCAAGGAACCCACAAGCCGAAAATCTGGCGTGACGGTGGAATTCCACAGTGGAACAGTGGCGTACTGTTCGTCGGCGAACATGGCATGCTGTTGTCCGATTATGGGAAACACATGTTGCTGTTGGGCGACAAAGTAAAATCGTTCCGCCGTCCGGATCCCTTCGTGCCAGATTCTCCCGGCCAACAGTTGGAGTGGTTAGCCGCTTGCCGCACAGGTCAACCGACCGGTAGTCCGTTCAGCTATGCAGGCCCGCTGTCCGAAGCCAACCATTTGGGCAACGTCGCCTACCGTGCCGGTGGCAAAATTCTCTGGGACACCAAGAATCTGCGAATTACGAATAACGAACCAGCCAATCGATTTCTTACTCGACAACCTAAAGAGGGCTGGAAACTCGCATAAGCAGCTCAAGTGTGCAAGCCTTGATTCTCAAACTGTTTCACAGGTGCCATAGACCGGTTCGTTGTGATTGATAGATTTACATCGAAAGAGACTCAGAAATGAAATTGTTTCACTATGTCGGTTCGCTCGCGGCTTGGTTTGTCAGTGCCCTAGTTTTGCCGATGGCAAGCGCCGAATCTCCTTCACAAAAAGGTTTTCGCCAGATTTTCAATGGCCAGGATTTGACAGGTTGGCACGGCGATAATCCTCATGTAACCGCCAAGGCCTCCGCAGAAAAACGAGCTGCGGCAATCGAGGCGCAGCAGGAGAATTTCAAGAAACACTGGACGATCGACCGAGGTGATTTTGTTAACGATGGCGAGGGTCCTTATGCAACTACCAACGAGTCGTTTGGCGACATCGAGTTCCTGATCGATTACAAGACCGTCGCTGGTGCGGACAGTGGAATCTACATGCGCGGCACGCCTCAAGTTCAAATTTGGGACATCAACCAAGTTTTCAAACCAGACAATCCCAACCGCAATCCTGGGTTAGGATCCGGTGGGCTGTTCAACAATTTGCCAAAAACTCCAGGACGTGATCCGCTGAGTCCCGCGGATGAACCATTTGGTGAATGGAACAAATTCCGCATTATTCAGATCGGCAGCCGCACGACCGTCTACTTGAATAACCGCCTCGTCGTCGATAACGCGGTCATGGAAAATTTTTGGGACCGCGCTTTACCGCTACCTGCCAAAGGGCCCATTCACCTCCAAACCCATGGTGGCGAGATTCGATGGCGCAATCTTCGAGTTCGCGAGATCGGTCCCGATGAAGCTATTGGGCACTTGCGGCGCAACGACTCTACGCAAGGTTTTACCAGCTTATTTAACGGACAGGATCTCTCGGGCTGGATAGGGGCCGTGGACAACTACCAAGTCGTTGAAGGCGCGATCGTGTGCAAGAAGGGCAAAGGTGGTGTGTTACACTCGGCGGAGCAGTATGAAGACTTTGTAGCGCGAGTAGAATTTCGCTTGCCACCGGGCGGGAACAACGGCTTGGCCATCCGCTATCCCGGCAAGGGCCAAGCATCCTACGATGGCATGTGCGAACTTCAAATTCTAGACGAAGTACATGCGAAGTACTCGAAATTAGATCCTCGACAATATCATGGCGCCGTGTACGGCATGGCGCCGGCTCACCGAGGTTTCCTGCGTCCGGCTGGCCAATGGAATTACCAGGAAGTAACCGTCGACGGTTCAACCATCAAAGTAGAACTTAACGGAACGGTGATCGTTGATACGGACGTCAGCAAGATCACGGAATTCAAGGACGACCGACCCCATCCGGGCAAAGACTCGAAACGCGGACACTTTGGATTTGCCGGACACAATGATCCAGTTGAATTTCGACGTATAGCCATCAAGCGAATGTAGATTTCGGCGTGCCTCTTATAACGTTGGCGGAATCGCATTACAGCCCTGGTGGACCTGCCTCAACATTGTTCAACTCGTCACTGTCGGGAAGATTGTAGGCTTTGGCTACGAACATAAGGAACAGCCGAGAAATAAGTGTCAGGTACCTTTTGCGAGAAACTCGCCCTTCGGGTGCTGCGCACAAAAGGTACCTGACACGAATGGCACTGCCGAGGCCTTGGCATGGCCCGCGTGCGTAAATTGCCTATTGACACGAGCCGAGATTTTTGAAAATCTGCTCGAGCCATGCGAAAAACTCATGTTTTTCGCCCTCGATGGCGAGAATTGTAATGCCCTC
>SXGS01206447.1_pt1 | contig 29574 bp, 30 predicted proteins | sample 3174681 | NCBI WGS metagenome assembly SXGS01 (sample SAMN11356861, study PRJNA531348) | freshwater metagenome | isolation source: freshwater sample F1-80 | place: China: Fuxian Lake, Yuxi | collected 2017-12-25 | reverse complement strand
TTTCGTGACGACCACCAGCAGCGCCGCCTTGCCTTCCTTGGCCGAGCCCAGGGCGATGACGCCGCTGCCCAGTTTGTCGCGGAGCCGGTCGGCGAGTGTGCGCAGCTCGCCCCCCTCCATTCCATCGGCCCGTTGGGCATGTACGGTGACGCCCTGAATCGTACGCACCTGCGCCTCGCTGCCGGAGCCGCTGGCCAGCTTGAGTTTGACCTGCTCAAGTTCCCGCTCCTTGTCCTTCAGCTGCGCTATCAGTTTTTTGGCTTTGGCGGCCAACTCGGACGGCCCGACCTTGAGCAGTTCGGACAGTTCACGCACCTCCGCCTCAAGCCGCTTGAGCTGCGCCATGGCGCCGGATCCGGTCAAGGCTTCGATCCGCCTGACCCCGGCTGCCACACCGGTTTCCGTCACGATCCGGAACAGACCGATCTCTCCCGTCCGGCGGCAGTGGGTTCCCCCGCAGAGCTCCTTGCTGAACGTGTCCACGTTGACGACCCGGACTTGTTCGCCGTACTTATCGCCGAAAAACGCCATCGCTCCGGAGGCCACGGCTTCCTGCACCCCCATCACATGTGTCTGCACCGGCTCGTTGCGTCGGACATGGTCGTTGACGAGCGCCTCGATGTCGTCAATGTCCCTCGACGACAGGGGTTTGAAATGCGCAAAGTCGAACCGCAGACGGTTCGGCGCCACGAGGGACCCATATTGACGCACATGAGGGCCCAAGAGTTCGCGCAAGGCCGCGTGGAGGAGGTGGGTCGCCGTATGGTTCCTGGCCGCATCCTGCCGAGTGACGGGATTCACGGAGGCCTCCATCCGCTCCCCCTCCTGAATCCGGCCGGCGCTGACCTTGCCCTTGTGCACAATGACCGTCGGGGCCGGCCTTGTGGTTTCCTGGATCTCGATCCGGCCGTCCGGCCCTGCCAGCACTCCTTGATCCCCCGCCTGTCCTCCGCCCTCGGCATAGAACGGCGTCACATCCAAAACCAGCTCGACCTCATCCCCTTCCACTGCTTCCTTCACCAAGCGATCGCCCTTGAGAATCGCTTGGAGGACCGCCGTCGCCCTCAGCCCATCGTATCCGGCGAAGATCGTGGGCGGGACCTTGCCGGCCACGTCCAGCACGATCGGTTTGGCGACAGCCGCTTCAAAGCCGGCGGTCTTCCTGGCCCGCTCCCGCTGCTCCTCCAATGCCCGTTGGAAACCGGCTTCATCCGGCTGCATCTGTTGTTCCTTGCAGGCCTCGGCGATCAGGTCGAGCGGGAACCCATAGGTGTCGTACAGCTTGAAGACTTGCTCCCCGGCCAGCAGGGTCCGGCCGGCGGCCTTGGCCTTCTCCACAAGCTCGTTCAGGATCGGCAATCCTTGATCCAGAGTGGCGATGAACCGTTCTTCCTCGCCCTGGACGGCTTGGGCGATGGTTTCGGCCGCGCTCCGCAGCTCCGGGTACGCGCGGCCCATCTGCGCGATCACCGCCCCGGTCAGTTCATGCAGGAACGGCTCCGTCGCCCCCAGCAGACGTCCATGCCTGGCAGCCCGGCGCAGGATGCGGCGCAGCACATAGCCGCGCCCTTCATTGGAGGGCACCACGCCGTCCGCCAACAAAAATGCCGTCGCCCGCAAGTGATCCGCGATAACGCGCATGGACCGATCGTGGGCCGCCTGCTCGCCATAACGCCGACCGGTTCTTGTGCCGATGGCGCCCAACAGGGGCCGAAACAGATCGCTGTCGTAGTTGCTGTGGACCCCCTGCGCCACCGCCGCCAGCCGCTCCAGGCCCATCCCCGTGTCGATGCTGGGCTTGGGCAGCGGCTTCAGGGTTCCGCTGGCATCGCGATCGTACTGCATGAAGACCAGGTTCCAGATCTCGAGGACCCGATCGCCCTCGCCGTTCGGCACAGCGTCCCCCGGCACGGACGGCCCCTGGTCGTAATGGATCTCGGAACAGGGGCCGCAGGGGCCCGTGTCCGCCATCTGCCAGAAATTATCTTTCTCCCCGCAACGCACGATACGGGATGCAGGCAGGCCGATCTTGCCCCAGAGCTGGTAGGCCTCGTCATCATCGCGAAAGACCGTGACCCAGAGCCGGTCCTTCGGCACCCCGACCACATTGATCAGAAAATCCCATCCGAAGTGGATCGCCTCTTCTTTGAAGTAATCCCCGAAAGAAAAATTTCCGAGCATCTCAAAGAACGTATGGTGCCGGCCCGTGTAGCCGACGTTCTCCAGGTCATTCTGCTTCCCGCCGGCCCGCATGCATTTCTGGACGGTCACGGCGCGGCGATAGGTCCTGGCCTCCTCGCCGAGAAAGACCCGCTTGAACTGGTTCATGCCTGCGTTGGTAAAGAGGATCGTGGGGTCCGCCTGCGGGATCAGCGGCGCACTGGGCACGGCGTGATGACCGTGCGAACCGAAATAGCGGATGAACCCCTGCCTCAACTCATCCGCGGTTTGAATCTTCATGGGCCCTGGTCTCCTACAAGGTGCTGAATGATCTCTTCGTCAAAGCCGTGCCGCCGCAGCAGGGCTGCCTGCTTGGGCTGAGTCCGGACACCGGCCCGCGCATGCAAGAGGGTGCGCGCCAGCTCCTGCTCGTTGCGTCCCTCGTAGGCCTGCGCCAAGGCCGCCACAATCGTCGTCGGCTCGAACCCCCGCCCCGCCAATTCGGCTTCGAGCCGGTCGCGCCCCATCGGCCGCTGCGCCAGCCTGGCTCCAGCCCAGCGGACGGCATAGGCGGCATCATTCACGTAGCCACGCCGACGGAACTGCGCGAGCAGGGTGGCGATCACGGCCGGCGCCGCGTCGGCTCGCTCCAGATAGGTCCGCACCTGGGCCTCGGTCCGATCGCGGCGAGTAAGGTACCGCAGGGCCGCCTTTTCCAACCGCTCAGCGGCTCGATCAGGGGTATCGGCAGACCGATGTGTCTTAGCCTGCATGATTCATGAGGGCCAGGGAGAGAGCTTCGCGCTCTCCACCCCTGTCCGGTCAGGAGGCGCGCCCGGCTTGCGCCCGCTTGTCGTCCGCCTTGCCGTCCGGCTGACGCCCGTCCGGCTTCTTCTCGATCGGCTTGGCCGCCAGAGCGGTGGCGTCGCGCAAACGGGCCTCGATTTCCTTGGCGATCGCCTGGTTCGTTTTCAAAAAGTCGCGGACCGCCTCACGGCCCTGGCCCAGACGTTCCCCTTTGTAGGAATACCAGGCTCCGGACTTCTCGATGATCTTCTTCTCGACGCCCAGGTCAACGAGCTCCCCGGTTTTCGAAATACCCTCTGCAAACATGACGTCGAATTCCGCCTGTTTGAATGGCGGCGCCATCTTGTTCTTGACCACCTTGACCCGCACGCGGCTGCCGATCACGTCCTGCCCTTCCTTGATCGACTCGATCCGCCTGATATCCAGCCGGACCGACGAATAGAACTTGAGCGCATTGCCGCCCGTTGTCGTCTCCGGGTTCCCGAACATGACGCCCAGCTTCATGAGGATCTGATTGATGAAAATGACCGTGGTCTGGGACTTCGCAATCGCGGCCGTCAGCTTCCGCAGGGCTTGGGACATCAGGCGGGCCTGCAATCCCATGTGGGCATCGCCCATTTCCCCCTCGATCTCGGCCCTGGGCACCAAGGCCGCCACCGAATCCACCACGATGAGGTCGATGGCGCCGCTGCGGACCAGCGTCTCCGCAATCTCCAACGCCTGTTCTCCCGTATCCGGCTGGGACACCAGCAACTCGTCGGCGTTTACACCCAACTTCTTCGCATAGCCCAGGTCCAGGGCATGTTCCGCGTCAACGAAGGCTGCCACCCCGCCGGCCTTCTGGGCCTCGGCAATGGCATGGAGCGAGAGGGTCGTCTTCCCTGACGATTCCGGCCCGAAAATCTCGATCACCCGTCCCCTGGGAAAACCCCCGACACCCAGCGCCAGATCCAGGGTCAGGGAACCGGTCGAGATGGCCGGCACATCCGCCGCCGGCTCGGCCCCGCCCAGCTTCATAATGGCCCCCTTGCCATACTGCTTTTCGATCTGGGAGAGCGCCAGGTCCAACGCGCGTTTTTTCTCGTCTTTTTCGGCGGTTCGCTCTGCCATGGAGGCCTCCTTACCGTGCAATGAAGAATGCGGAATGCAACATGATGAGCGACAGTTTGACGTTCATCGTTTCCGTGCGAGGGTCCATTATACCCAAGTCACAGGGGGAAGCATAGCCTTGGGCGACCGTGTGGCGACCGTGAAACCAGACTTCCGGCGATCGGCTCACCCTTGCCCTGCTAGGCCGAGCGGAACCTCCCAAAGCTTTGTATAGACAGAGCCAGAAGGCCTCAGCTCGCTCTGCATGAGGGCAACCGTTCGGACATCCAGATGCCCCGGTTGAACATCGCCGCCCAGCAGGCCGATCCGCGCCAACGCCCTTCCCACCTCTTTGGCCCCTTCCTTGATCCTCGCCAGGGTTAAGTGGGGATTGAAGGGCCTGGATTCAGGCGGATAGCCCAATCCTTCCACGCAATGCTCGACCGTTGCAGCCAGATGGAACAAGGCGGTTGTTGGACTACCTTCACGGGACGGACTGGAAAGGCCCAGCCAGAGCACCCGCGGCGCCCGCAGATCAGGAAACAGGCCAAGTCCGGCCACATCAATGGAGAAGGGGGGCAAAGAGCGGAGCGCATCCCCGACCACAGTTTGCAGCGCCGCCACATGGTCTTCAGGGATGTCACCGAGGAACTTCACGGTCAAGTGGATCGAGTCAGGTCTCACCCATTGGATACGCATCGCTGGAGGCAGTTCCTGGGAAACCCGATTCCGGACATCGGCCTGAACCTGGGCAAGGGCCTGCTTGAGAGAAGCCGGCAATTCAACGGCCAGAAAGGTCCGAATCATGGTCGGTCAAGCGGACCTGTGGCAATCAACCATTCCCGCAACAGGTTCAGCGCTGCCTGGGAGGCCCGTAACTTGATGGTTTCGCGGCTGCCGTGAAAATGAAAAGCTTGCGTCGTACTTGCCTTTCCCGTTCCGTTTTTTTGATATGTATCGAGCCCGACATAGACCAACCCCACCGGCTTCTTGGCCGCTCCGCCGCCTGGCCCGGCAATGCCGGTGACGCTCAGGCCGACCGACGCTTGGCTTCTGAGTCTGATCCCCTTGGCCATGGCCGCAGCCACGGGAGCGCTGACTGCTCCATGCCGGATGAGCAGCCGCTCCGGCACGTCCAGCAGCTCGGTTTTTGCGCGATTGCTGTAGCAGACCACGCCCCGGTCCAGATAGGCGGAACTGCCTGCGACTTGGGTCAGGCGATGACCGATCAGTCCCCCAGTGCAGGACTCGGCCAGCGCCAGAACCAGACCACGGCTTGTCAGCTCTCGTCCCACGACCTGCTCCATCGTGTCGGGTCCTTCGGCATAGATGTGCCGGCCGAGTTTCTTCCGGATGTTGCGCAAGACTTCTCCGAACTGCCCGAAACGCTTCTGCCCCAGGCGATTGTCCGAGACCGTCGCCGTCAACGACACCGTCACCCCAAGAGGCGACGCCAGCAGGCCCAGTCTGATCCAGCCGATGCGGGGCACTAGGCCAGAGATGGCTTGTTCGAGTTCAGATTCCGGCAGGCCAAGGGTGTGCAGCGTCAGCCGTTCGATCCGCTCGGCCGTTTCAGAGGCCATCGCTCGCCGGAGCATCGGCGCAAGCGACAAGGCAAACATCCGCTCCGCTTCCGCCGGCACACCGGGCAAGGCGGCGATCAGCGCCCTCTGCCAGCGCAAGGCAAAACCGGGGGCGGAGCCGACCTGGTTGGCCAGGACTTCGGCGCCCGCCGGAATCAATCCCTGACGTTGCTGCGCCGCCGACGGAGTCCTGCCCCAAGCAGCCAATTGCTTCGCCATGCCGGCAACGGCCCCGGCCCGACGGCGTAACGGGCGGCCGGTCGCGCAAGCCACGGCCTCCCTGGTGCAATCGTCCGAGGTCGGCCCAAGCCCGCCGGTGAGCAGAACCACCTCAGCCCGACGCGCCGCTGTACGGAGGACCGCCACGATATCTTCTTCCACGTCGCCCACGACGGTCTTAAACCGTACTTCGACCCCGGCCTCGGCCAAGCCATCGCTTAAAAAAATGGAATTGGTGTCCAGCCGCCCGCCGAGCAAGAGTTCCGACCCAATCGCAATGATTTCTCCGCGCCGCATCGCCGCCTCCACTGTCGAGCCGATAACAGATTGCCGGCAACCTGTCAACGACGAGTGCGCCCATGAAGGTTCAAGCATCGGCTTTCGACTGCAAAGTCAAGCATTTCGATGCTTCTTTTGCATGGCGATCGGCCGGCCTGACGGTTGACAAAGAGCGTCACGAAGTGATAGATATTCTGATTCCCATACGACCGAATATTTTTTGGCGTGCACGGAGGAGAGGAATGGCGAGCCCTGAACAGACAGCCAAACGGCAATTTGTCAACTTCAGTTTCCATAAGATGGACCCGGCGTGGCGCAGGCTGCCGGAGGAGGAGCGCACCACGGGCAAGCAAGAGTTTGCCCGTGTGGTGGAGGAATATGCGGGCAAAGTCATCGTGATTCCCTATACCCTCGTCGGAATCCGTGGCGACTGCGACTTCATGCTCTGGCGCATCGGCTACGAGATGGAACTCTTTCAGGAGATGATGTCCAAGCTGCTCGCCACCGGCCTGGGCAAATACATGACGACCCCCTACTCCTACCTCTCGATGACTAAGCGGTCCATCTACGTGGACCACCATACCCATGAGGGCCAGGAAAGCAAACGGCTGCAGGTTATTCCCGGCAAGAGCAAATACATTTTCGTCTACCCGTTCGTCAAAACACGCGATTGGTATCTGCTGACCAAGGCCGCCCGCCAGGGCATGATGGACGAGCATATCGAAATCGGGCACCGGTACCCGTCGGTCAAGTTGAATACGACCTATTCGTTCGGGTTGGATGACCAGGAGTTCGTCGTGGCCTTCGAGTCGGACAAGCCGGAGGACTTCCTGGATCTGGTGATGGAACTGCGCTTGGCCGAAGCCAGCCGATACACGGAACGCGACACCCCCATTTTCAGCTGCATCATGAAGAGCCTGAAGGAGATGCTCGATACGCTGGGCGGATGACCCGCACGTATCCACGGACGAGAGGAGAGCTTTCAGATGAACTGTCCGAAGTGTACCGGCCTGTTGATCCAGGAGGAAATTCAGGAGCACAGCGGACGATTCCAGGGGTGGCGCTGCATCCAGTGCGGGCTCAGACTTGATCAGACCATCGCCCAGAACCGGCATGATACGCAATCGGCCCAGCGACCGGCCGCGGTGGCCGGCTCCTCGTCCGGCACTGCCTCCCTGCTGCAGACCCGCCAAGCCGGCCGCCACAGACGACCAGCCCGCGCTAGCTAGGCCCATCTCCTGTTCCTGCCCGGCCCCGTCGATCAATGGCAGCGGACAGCCAGACAACCGACCGACCGCGATCGTTCGCCGCCTGTCTCTCCCTCCTCGTCCCTGGGTTGGGACAGGCCTGCAAGCGACAAGCAGGCCGCTCGTTCCTCGTCATAGCCGTCACGGGCCTGCTGCTGGCCTGCGCCTGGGGAATCGGGAGGCTCGGCGGCGCTGGCGCGGCCGTCTTATTCTTCATGCTGCTGGGCCTGCCTTGGTGGGCCTTTCAGAGCTATGATGCGTGGCTGCCCCAGGCGGAAGCCGGCCGCTGGGGATTCAGGGAGACGTGGCGGCTCGTCTGGACGGAGGCCCATGACATCCGGTACCTCGGCTTGCTCTTCCTGCTGACCGCGGCCACGGATTTCTACATCATCGTTGCGAATCCCTCCTATGCATTGACGGTCTTTTGCGCCAAACCGACAGGGCCCTGGGGCCTGCTCGCCAAGGCCCAATCGCCTACCCTGCACATCCTGATCGGCTATGGGTTTCTGCGTCTGCGCCGCTGGGGATTGCTACTCTATGCCCTCTATGCCGCGTTTGGATTTCTGAATGCGTCCGCCAACTTCGCCTGCTTCGGCTATGGGCGCGTCAGAACGGTCTTCCTGATGACGCTGGCGGCGTTCACGGCCTACGTGCTCTGGCGGGCCCCCTGTTTTCGCCCTCGGTCGCCCGCCTCCGGCAAACTTTGACAGGGCGCCGGCCATTGTGTTATCAGACATCCGCTCCCCTTGACGGCCGGCGGCCGCACATCCGGGCAACAACGAGACTGTCGCATGGAAGATTCCACGGCCCTCTGCGCCGTCAGACATCCGGACGGTTCGGTCAGTTTGTATGTCGATGAGGCCTATGCCGTCGAACGGGGCGCCGACCCGGCCAAACTCGTGCGTATCGACATTCCCCGCGACTTATACGCCAACGGAACGGTGCAGCAAATCCGCGAATACGTGGCGACATACCTTGAGTCCCAGACAGAAGGATCAGCATAACCGGCGACGGTCCGGATGGAGCGCGACATGGGCACGGTGCTGACGCAGGACCAGATAGTCGCCACGGTTGATGCCCTGCCGATCCAGGGCCGCATCATGCTTCGCCTGCTGCTGCTACGGTACCTCGACGTCACGGCCGAGGATGTCCTGTATATGGCGTCGGATCGGCCCGATCCACGCTTTCAGGCTGGGGGCAAGCCGATCACCCCCTACATCTCCCAAGAAACCCTGCAAGGCATCGCGGACCGGGTCAGCCAGTACCGCATCCAGACACGCCTCAAGCGGGAACGGATCAAGCTGCAGATCGACTGTCTTCAGCACTTGCTCGCCCGCAATGAAGCCCTGGTCACGCTCGCCTCACAACTGCTGGCCGCCCGATTTGCGCTGACGCCGGAAGCGGTCGAGGCAGTGAGGACGCAGGCGCGGACCTCGGTTCCCAAGCCGGCGCTCCGAGAGCTGGAGCGGAAATGGGAACTCAGTGAAATCTTGGAAGACGACTACCGCAAAGAACGGATTGGCCTAGAGCTGCAACGTCTGCTGCGGCGGATCGAGGCCGATCGCAAGCGCCTGGCGCAAGCTAAACGGGAATTCGACCTGGCCAATGCGTCGCCGCTCCAAGACCATGAGATCGCCCATATCTGGGGCATCCCGGCCGGCAGCCTCGCCGCCCGCAAAACCAAGTACTTGCACCAGTACCTGCAAGGGCTCCAGGCCAGGCTCGCCGCCTCTCCGCCGGCCCTCCAAGCCAACCAGCCGCCCGTGGATCTCTGGCGGGAAACGTTGGCCGTGTTGGCGCATTCGCCGGTCGAGCGCTCCGCTTCCGTCTACGACGGGCTTGAGCGCACCGAAGGGGCCCTCATTGAAAAGCTCACGACGTTCGCCGCCGGCGCCCTTCCCGAAGACCTCGAAGGGCGGTTCTGGCTGTCTCTGATTCAAGAGTCCCGGCATCAAGCCGAATATGGCTCGAAAGCCATCTCCGTGTTTGCGCTCCAACGGCTCCTGGCCATCCTGAACGACATGGACATATCGAACGAGGCGCTGGAAACGAACTTGCTGGCCCGCCTGGCCCCAACTCCCAAGGTGTCGGCGACCGAAGGGGGAGCGGAGCCGGCCCCGACCGAGGCTCAACTGAGCGAGATGGGCCAGCATGTGCTGAAAAGCTTCATAGGGGAAAGCCATCCGGATCTTCAAGGACGGCGCTAAACGATGGACGTGACGGACCGATACCCTTCACGCCCTTCAGGAGAGGATTCCATTATGGAGCCTACCATGCAGACCGAGGCGCGACACTTTGCTTGCTGCGCAAGCCGGCTCATGTTGCTTCTGCTCCTGTCCGCATGGCTGCTGGGGACCGACGCCTCCCAAGCGGCCGGCGTGCAAGAGATCACCGAGATCCTGGCTCACCCGGAGCAATATGATCGACAGGCCGTGTTGGTTTCCGGCAGGGTTGCCAAACTGCAGATCGCGACCAACCGGCAGGGACAACCGGCCTATGGCTTTCTGCTCACAGGAGACAAGGGCACGGTCAAAGTGGTCGCGCTGGGCAAGGTGGAGATCCATGAGGGCGAGCAGGTTATCGTGGAAGGCGTCTTCAACCGGCTCAGGCAGGCCGGACGCGCGATCGTCTTCAACGAGATCAAAGCCAGCCTCATCCAGCCGATCGAGCGCCTCAACCCAGATCTCGTCGGCTAGCACCACTCACGGTCTTGCCGCGTCAAGGCTGTATATTGCCTTGACGTTTGGGCATACTCCTTGGTACATAGTCCGTCGCGTGGCGGTGTAGCTCAGTTGGTAGAGCAGCGGACTCATAAGCCGCGGGTCCCCCGTTCAATCCGGGGCACCGCCACCAATAAAATCCACATCTGCTCATTCGGCTGCTCATCGCCTCTCTCTCCCTGTCACGGTTCCAATCACGGTTGAAACCGAAATCAGGGCTGTTTCACGGCTCCTCTCGCCGGCTTTCCCGTCCGGCTTCGCCCCTCGCGCCACTCGTGATAGGACATGCAACAACTCTGGCAGACCTTGCGGCGTACGTTCGTCAGTCGTCTCACCATGCAGGCGTGACAGAGGGAACGATTGCCAGCTTGCCTGCATAGTGGTAATATTGCTTATTTGCCACGGTCATTTCTGGCCAACGGCATCCTCTGTCATGACCCGCTTGATCAGCCGCTCCATCGTCAATCCCCGGCACAGGATCGAAAAGACGAGGACCACGTAAGTGATGGCCAGGATGAGGCTGCGTGACTGGCCTTCGGGCAGCGAGAGGGCCAGCGCCACGGACACGCCGCCGCGCAACCCTCCCCAGGTCATGATGTGGACGGCGCCGGGGGGAAACGGTTGCCCCCGGCGCAGCAGGACCACCGGCAGGCCGACAGAAAGAAAGCGGGCCAGGAGGACCAAGGCACAGGCCAGGAGCCCCGCCCAATGGACCTCGGCGTGAAATCCAGGAGCAGCGACTCCAGCCCCAGCAAGGCGAACAGCACCGCGTTGTAGACCTGTTCGATGCACTCCCAGAACAGGACCAGCGCAGTTCGGGTAGCTCCGGAGAGATGCGCTGGCCCTCCATAGTTCCCGATCACCAGTCCCGCGACGACGACGGCGATGGGCCCGGAACAGCCCAGCGCATCGGCCAGGGCATAGCCTCCCGTGGCGACGGCGAGCGTCACAAGCACGGCCACCCGGACGTGGTCGGTGGTCTTCAACATCCCATGGGCTAGGTACCCGATGGCCAAGCCAAGCAGGATGCCGCCCCCAGCCTCGCGCAAGAATAGTACGTCGGCGCTGCCCAGGCTGACCCTGTGGGTCCCCGTCGCCAGGCCCAGGAGCACGACGAAGGCCACGATGGCCACCCCATCGTTGAAGAGGGCTTCCCACGCGATCGTCATCTCCAACCGTTTGGGCATCCTGACGCTCTTCATCGCCTCGAGCACTGCGACCACGTCCGTGGGCGAGATGAGGGCGCCGAATACGAGGCAATAGGCGTAGGAGAGCTCGATCCCTATCTTGCGCAATCCCCACCAGGTCAGGGTCCCGACGAAGAAGGTAGACAGCAGCACGCCGGCAGTCGCCAAGGCCCCCACGGCCCATTTCCCCTCCAACAGGTCCTGTAAGTTGATCTGCAGGGCGCCGGCGAAGAGCAGATAGCTCAGGATCCCATGCAAGACCACCTTGTTGAAGTCGATGTAGCTGAGCCGAGAGAGCAACGGATGCCCCGGCACTCCGAACCCCAGCCACGCGACGAGGTTCGCCACTAGCGACACCGTCAGGGCCACCAGCATGACGCCGATGGTGGCCGGCAGGCGTAGCCAGCGATGATTGGCGTAGCCGTAGAGAGCAGTCACGGTGAGGAGAAGGCCAACGATCTGCGAGCGGTCCATGGCTCAGCGCTCCAGGGAAGCCTGCGACTGCGCAGGCAAGCGGACGGCCCACACTAACCTTGACGGCCAAGGATTTTCCATGACAATAGGCCTCCGATCCGTCACAGGATTTGCTTCGCCTTGGGCTGAGGCACCGTGACCACAACTGCAACAGCCAGCCATAGGGAAGCACAGACTCGGCTTCAACCAGGCGCGACGCCCTTCCTATAAAATCGGTTTTCGTCATGTGACGGGCTTCTGATCCTTGGCACAGCACGGCATCGACGGCCGGTACCACGCCGCGACCAAGAAGTAGTTGCATGTGAAACCTGCAAGAATATGCATGGCGGAACATATTTTTCAATGTAGAGAATTTACGCCAAACCTTAAATTATATAAATCATTGAATTCGTGCTATAAAATAAATGTTGACAAACTATTTAAACTTATACTATTATTTATATATAAATTCGATGGGAATTAAATCATGCCGCGTCACACATGGCCTCGTTCTTTTCTTCTGGCAGTCACGTTGCTGGTCGTTGCCCTTCCCTCTGTGCCTGGGCCAGACCTGGTACAGGCCTTCGACTGGACCCCCTCGGCTGAAGAAATCGCCAAGTACAGGAAAAGCTGGAATCCCTTTTCTGAGGGACCATTACTCCTTCAATCCGTAGACATCCATCCTCAAGGCCAGCTTTCCCTCCGTCCCTTCTTATTCTCACAAGTTTCCGAAAAGAGTTACGGCAACCGCCTTGCGACGCTGGTCGATGCAAAAAACGGTCCGACGCACCTCTATTCCGTCGCCCCACTCGTGACTGCCACCTACGGCATCACAGACCATGTGGAGTTCGGCGCCGCCACCTCCTGGAATACCTTCTGGGCGCAGGATTCGGAAGGGTTCAATAAGGGACAAGGTGGCCCTATGACCACGGACTCGGGCCTCGGCGACCTCTCACTCGTCATCAAGTACCGACCCATCGTGCAGGACCCGGACAGTACGCGCCCCTCTGTCACCCTCTACAATCAAATTATTCTTCCCACCAGCCGTTGGGCCGGCACAGAACGGCCCCCCGGAGGCTTTGCTCCGCTGGGGCGCCTTCCCGCCACCCGCTTTGGAGAACTGGGCGTGACCGAAGGGCTGACGTTTCGAAAGAATGAAAAGCCATATCGCCTGAGCGGCGGCGTGTATTACACCTATGCGGCGCCAGGCAACGACGGAGGCCAAACAACCTACGTGGGAGACATCATTAATACTCGCGTGGCATTCGAGCATTTTCTAGACGACAAGAAGGGGCTGGCCTACAACATCGAGCTGGCCACGTATCACAGCCTCACCTGGCGCGCCGACGGCCACGCGCTCAATCGAGGGGCTCGCAACGGCTCGACCGTCATCGGAATCGAGCCGGCCATTCAATGGCGGTTTTCCGACGCCTGGGTCGGCGCATTCGGCGTACTCTACACGGTCGCCGGGCAAAACAGCCCCGACGCCTTCTACCCCAACTTCGCCATCCAGTGGTACTGGAACCAGGGCAAGCAAGTCATCATGCGTTGACGGACCCACCATCGCCCTGCCGAGGCACCAGGTGCACGGAACCGGCTTTGATCGCAGCCACGACGGGTACGCCCTGGGAAAGATGCAGCTCCGCAACGGCTGAGCGGGTGACCATGGCTGAGAGCGGGAACCCACAGTCGATCTCAACGCGCACGAGCGCCCCCATCGGAACGACCTCGCGGACGGTTCCAGGCAGCTGATTGCGGGCGCTCGTGGTTCCGGTTGAGGCCGCGTCCAATAGAATGTCCTCAGCACGGATGCAGACGAACACCTCGGACCCGATGCCGTCTCCGCCCACCGCCACGAGCCAGCGCCGTCCCACCTCCACCGTGACCAGTCCTTCAGAGGCCTCGACGATCCGCCCCGGCATAACCGTTTCCATGCCGACGATCTTGGCGACATCGGCGTCGCGCGGGCGATTGAACACCTGTTGCGGCGTTCCCTCCTGCAGCACCCGTCCCTCCCGCAGGACCACCATGCGATCGCCTAGGGCCAGGGCCTCCTCCCAGTCGTGGGTCACGACGACGGAGGGAATCGCCAGCCGCTTCAGCAGGGATCGCAGCTCGCCGCACAATCGGGATCGCGTCGGCACATCGAGCGCGGACAGCGGCTCATCGAGCAGCAACAGGCGAGGCCGGCGCGCAAGAGCCCTGGCCAGGGCGACGCGTTGCTGTTGCCCGCCGGACAGCTGGGCCGGTCGAAGGCCCTCCGTTCCCTGCAACTGGAGTAGGCCCACCGCCTCCCGGACGCGTTGCTGCCGCTCCGCCTCCGGCAACGGTCCGAGCCCATAGGCGATATTGCCCGCGACTGAGTAGGTTGGGAACAAGGCATAGTCCTGGGACATGTATCCGATCCTTCGCTGCTGCGGTGGACGTCTGAATCCGGAGGCCGCATCAACCCAGGTTTCGGCTCCGAACCGGATGGCCCCCCGTTCCGGCCATTCGAGTCCGGCGAGGCAGCGCAAGATCGTCGTCTTGCCGGACCCGGACGGGCCAAAGAGCACCAGGACAGAGGGAGGTTCCAGCGGCAGGCGAAAGGAGGCCTGGACCGTCAACCGATCGGGGAAGGCCTTGACGATGTCGACGCTTACTTCTGCGGCCATAGGGCCCAGACTTTTCGGTTCATGGCATAGACGCCCAGCAAGACCGCGTAGGAGACAACGAGCAAGAACAAGGCGGTTTTGGCGGCCCCCGCATAATTGAGCGCCTGGACCTCGTCGTAGATGTCGATGGACACCGTGCGCGTCACCCCTTCAATATTTCCGCCGACCATCAACACCACGCCGAATTCGCCGAGGGTATGGGCGAAACTCAACACGGCCCCGGTGATCACCCCCGCCGTGGACATGGGGACGATCAGTTTGAAAAAAGTTCCGAGACGGGAGAGGCCCAAGGTCCAGGAAGCTTCGATGAGGCGGCGATCCACTAGGGCGAACGCCGTCGCAAACGGCTGCACGGCAAACGGAAGGCTATACAGCACGGACGCGAGGAGCAGCCCCTCGAACGTGAACGGCAAGGGATGTCCGACAAGGTCCGCGTAGAACCGCCCCAACGGACTATGCGGCCCGATGGCCACGAGAATGTAGAAGCCCAGCACGGTGGGGGGCAGGACCAGCGGGAGCGCCACCACCGACTCGATCAGGAACTTCCAGCGCCACAGAGAGAAGGCCAGCCAATAGGCCAGTGGCAGACCGATCAAGACCAAAATCAACGAGGTGAGCGTGGCCAGCTTCAGTGTGACCAGGATCGCCATCCAGTTCACGACAGCCGGCTCCTCCCCGCCTCATGCAGCAAGAGCGCAATGCTGTCCGTCATTTGCACCGGAACTGCAGCCCCCAGAAACGCCTGGTCGTCAATGGCTCATCCGCGTCGAGGCCGGTCGTCCGCATTTCCGACTGCGTCTCCCCGTCTTTCGTGATCAGGTAAGCGCCATGACAATGAGCTGCGATCATCTTCAAGGCCTCCGCGCGGAACGGCGAGGCGTAGATGCTCTCCCGGTCCTTCTTGAGCGGATAGACTACGACGCCGCCCTGCTCATCCACGCGCACGAACCTGGCCCCCTCCACGCAACCGCCCAGGGTTGCCGCAAACGTCAGTCCGGCCAGGCCGAACCATAGAGGGTGACCGACGGGGCGCTCTGCGTGACGTGCTGATAGATGCACGGCCGATCCCGTCCGTGGTTATTCGGGTAACACGAACCCGTAGCCGGCCATGACCTGCCGCCCCTCAGGCCCTTTCAGAAAATCAAGGAAGGCCTTGGCCGCCAGGGGATTTCTCGCGTCGGCCAGGATGACCGCCCCCTGCTCGAGCGATGGATGGGCTCCCGCAGGAATCTCCCAATATTCGCCCGCGTTTTTCATGGCCGGCGCCAACGCGAGCGACAAGGCGACGATCCCGATGTCGGCCGCGCCGGACTCGACAAATTGGGCGGCCTGGGAGATGTTCTCGCCCAGCACCAGCTTCTCCTTAACCCGGTCATACACCGTGAAGTGTTCCATCGCCGCGATAGCCGCCCGCCCGTAGGGGGCATGTTTCGGATTGGCGATGGCGATCTTTTTGATTGAGGGGGCCAGCAATGCGTCCATGCCCGCCTGCGACACCCGTACCGGGGAGGATGCGGGCGTCCAGACCACGATCCGCCCGACGGCATACTTGTATAGGGAGCCGGGCGCCGCATGGCCGGTCTGTTCCAGTTTCTGGGGGTAGCGCACATCCGCCGAGAAATAGAGATCGTACGGAGCCCCGTGCTGAATCTGCGAGAAGAAATTGCCCGACGACCCAAGGGACAGCCTGACATGGGTGCCTGTCGCCCTCTCAAAATCCACCACGAGCGTTTTGAACGCGAAGTTCAAATCGGACGCGGCGGCGATGGTCAGCTCTTCGCCCGAGGCCGACGCGGGACCTCCCATCCCCACGATCGCCGCGCAGGCCGCCGCGACCACCCAGGTTGCAAGCAGGATGGGCGTCGCTTTTCCAACGATCATCATCGTTCCTCCACGCAGAGACTCTCCTGACGCCACGGTATTCGACCGATGCCTCTTTGATTCCCGATTCAAACCACCGCCACTATACTGGCAGGCCGCCCGCCGCGCAAGGCGTCGCCTCAGAAGAAGATTTGCAACTGCAGGCGGATCGTATTGTCGATCAACGCCCCCCCCTTCGCATCCAAGGGCACCGTGCCCGATGGGTATGATGACGTACTGCTCAACGGCCCGACAGCGGGCAAGGGCGCGCTGCGACCGATCGCATAGCCGCCGGTGTCCATGGCCTGGTTCGAATAGGTCAGCATGATTTGATAGTCGTAGACCCCGAACGGGAAGTAATTGATGGACGCGTCCACTTGCTTGATCAAGTCGCCGCCGACGCCGGAATCCGGGTCCCAATAGGAATAGCGTGCAGCGAACTCGAGATAGCGGGGAATGAGGTAGTAGCCGGACTGGACGTAAAACCCGCTTGCATTCCCCAGGAGCGATGGGGCATAGGTCGTGCAAGCCGCGCCGGCGGATACGCGCTGCATGCAGGGCAGCCCTTTTTCATGGCGGGTGATGTTTTTGAAGTAGTACTCGCCCTGGAAGGAGAAGCCTCGGTACTTGAAAATGGTATCCAGTCCCCAGGTCGTATAGTCCACGGTGCCCCATCCGAGTTGTCGGCCGTTTCCGAATGTGGCCAATGACCGGCGCCAGTTGAGGTTCGCCAGGTCGATACCGATGAAGGCATTGTCGCTGCTGGTATTGATTTGCGGGTTGTACGCGAAGTTGCCCCCCACCGCCCATTGCGGCGTTTCCGAATAGGCCAGGTCGCCCTCGCCATAGCCCGGCCGCCCCATGACATTCCACATCAATCGGGCCGTATACATGAGCTGGCTGATCGAGCTCGTTCTGAAGTTCGCGTTCAGATTTCGTTGATTGGTCGGGCAGCTCGACGGAGAGGGGACCGGGTTCCCGCCGGTCTGCCCGCCCGGACAGTTGGGCGTCGGCTGTTCGCTCTCATAGGCCCCGTAGCGGGTGAAGAGGGGACCGCTGCCGTTGAAGACGCCGAGGTAATAGTTCACCGGATACAGTTCGTCGTCGTTCATGATCGTGATCCCGATGTCGCGGCGATTCAACCCGTTGGCGGTAAAGGCATCCTGGATCGGCGCCCGCTCGGCGAACTGCATGGACGCCGTGTTGTTGATCTGCGAGCGGTTGAAATAGACCTTGTACTGGCCGACCTGGACGTTGAACAGCGGGAAGTGGGTGCTGGTCATGTAAAAGTCGAGGAGATTGGCCGCCCCTGGAGTCTGGGCGTTCTCCGCCGACTCGAACCCCATTTGGACGAAATACTTGAAATCCGGATTGAAGACGTGCCCCGCAAACAGCAGGCGCGCGCGTCGAAGATTGAAATAGGAGGCATCGTTCGTCGAGCGGTTTGCGCGGTAGTCGCCGAATACGCCGAGGAGTTCAGGGAAATTCTTGGCATCACCGGGGTTGCGCCAGGCATCGTTCCGGAACCGCGTCGTCTCCCGGAACATCGCCCGGCCGCGAATCTTGAGAAAGAAGGCGTTGTCGTTCGCGGAGATATTGAAGCCCCGATCGTACCAGAGCTTGAATGGAGCCTGAGTTTGGTACCGATGGGCTTCCGACTCCTTGAGCGCCTGCGCATACTCCTCTTTGGTGATGAGACCTTTCTCGAACGCCCGGTCCATGAGGAGCCGCAAGGCCGGGTCCTGGCTTTCCACGAAGACATATTGACCGTCCTTCTCGATCAATCGGCCCGAATCCACGGCCAGGGCATCCGAGGGACCTGCCAAGAGGCCGATCGCCGTGCCGGCCAGAGCCAGTAGGCCTATCAACAAGGGTTTGGGTTTCGCTGCGCCTATCGACCGAGGCCATCGACTCATGGCCGCCTCCATCAATGAGAGCAAATGAACGGTCTCGTCCGTGCCGATATGGGTTACTTGCTTCCCGGCAGGATCGCGGACTTGAGGAAGTCGCGGTACAACAGGCCCCGCTCGTTCACCGCCGGATCGGTGCTCCAAAAGCGATTCGGCTCGAAATAGAGCAGGAAGGCGCCCGGCTCAGGCGGGATCGCGGGATAACGGAGATCCCACAGCTCCTCCTTCCGGATCGAAAATTGCGCGTGGGAATGTTCAAGTGTGAGATGGAAATAGGGGCCGCGCACGGCGATCCAGCCGTCCGTGGTGTCGCGCTCGATGGCTGGGTTCATGCCTGGAGCCAGCACCGCGAAATGGACCCGCTCCTCCGGTCCCGCCTTCTGCAAGGCCTCGGCAAGAAACGGAACCAGCGCCTCAAGCTCGTCCTGCCGGAAGATCCGTTTCGGGGGCGCCTCTTCGGCAAACCACCGGAGCGGCAATTTCTGCTTCTCCCGGAAGGAGAACGAACCGAGCATGGCGGCCAGATTCTGGGCGCTGATCTGAACCGGATGGCTGTACCCGGCCGGTTTGACCTCCCGCTGGAGCCTGACGACCGCCCGCTGGTCCTCATGGACGGTCTGGACTGTGTACGGCAGCCGCGCGCAGCCGTACAGGGACAGCAACCAGCCTGCCAAGACCGCCCCAATCACTGCGTTGTGCCATCGATCAATCCTTGCTCGTGCCATCTCGGCTCCTCCCACGACTCGGCATTGCATGAGTCAGCGTTCCATCAAGAGACAAATTTACTATAAATTAGAAAAGTATTATGACAAAAGACGTAAAATTTTTTTACGGCGCGTCCGGTGCCGTATAGCCCAATGACTTCACGATGGCCTGCCCCTCGCGGGACCCGGAAAAGGCAAGAAATTCCCCGCACAAGGCCCGGTTGCGACAGTAACGATGCATCGCCAGTGAATGAATGGTCGGTTGAAAGTTTGGCCTTCCTGCCTGGGCCACGATGCGAACCCGTTCCTGCTCCAGGACGGCATCCGGACCAAACAAAATGCCGACATCCGCCTGCCCCAACAGAAGATGATCCAGGACGCCCCGCGCATCCGAGGCAATATCCAGCCGGTCCTTCACGTCACCGGCAATGCCCAAGGCGTTGAAGAGTTGCCCGGTCTGCCGGCCCAATTCCGTCAATGCCGGATCCGAGATCGCAATCCGGTATCCGGCCCCCCGGCCCAGCTCATCGAACGAAGCGGGCGCCTCGACGAGCGCCACCGGAACGACCAGCACAAGAGGAACGGCCGCGTAAGCGCGCTTCGTGTCCGGCTGGGTGTAATACTTGGACTCCAATCGCGCGAGCAGTTCATCGCCGCCCGGCGCCACCAAGTCAATCGGCCCGGTCCCGAGAAAGAACCGGTGGTCGTTACCCACCGTGGCAATCGCGCGCCTCAGATCCAGCCCCGAGTCGTAATGCACTCTGACCTTCACGTTCGGATGGGACCGCTCGAAGGCCAGCCCCAAGGCTTCGACCGGCGCCCTCATGCTGGGTGAGGCTCCGATCACCAGCGACTCGACGGCCCCCTGGCCGGCCAGGGCCATGGCCCAGACGGACAGAGCCGAGAAGAGGCTCGCCACGAAGAGCGCGACTTTTCTTGTTCGAACCATACGCATCCTGCCGCGAGTGACGGACGCTCCGAAGCGCCCGCGCGAATCACAGGGCCTGAATCTTCCCCGTCTCCCTCGTATCGTACCCGCCTACCGCTTCCATTTCGCGCCGGAACGGCCGGCTGACCAGCGTATCCAGAAACAGATCCAGCCCCGGATGCTCCTTGAGATACGGGGTTGGAATCACGAGGTCGTACCGCTCCTCCTGCAGGGGGATAAAGTCCAAGCCCAGCAGGCGCGACGCCGTGCGCACCCCCATCCCCACATCGGCCTGCCCCTCGGCGATCAACCGCCCCACCTCCAGGTGGGAGGAGGCATTTCGCGCATAGCCCCGCACCAGAGCGGCGCGAATGCCCGCCGACGCGAGCCTCCGATCCAGGAGCAGCCGCGCCCCGGCCCCCGCCTCCCTGTTGATCAATGCGACGTCTTTGCGCGCCAAGTCTTCGACTCCCCTGATGCCCTTGGGATTGCCGCTTCCCACCATCAACCCCTGCTCCCAGGACGCAAACGTGACCACCGTGACCGGCTGGCCCTTCATGTGTTTCCGGATATAGGGCAGGTTGCTCTCGCCGGACTTCTCGTCCACGATGTGCAGGCCGGCGACATGGATTTCTCCTCGCTTGAGCGCATCGAGCGCGGCCGTGCTGCCCATCGTCCACCCCACCACGGAGCCCCGCTGATCCCGCCGGCGAAAGTACTCTCCGGCCAGGAAGATGGCCGGATCGCAGCCGCCCACGACCAGTTCCTCTTCCACGCTCAACCGATCGCGGAGCAGATCCACCTTCACGCGGCCGGACTTGTTCGCGCGCCGCCCGCCCCGGCTTGCCGTTTCCCTGGCCAGCCCGTCGGCGGCCACGGTAAAGTTCAACATCTCGCCGAGACCGGCGACAGGCCGGATCACGTACCGCTCCCCCACCCGCGCAACCTTGACGCGCGTCCGCGCAGGGATCGCGCCGCCCCCGAGCAGATCCCCCTCAATCACCTCCCCCGGCGACAGAAGACTGAAGAGATCTTCGACCCGACAGCCGAGGGCGGCCGCCAATCGCAACGCCACCGCCGTCGTGGGCAAATACTGGCTGCCTTCGATGGCATAGATAGCCTGACGCGTGACCCCGGCCATCCCGGCCAGAGCCCCCTGCGACAACCCCTTGGCAATGCGCAGGCTGCGCAAGCGATTCTCGATGTTTGCGATGGGCTCTGCTTTGCTGTTTATTCCCATGAGGCGCTGTATAGCAAATAACCTGTCACTATGTCAACTATCATGACATTCCGAGACCCGATCGCCAGCCCTTCTCAGCCCCTGGGGGGCCGCAAGGCAAGGAACCGCCGTAGCGTGAGCTAGAACGTCGAGTTGGTCGGAAGGGCGAGGGTGAAGTACTTGCCGCGCTCGGCGTAGAGAATCCGCTTGGCGACCAGCATGGCCAGGATGTCCCTCAACCCAGCCGAGTCCGGCACCGGGTTCCGTCCCGCCTCGTTCAAGCCGGCCTGGATCTGCTCCATGGACTTGGACGCTTCGTTGCACTGCTCGATGACGAAGGCAGCCGGCCACTCATAGCGCGTCCGCGAGGGCGCATCGCTCGGACGCCCATCATAAACCATTACATAGCTGAGAGACTTGGAGTAATAGAGAAAGGGCTTGTCCGCCGACGCATGCCGTTGCTGCCAATCCCGGACAAGTTGAGTGAGCTCTTCATAGAGGCCGGGAGTCACTTTGTGGTCGATCGCATACTCGAAGTCGTAGGCAATCTTCCGCAAATCCACCACTTTGGGATCGTACACGTATTCATAAGCCAACCCAGGCCCCGTAATGCGGATGCCGTACTGTTCCGGTCTGGTGAAGTAGGGACTGAACCGCTCGAGCCAGAACTTTCCGATCCCTTGCGGCGGTTGCAGGTGCAGCAGAGAAGGAATCAACTCGATTTGCTTCCGGTAATCCTCATCCGTCTCCTGAGGGAAGCCCAGCAAAATGTTCCAGGAGATATCGACATGGTAGTACTGGCTCCACTTCAAGCATTGGACGTTTTGCATGGGGCTCACCCCCTTGTCCATCTCGTGGAGCTGAGCCTGACTCAAACTCTCGATGCCCGGCTGCATGCATTTCACCCCGCCCTGGGCTAGGGTCCGGATCTGTTTCTTGTGCAGATTGCTCTTGGTTTCGATAAAGACGTCCAAATCCAGATGGTCCGCGGCGAACTTGCCGAACAACTCATCCACATATTTCATGTCGATGATGTTGTCCACCAAGCGAAACCGGGTGGAATCGTAGCGGCTGGACAGGTAGTCCAGCTCCCGCGCCACTTGCTCCGGAGTCTTCGCCCGGAATTTCATGCTCTGAGCGTTCAAGCCGCAGAAGGTGCAGTGATGCTTCTCGCCCCACCAACAACCCCGGGACCCTTCGTAGAGCAGGACTCGATCCAGGCCCCTCGACGGCTCCCCGCCGATTTCGGCCACCTGCCGAAAATAATCGTCGTAATCGGGAGGCCCCATCCGCTGAAATTCGGAAAAGAGTTTCGGATTCGGCGTAAAGCAAATCCGCCCCTCCCGGCGATAGGCCACCCCGTTCGGGGTGTTGCGTTCGTCTCCCCCCAGAATCTGCTTCACCAAGGAGGGGAACACCTCCTCCCCCTCCCCCACCACCACGTAATCGATCCAGGCAAAGGCGCGGAGATGTTCGAGGCCCATGTCTCCATCGAAATTGGCCCCCCCGAATACGATCCGCACGTTCGGGTAAAGATCCTTGATGAGCTTGGCCAAGGAGAGGCTGGCCACGTTCTGGTCGAAGGTGGAGGTAAACCCGACGACTTTATATTGCCCCCAGTCGATTGCGGTCATGGCCCAGGTAAGAAACTTCGGGACCCCTCTGCCGGCCAATTCTTCGAAATACGAGATGGGATGGCCGCTTTCACGAGCCAGCTCCTCGAACACCGGCTTGAAGGTGCGGGGATAGTCGGCATGCTTGGGGTTGTCGCGGAAGAGCAAATGCGAGAAGAGCCATTCGCCGAACAGCCCGCGCTTCTCGCAGAGCAGCTCATACAGAGGCACGCCGATCTTGCGGGCGAACCGGAGGTTGAGGTAGTGGCTGGTAACGCCGATCCCCTGGGACTTCAGCAAGGCCGAGAGCGTCCCCAATTGGATGGACGGGTACTTGGAATAGCCGAACGGCATATTCACAAGCGCGACTGCGATCTTGTCGCTCACGGCCTTCTCCCCACCGCCGACCGAGATCGGTTCAGGCTTCCGACACGGTCACGGTCATCTCGACCCGTTCGATCGGATTGTCCCGACCGTCCCGTTTCACGGCGACGATCTTGTCCGCCAGGTCCATCCCGCTCACGACCTCGCCGAACGCCGTATACTGCCAATCCAGAAAATTGGCGCCGGCCACGCAAATGAAAAATTGCGACCCGGCGCTGTCCGGATCGTTCGCCCTGGCCATGGAGAGAACGCCCCGCTTGTGCGGTGTGCTGTTGAACTCCGCCTTCACCCGGTGGCCCGGCCCGCCCATCCCGTGCATGGATCGGTCCGGCTGCTTGCTGTTGGGATCGCCGCCCTGGATCATGAACCCCGGGATCACTCGGTGAAACGTCGTCCCGTCATAAAACTTCTCCCGGGCCAGCTTGACGAAGTTCTTCACATGGCCCGGCGCCACATCCGGATACAACTTCAGCACGATCTCGCCCTGCGGCTCGCCTTTCATCGTGACGTTGATCGTCGCGCGCGTCTTCTCGCTCGGCTCACTCATGGCTTTCCGCTCCTCCCCAAATGATCCCATGGCGACTTGGCCGCCGACTCCTGCGCCGCTCCCAGCCCCTCGCTGATCCCGGCCCAGCTCTCTCCATCGTCCTCGCTTCGAAACACTCCCGCGCTGGTCCCCGCGTAGAGCACTCCGCCTCCGGGAGCCACCAGGGCCTGGACGGACAGCTCCGTCAGCCCTTTGTTCAGAGGCAGCCACTTCTGCCCGTGGCTCACCGTCTTGAAAATCCCCCGTCCTGTGGCGACAACCAGCCCCTTGTCGCTCGCTACGATGCCTCGGATCGAGTCATTCGGAAGGGATCGGCTGATCGGAAGCCAGGTCTCCCCTCCATCGACGCTCCGAAACACCCCGCCGTCGAAGGTGCCCGCGTAGAGCGCCTGCTCACGATCCCGCGCCAGCACACGGATGAAATTCTCGACCAGCCCTTCATGGTCCTTCAGTCCTTTGGAGAGGCGGGTCCACTCGGCCCCGTTGAACTTCAACCGAAGCACCCCCTTCCCGGATGTGCCGGCAAAGAGAGTCCGATCCGCGCCCAGCACCAAGGTGTGGATGAGCAGGTCGTCGAACCCCTTGGTCACGCGTGCCCAGCGGCTGTCCCCATCTCCCAGACGGTAGACGCCGTCGCCGGTCCCGGCGTAGAGGACGCGGCCATCGGCCAGCAACGCCTTGACCTCCAGCCGCTTGAGCCCTTCGTTCAACGCCTGCCAACTCCTCCCCTCGTTGTCGCTCAGGAACACGCCCCCTCTGAGGGTGCCGACATAGACCCTTCCGTCCTCCGCAATGGTCAAGGCCAGGATAAATCCATCGTTCAACCCCTCGCTGACGGACACCCAGCTCTTCCCCTGGTCATGACTTCGAAACACCCCCTGGCCGAACGAGCCGGCATACAGGGTTTGATCCTTGCCCACCGCCAAAGCTTGAATGCTGGGGGCCGGGCTGACCGGCACCTGTTCCAGCGGAGCATCGTGACGCCCCGGAGACCGTTGGGCCGCACAGGGTTGAACCGCCCCGAAGAACAAGGCACAAGGCACAAGGCACAAGGCCATCTTGAACGTGGCCGTCATTATTTCACCCGCTGGCCGGCCGTGCCCGTCGGCAGCACCGGAACGGGCCCGTCGTGATCCTGACCCGGCTCTCCTTGCGGAAGGCGCCGGCCGAACAGGCGGGTCCCCAGGATGCCGATTTCATACAGGACCATGAGGGGCACCGCCATCAAGAGCATGGTGAACAGGGTGGCGTCAGGCGTGACGATTGCCGACAGGATCAAGGCCGTCATGATGGCATGTTTGCGATAGTGGCTGAGCAACGCCGGCGACACGACGCCGATGCGCGACAGCAGCGTCAGCACCAAGGGCAGCTCGAAGGCGAACCCGAAGATCAACAGAAACTTGACGTTGAAATCGACGTAGGTGCCGACAGCCAGTTGGGGGGCCAGGGCGCGATCCATGCCGAAACTGACGAAGAACTGGATGACCAGCGGCAGGATGACCAGGTTGCAGAAGACCATCCCCAGGGCGAACAATCCGGCCGCCAGACAGAAGAGGGGAACGGCCCAGCGTTGCTCCCGCGGGAGCAGGGCCGGCTCGATGAACTTCCAGCATTGATAGAGAATCACCGGCAGGCTGAGCACGATACCGGCCAGGATCGACACCTTCACGGAAGCAAAGAGGGCTTCGGTGGGGCTGTAAAAAATCAGCTCGTCCGAGAAGGGGCGCTTGAACCATTGAATCAACTCCCCCGCATAGGCGAAGGTCAGGATAAAGGAGGCCAGGACCGTGCCCGCAATCACGATCAGGCGCCGCTTGACGTCGGCCAGATGGTTGGCCAGCGGCGGCAACACGGTAGCCATGGACTTGACGCCGAGGAATGCCATCACATTGGTCCGCGAGTCGCCGTTGAGCGGGCGGCGGCGCCCTACCCGTTCTCCCGATAGAGGCGGATCAACTCCGCCATCCTGTCTTTCTTGGCCAGCTTCTCTTTCTGAAGCTGCTTCTTGATCAGCTCCTCCTGGGGAGTCAGCACGTGTCGCTTTTGCAATTCCGCCAGTTCCACATCCAGCCGGTGGTGCGTCTGCTCTAGCTCCTTGAATTCCGTGCTGGACTCTCGCAACAACTCCGAGACACGTGCGTCAGTCAGCATGCTCCACCTCCTGGCTCAGGGTTAGAACGCCACCGACTCTCGTTGCATCAGCACGGCATCTTCGATGGGATTCGAATAGTACCGAGCGCGCAGGGCCACTTGCCTGAATCCCAAGCCCTCGTACAGGCGCTGGGCCGCGTTGTTCGAGGCCCGCACCTCGAGCACCGCCCGTTCAGCGCCCCGGTCACGGGCCAGGGATAGGGCATGGAGGACCAGCGCCGTGGCGATCCCCCGGCGACGGTGCCCCGCTTCCACGGCCAAGTTCATGAGGCGCAACTCTTCGAACACGATCCACAGGCACAGATAGCCGACAATCTCTCCGGTTTGCCCGTCCGGCATCAGTCGCGCCGTAAGGAGCCGGCTGAAGGGATTCTGTAGCTCCGCCTCAAGCATCTTACGAGTCCAGGGAGCCGTGAACGAGGCCTGTTCGATCGCAAGGAGACGATCAAGGTCCTCCCGCTGCGCCGGCTCAAACAGGAACCGAGGGGCAAGAGACTCGTCACGGTCCTGAACCACGCTGCGCCTATGCCCGTCCATGGCCACCGTTGCCGCGACTCGAGGCGGTGATGCCCGCCGGCTCCCGCCGTTCCCAGGCCACCTCCGCTTCAGCTCGTTGAACATACAAGGGAGCCACCCCCTGGCTTGCTTTGTCGCCCCGCGCCAGCCGCTCCAGCCCGGCCAAGCCAACGCTCACGGCGGAAACCGCCATCGCCTCCGGCGGCGCCTCCTCCGCCTTCACCATCCGCTCTCCCAGCGCCAGTTGCAATTCGTCTTTGTTGGCCTCCCAGCCGTCACCCAGTACGAGGATCGGACCGGTCATGGACTCGCCCAACGTCCGGATCGTTCCGGCTCGTTCTTCTGAAATCCGAGTCAGCACCCTGTCCGAAGTCCAGCGATACAGGGCCCAATAGACCTCGCCAGTTCTGGCCCGCAGGATCGGACAGAGCGTGAGCCCGACCTCCCGGCAATTCCAGGCCAGGGCTTCCAGGGTCGGGACCGTCGCCAAGGGAAGACCAGAGACGGCTCGAAAGCCCATCATCGTGGCCAGGCCGACTCGCAAGCCGGTGAACGATCCCGGTCCGATCGAGACAGCCAGCCCGTCCAGGCCGGTCAGCGACAAACCGGTTGCAGCAAAGAGCCGATCAATGGTCGGCACCAACCGGCGCGCATGGGCCCCACAGGCCTCTTCATCCGAACGCGCCAGCACCCTCGTCCCATCCAGGATCGCCACGCTTTGCCGACCCGTGGCGGTTTCCACGGCCAAGATTTTCACGATCTCGCCTCCGGTGCGTCGAAAACCATACGCGCGATCGGGCGCACCGGCAGGCGGAACTCTTCGCCCTCCTTCCGCACCACGCCCAAGTCTTCTGGTTTCAGAACCGGATTCGGCACGATCTCGTGAAACGTGAGCTGCAGGGTTCCCGCCCCCTGTCCGTCCTGGATCGTGACCTTGAAGGGTTTCAGGAGAGGGGCAGTCTCGCCGGGCAAGGGCGGCTGCACGGCGCGAAAATCTTCGAACCGCACCGTCGCTTCCAGTTGGCCGGACTGGCTCAGACGGTCTTCCTGAACCACCTGCAGCGACTGACGATCAAACCAGATACGCCGCAGCGGCGTGGCGCGATCGGCGGCGCCATTTGATGACGCCAGCACGTCCAGGCGATACCGGTCCCCTTCCTCTGCCAGGACGACGCCGTCGCCCTCGTCAATCGAAGCGGTCCCGACGGCGCCGCTCATGGCCAGGAAGCTCAACTGAATGGGCTTGCCGATGACGCCCAGGTCCTGAAGATCGCCCAGGCGCCCCGTATAGATCTTCCCCGAGACCGGCAGACGTAGCCGGTACAAGTCTTCCGCCACGACAAAGTCGAACAGGGGCCCGCCGATCTGATTGAAACCTTGCATCCTGAGCGCATTCGGCCGCCGGTAATACATGGCCCCTTCCACGCGCTGGACCAAGAAGCTGCCGGCCCCCTTCACTTGCGCTCTGAACAGACCCTTGACCGTCTGGATCGCCGCTTCGCGCTCCTTCAGCAGTTGCGTCAGTTGTGTCGCCGTGGCCTCCCGGAGCGTCGGCCCTTCCGGCTTGGGCCACAGGGCGCAGCCGGTCAGCCATGCCAATTGAAAAATTAAAAGCGCCAAAATCAACTTGTGCATTTTGCCTTTGACATTGCGCACTGTCCCTCAGACGAACGCCGCATCCAACGCGTCTCCAATGTCACGGATCCCCACGAGTTCCATCCCCTCGACCGGCTCCAGCTTGGTCAGGTTCCGTTCCGGCAACAAACAACGCCGGAACCCCATTTTGGCCGCCTCCCGCAAGCGGAGATCCGCCTGGCTGATGGCGCGTACTTCCCCGCCGAGGCCCATCTCGCCCAGGACAACCGTGCGATGGTCGATCGGACGCTCGCGGAGGCTGGATGTGATGGCCAGCGCAATCCCGACATCCACCGCCGGCTCCTCGATTTGGAGCCCACCCACGACGTTCACGTAGACATCCTGCCCGGAAAAATGCAACCCGAGCCGTTTCTCCATTACCGCCAACAACAGGGAGACTCGATTCAGCTCCACCCCGTTGGCCATTCGCTTCGGCATGGCATAGCTCGTCGAAGAGACCAGCGCCTGCAGTTCCACCAGAATGGGCCGGGACCCCTCCAGGCTGGAGACAACCACCGAGCCGGTGCTCCGTTCGGGCCGCTCGGCCAGGAACAGTTCTGAGGGGTTGCCGACTTCTTCGAGCCCCGCATCCTTCATCGTAAAGACCCCGATCTCGTTCGTGGATCCGAACCGGTTCTTCACGGCGCGCAGGATCCGATAGGCATGGCCACGGTCCCCCTCGAAATAGAGCACCGTGTCCACGATATGCTCCAGGAGCCTGGGCCCGGCAATCGCCCCTTCCTTGGTCACATGGCCGATGATGAACACCGGCACGCCGCTCCGCTTGGCAAACCCCATCAACTGCCCCGCCACCTCCTGCACCTGACTGATGCTGCCGGGCGCGGAGGTGATCTGATCGGTATAGACCGTCTGGATGGAGTCCACCACCACGACCGTCGGCTGCAACTCGTGGATCGACTTGAAGATGGTTTCGAGGGACGTTTCGGCCAGGATGAAGAGGGCCGGGTCTTCGACAGCCAGTCGTTGCGCCCGCATTTTGATCTGCCGCGGGGACTCTTCTCCCGACACGTACAGGACTTTTTCTCCGGCCATCGCCAGTTTCGGCAGGGCCTGCAGAAGCAGGGTGGTCTTGCCGATGCCGGGATCGCCGCCGATGATGATCACCGACCCGGGAATGACGCCGCCGCCCAGCACGCGATCCAGCTCGCCGATCCCGGTCTGCAGCCGATCTTCGCCGACGATCTCGATTTCGTTGATGGACGTCGCCTTCAAACCGGCCACGCCGGGATTCCCCAAACGACCGGGGCCGGTCGCAGGAAGCCGTTCCTCTTTCAGGCTGTTCCAGCGGCCGCAATCGGGGCACCGCCCCAGCCACCGGGGAGCCTGGTGCCCGCAAGCCTGGCACAAAAAGCTGGTTTTGGCTCGCATCGTCTGGAGTTTCTTCGTCACGCCGGCCTGATTCTGGAGTGTCAGATGGTTGCATCTTAAAGCAACCGGGTACAAAACACAAAAGGTTCACGGCCCAGGGGAAAATTCCTAACTCCGCAGCTTCTTTCGAATTTCCATCCAGTTTTTTATGATGTGCGCCTTCTTCGGCACTTCCTCATCGCGGGAGCCGGCAGGCAGGATCACCGTGTCGATTCGATGCGCCACCAACGTCTCGGCAAACTCCCTCGTCCGCCCGATTCCCACCTTGACGTTGTCCCACCCTTCGGCTTTCAGTCGGTCCAGCACCTCACTCAAGCCGG
>SXGS01770099.1_pt1 | contig 29579 bp, 19 predicted proteins | sample 3174681 | NCBI WGS metagenome assembly SXGS01 (sample SAMN11356861, study PRJNA531348) | freshwater metagenome | isolation source: freshwater sample F1-80 | place: China: Fuxian Lake, Yuxi | collected 2017-12-25 | reverse complement strand
GCCGCCACCTCCGCCGCCCTTCTTGATCTCCTCGCCTTCAGAGCCGGGCTCGATGGGCTTGACGAACTCGGGGATGGGCTCGTCTTCAGGGCCGAGGCCGATGCTGGAGTCCTGGGAGAAGGAGGTCTGGACGGAGTAGACGCTCTCGCCGCGGCGGCTTTCGATCTTGATGAAGTAGAAGCCCTCGTCGGGGGCGCTGACGATGATCTCATCCGAGGGGGATCGCTTGTCGCGGACCTCCTCTTCGAGGGTGCGGCCGAACTTGTCGACGAGGGAGACCATGGAGTCGGTCTCGGACTTGTCCCAGAAGACGTTGACGGTCAGGAAGCCGCCGCCGGGCACGTTGATGATCTTCCAGTCGACCTGATCGATGGGCGGGGTGATGGAGTCGGTGACGACCTGGCCGATGTTGATCTCCTTGGAGCGGCCTCGGCGGTCGTCGCCGTCGGGATCGCCGTCGTCTCCGCAGCTGCCCGCGGTGCAGAGCCCCGCGACGAGGGCCAGCAGGAGGGCTCGGGCGAGCAGGTCTTGGGTTCTGGCGCTCATCATCGACAACCCCTTTCTTGAGCCATCAGGAGGATCGCGCCCTGCGCAGGGCTCCTTGAGGACAAAAAGGCCAGCGGGACAACACGAGCCTCCCGGCGGGACATTTCCGCAAGGGGGAGCCGATGTTGCCAAACCCTGACGCGGCCTCCTCAACGAGTAGCACGCCGGGCCTGGGGCTGTCAAGCGCACCCCGTAGCCATCGGACTCGCCGCCAATATCACGGCGTGGGCGCGGGCCGCGGGCGGCGCGCTCGATGGGGCGGCGGGCGGGGGGGGGGGCCTCGGGTCAGCCGGGCCGCATCAAGCCGTTGACAGGCCGACGAGGGGTGGGTATGCTCCACGCCAATCGTGTCCGCCGCCCAGGATGATGGGCAGATTTAGTGGTATTTATAGGGTCTGCAATCTCCTTGAACCCTCTTCGACGAGGCGGGAGCCGTCTTTTTCGGAGGGGGAGGTTTCGAGATGGCTCAGTTTGAAATCATCAAGGATGTCAGCGTCAGCCTGACGAAGGTGTTGACGGAAGCCTTCAAAGAGGCTGGGTACAAGGACATCGAGTTCTACAACAACCTCCCGACCGAGGAGAACATCAAGAAGCTGCCGGCGATCTGCCTCTTCTTGACCTCGGTGTCTGTCGACAAGCTCCACAAGGAGCGGGACTCGGTGCTGGTCAGCGAGACGACGGAGGAAGGGGACATCGTGGAGTATGTCCGCCAGCCGACGATGGTGTGCTGGCTTTATTACGTGTTGTCGGCGTGGGGCAAGACGCCCCAGGAGGAGCATGTCCTTCTGGGTCTGGCGATGAGGGTCCTGCACGACACGCCGCTGCTCAACGAGGCTCACTTCACGGGGGAGTCGTTGAGGCGAGGGGAGAAGCTGCCCATCCGGGTGGTGGACGAGAGCGAATTTGGATACGACGAGACGATGGCCTTCTGGCGGTCGCTCGGCGAGCCCATCCGGCCGGCGGTGCTCTACCGGGTCGGGGCACGTATCCAGGGCATCCAGGCGCAGAGTCACGTCAAGCGCGTGACGCAGCGGGGGATCGCCTTCAAGCGTTGACAGCGGGGTCGGCCCATGGTGGGTTGGTCCGAACTTTCGAGTGCGGGTGCGCGTGTGGCGTGTCCGGGTCACTCGAAGAGGCAACAAGATAAAACGGTGCGGCTGTCTTGCGGGCGTGGATGCCCGAAGGGTCTGCGCGCCGCGAACACGGGAAGGAGAAGAACCCCATGGCGACTTCGTACCTGTCTCCTGGCATCTACGTCGAGGAAGTCGATCGCGGCAGCAAGCCGATCGAGACCGTCGGCACGAACACGGTGGCCTTCTTGGGCGAGTGTGGCGTGGGGCCGGTCAACGAGCCGGTGTTGTGCACCAACTGGAGCCAGTTCACGAAGCACTTCGGGGACTTCTCCAACTCGGAGTACCTGGCCCACGCGGTCTACGGCTTCTTCAACAACGGCGGCGGCCGCTGCTTCGTGCTCAACGTTGGCAACTGGAACGACGACGGGAGCAACCTCGATCGCAACGGCAACAAGCTGGCCTCGGCCGCGGCGCTCTACATCGGCTCGGACTACGGCCCGGGGACGAGGACGGGGCTGCACGCGCTCGAGGAGATCGACGAGATCAACATCCTGACGGCGCCGGGCCAGACCGATCCGGCCGTTCAGGACGCGCTGCTGACGCACTGCGAGAAGATGCGCTACCGCTTCGCGATCCTCGACAGCCCGGAGGTGATCGAGGACGGCGGCGTGGACAAGCTGCCCAAGCCGCGCGATTCGAAGTACGGCGCCTACTACTTCCCCTGGATTGAGGTCTACGACCCCAACAAGGGCAACATCTACCAGCCCTCGGCGGGCTTCGTCGCTGGCGTCTACTCCCGCACCGACGAGGAGCGCGGGGTTCACAAGGCGCCGGCCAACGAGGTGATCCGCGGCGCGCTCGGCCTGCGCTACAGCGTGACCAAGGGCGAGCAGGACATCCTCAACCCCAAGGGGATCAACTGCATCCGCGAGATGAAGAACCGGGGCATCCGGATCTGGGGCGCGCGGACGATCAGCTCGGACCCCTCGTGGCGCTACATCAACGTGCGGCGCCTCTTCAACATGGTCGAGCAGTCGATCGAGCAGGGCACGCAGTGGGTCGTCTTCGAGCCCAACGATCACAAGCTCTGGAAGCGGGTCACCCGGACCATCACCGCCTTCCTGATGCGCATCTGGCGCTCGGGCGCCCTGATGGGCGAGACCCCCGAGCAGGCCTTCTACGTCAAGTGCGACTCGGAGACCAACCCCCCCGAGGTCGTCGACGCGGGCCAGCTCATCTGCGAGATCGGCATGTGCCCGGTCAAGCCCGCTGAGTTCGTCATCTTCCGCATCGGCCAGATGGACGCGGGCGGCGACGTCGCCGAGGGCTGATCGCGGCCCTGAGCGCTCGTCAAGGCGAGCGGGCTCAAGGTGCAGTGACCTTGACCCGACGCCTTGACACCCGAGGGCCAAGTTGTCAGTATGGACCTCGCTTGGTGACTCGGGGTTTTGAGAAGAGGTCCTTCGCGCAAGGACAAAAGAAACAAAGCAAGCCTCCGCAACAGGGCGACTACCCCTCTGAATGTCGAGGGATCGCCGCGGCGGCCTTTCAGGAGACCATATCATGCCAGACGCTCGTCGTGTTGAACTGGATCACGTGGGTGGCTACAACTTCGTCGTCGAAATCGACGGCGTCTCTGCCGGCGCTTTCAAGGCCGTGGACGGGATCGAGGCGAGCGTCGAGGTCATCGAGTTCCAGGATGGCCCGGATCTCCTCGCCCGCAAGCGCCCCGGCCGCACCAAGTTCGGCGATGTGACCCTCAAGAAGGGCTACATCACCAACCGTCAGCTCCAGGAGTGGTGGGAGAACGTCCGCGCCGGCAAGTACGACCGCCGCTCCGTCTCCATCATGCTCCAGGACAACAGCGGTGACGAGATCATGCGCTGGAACCTCTTCGAGGCCTTCATCTCCAAGTGGAAGATGTCGTCCTTCGACGGCAAGGGCAACGACGCCCTCCAGGAGGAGATCACCCTGACCTTCGAGGACATGAAGATCTCCTGATCCCGACACGCCCCGCCACCTCCCCCACGGGAGGCCGGGGCGGACCTCGCCCGCTGACTCGGGGCCCTGACCCCAAGCCCGCGGCGCGAAACTGCACGGGGCCTCGCGCCCACCCCCTCTGGCCCACCCCGGACACCCCCTCGCCCTCGGGCGGCACAAGCGGGCGACCAGGGTGGGTCGATTCTTTGGAGCATGGCCCGACGCAGCCCCAGCCTGCGTCGAACCACCCGACAGGACCACACCACCCATGGCCTTCCAGACCGAGTTCAAGTTCACCCTGCCCAAGGGCTACGTCGACAAGGAAGGGAACCTCCACCGCGAGGGGACCATGCGCCTGGCCACGGCCATGGACGAGATCGCACCCCTTCAAGACTACCGCGTCCAGGCCAACCGCGCCTACCTCGTCATCATCCTGCTCAGCCGCGTCATCCAGAAGCTCGGCACCGTCGACATGGTCACCCCCAACATCGTCGAGAAGATGTTCTCCTCCGATCTGGCCTACCTCCAGGACTTCTACCGGAAGATCAACGAGGAAGGCTCGGCGATGATGGACGTCAAGTGCCCCTCCTGCAACCACGGCTTCCAGGTCGACATCGGAGGCGGTCAAGTGGGGGAATCCTGAGCTACCCCCTGGAGCGGCTGTACCAGGAGGTAGCTTACATCGCCTACCACTTCCACTGGGCGCTCAACGACATCCTCGATCTGGAACACAAGGAGCGACAGATCTGGGTGCGCGAGATCTCCGAGATCAACAACCAGATCAACGACTCTCGCAAGTAAACCGAGCGCCCCCGATGCGCCGACAGCCGGCGCGACGACATCACGGCCCAGCGCGCCGCCGACCCGACGAACACGGCGCGCCCACGCACGACCGACGACCAGGAGCCGCGCCATGTCCTCCATCCGAGCCCCAGGCGTCTACTTCGAAAAAGTCGAAGACCGACTCCCTCCCCTCGGCCTCGGCCCCACCGGACAGGCCGGCTTCCTCGGCCTGGCCACCCGCGGACCCCTCCACGAGCCCGTCCGCATCTCCAGCACCCAGGACTTCCTCGACACCTACGGCGCACCCCTCCACGAGGGCTTCCTGGCCGAGGCCGTCAAGGGCTTCTTCGACAACGGCGGCAAGGTCTGCTACGTCGTCCGCATCGCTCACACCAGCGCTCGCTCCCCCGAAGGCTGCGCCGCCTCCTCAAGCGCCACCCTCCAGGACCGCCTCGGCCAACCCACCATCCTCGTCCAGGCCCGATCCGAGGGCACCTGGGGCAATGAGATCCGCGTCGACGTCCGCACACCACCCCCCGCCGTCCAGGCCCTCCTCGTGCGCGACATCAGCCCCGGCGAGAACTTCGCCCAGATCCGCTCCGGCCGCGGCTTCCAGGTCGGCTCGCAGTGCCGCATCTACGACGGCGCCCAGGAGCGCTACGTCACCGTCAACCGCGTCGAAGGCAAGGCCCTCTTCTGGCAGGACCCCATCGACGTCGGCTTCAAGAGCTCCGCGCCGACCTTCATCGAGCCCCTCTCCTTCGAAATCGAAGCCCAGGTGCCCGGCTACAAGGAGCGCTTCACCGACCTGAGCCTCTCGCCGGCCAGCGGCCGCTACTTCGCCCGCTTCATCAACGCCGAGAGCCAGCTGCTGCGCTGCGTCGACCAGATCAGCCCCTCACCCTTCCCCCAGAGCCTCCCCCAGGAGGCCTCGCGCCTCATGCTCGAAGGCGGCGCAGACGGCCTCGCCGACCTCACCCCCCACGACTTCATCGGCTACAACAAGGGCCCCGGCGACCGCCGCGGCCTCGGCGCCCTCGAGGTCGTCGAGGACATCGACCTCATCGCCACGCCCGACCTCTTCGCCGCCCGGGAGCTCAGCCGCGGACGAGGCTTCCGCTCCGACAAGGACGTCGAGATCGTCCACGAGGCCATGATCACCCACTGCGAGCGCCTCAAGGACCGCTTCGCCCTCCTGGACCTGCCCCCCAAGGCCGGCTTTGACCGCGCCCTCCAATACCGCCTGCTCTTCGACAGCGCCTTCGCCGCCTTCTACTACCCCTGGGTCGTCGTCCCCAAGGAGGGCCGCAAGCGCCGCACCATCCCACCCTGCGGACACATCGCCGGCGTCGTGGCCCGCTGCGACGCCGACCTCGGCGTCCACAACCCGCCCGCCAACGCCATCGTCGAGGGCATCGTCGACATGGAGATGCTCCTGAACGACGACCACCTCGGACAGCTCAACCACCAGGGCATCAACTGCCTCAAGTACGCCCCCGCGCGCGGCATCCGCGTCTGGGGCGCCCGGACCATCAGCTCCGACCCCGACTGGCGCTACGTCAACGTCCGACGCATCTTCAACACCATGCGCCGAGCCCTGGAGCAAGGCACCCAGTGGGTCGTCTTCGAACCCAACGGCCCCACCCTCTGGAAGCAGATCCACCGCACCCTTCACACCTTCCTTGAGCAACTCTGGCTCAAAGGATACTTCCAGGGCGCCACCGCCTCAGACGGCTTCTATGTCGTCTGCGACAAGACCACCAACCCACCCGAGAACATCGACGCCGGCATCCTCGTCTGCGAGATCGGCATCGCTCCCGTCCGACCGGCCGAGTTCATCACCTTCCGCATCAGCCAGCACATGGAAGACCGCGCAAGCGAAGACTCCATGCAACGCTGACGCAACCCCCTCGTAAAAAATCCCGCGCTGCCCATTGCCCTGCGCCGCCGATCGGTTATCATAGACTATCCAGACCTGAGGGCTTGGCTGGCCTTCTCGGGCAGGTTTTGAGGACGCGACCTATGTGGACCCCAAGCTTCAACGGCACCAACCGCCACAGCGGGCGACAGTTCAACAACAGCCCCGGTGCCGGACGCTTCCGCTGGAAGGGCCCCGACCCCTATTGCGCCTTCCAATGGAAAGTCGAGATCGACGGCCTGACCGTCGCCCACTTCCAGGAGGCCTCCGGGCTCAGCGTCCAGACCGAGGTCGTCAAGCACCGCGAAGGCGGGCTCAACGACCGCGAGCACATGTTGATGGGCCAGACGACCTACACCAACATCGTCCTCAAGAACGGCATGACCAACGACCCCTCCCTCTTCAACTGGCGCGCACAGGTCGACAGCCCCGGCCGCGCCAGCGCCCGCAAGAACGGCTCCATCGTCCTGCTCGACGGCCTCACCGGCGAGCTCGTCCGATGGAACTTCGTCCGCGGCTGGCCCTGCAAGTGGGAGGGGCCGACCCTCACCGGTCAAAGCGCCATCTCCATCGAGACCCTCGAAATCACCCACGAAGGGCTCCGGCGCTCCTGAGCCGACCTTCGCGCGCACGGTCACAAGGTCGACCCCCGACCCCGCGCCCCGGCCGCCTCTCGCGCCCCACGGGCCAGAGCGGTCATGACCTCGGAGGATCACGATGAGCGGCCAGAAGCCCGTCTCCCATTCCGACTTCGACGCCAAGGACGATCTCCCCATCGGCCTGCTCGTTCGCCGCCACGGCGAGCGCCGCCTCGGCGTCTCCCACGACGAGGCCTCGGCCCTGACCGGCCTCCAGGCACGCTTCGCCGATCAGCTCGCCCAGCGGCCCCTCAACGCACACCTCCCCCTCGGGATGCTGCATGATCGCCCCGGCGCTCGGCGGCGACCCCTCGACGCAGGACACCGCACCCTGCCCACCTGGGTCGACACCTCCTTCGGACGCTTCGGCGACCTCCACGCACCCTCCCTGATCCCCGGCGCCTGGTCCTCCCAGCTCAACGCCGATCTGCTCAACCTCTGGATCGAGCAGGAGCTCGCGCCCGCCCTCAAGGCCCGCGCCTCCTCCAGCCCCGACGCCGCGACACCCCCGCGACGACCCAGCGCGACCGTCGACCTCCGCCCCTCGGCCACCCCGCCGCCCGCCGCGCGACGCGCCCAGGAGGCCCGCCGCGACAACCTCCGCGCCGCCATGCTCGACGCCGTCGCCGGCGACACCCGCGCGCTCGCCCGCCTGACCCACGGCACCCGCGCCGCCGAGCTCCTCCAGGCCGCCGAGCGCGCCGCCCTCACCTCGACCGGCGCCTCCACCCCCGCGCCGCGCACCGCCCTCGACCACGACGACCTCCGCGCGCTCGCCCAGCACGACCCGCGCCTGAACACCGACGCCGCGCGCCCCGACTTCTCCTTCGAAGGCGCCACCGCCGACATCCTCCAGGCCGCCCGGCGCATCGCCCGCCGCGATCTCCGTCAAGCCGCCTCGGGCGCCACCCTCGCGGCCTCGGCGGGCTCCCCCTCCACGGGCTCCGTCTCTGCAGGCTCCGCAGCCGCCGGCGCCGAGCGCATGGCCCGCCGCGCCATGCTGCGCGCCGCTCGCCTGACGACGCCCGACCACGAGATCGACGCCGCCATCGACGACCGCGCCCTGGCCCTGACCCCCTTCGCGCCCTCCAGCCTCATGACCGTCCCCGCGCCAGCCGGCACGGCCGCGCCGCCCAGGATCGCCGCCCTCGGCCACGACCTGCGCGCCGCCGCCTCCCGCCTGATCGCCTCCATCGCCGACAGCCGCGCCCTGGCCGCAGGCCAGGACCCCTGGATGGGCCTGCGCGCCCCGGCCGACGCCGCCGATCGCGACGACGCCGCACACCGCATCACCGCCCTGACCGCCGAACCCCTCAAGAACCCCGCGCGCCTGGCCGCCTTCGGCACCTCCGCCCTCAAGGCCCTCCGCCTCCACGACGATCAACGCGGCGCCCTCCCCCGCCGCGCCTCCCAGCCACCCTGGCGCCTCAACAACAACCCCGGCGTCCTGCTGCGCGGCCTCGACGACGACCCCAGAGCCCCGCGACCCGCCGCCACCTCCACCTGGACCGCCGACGAGCGGCGCGCCGCACAACGCGCCCTCGCCCCCTCCACACCCACCCCCATCGTCCGCCAGATGGGCGCCACGATCGACGATCTCCGCAGGCCCGCCTCACCGCTGGCCGCCGCACCCCTGATCGCCGCCACCCCATCCTACGACGCCGCTGGCCGAGGCGACTTCGCCGCCCTCGTCGCCCGCGGCCTCGCCGCGCCCCTCCTCCACCGCCCCATGCCCTCGCCGAGCCCGGCAGCCACGGCCTCCGAGGGCCCCCAGGCCCCCGACGCGCGCCTCCGGGCGACGGCGCCCGCGCCAGCCCGGATCCAGGACGTCGTCATCTCCGAGCGCTACCTGCCCGCCCTGGCCCGCAGCGTCGAGCAGATCGGCCGCTCCATCGACCTCCTCGGCCGCATGGCCCCCGCCGCGCTGACCCCCATGACCCAGCCCCCATCCGCCGAGGGCTCTCCCCTGGCCGAGGGGCCGCGCCGCGCACAGCGCGCCGTCGCCATCGAGCGCCTCGCGCGCGCCTCCGCTGCCTTCGCCGCCGATAACGCAGAGCTGAACACCCGAGCAGGCCAGGTCGCCGACGCGCTGGCCGCCTTCATCCGGGAGGGCTACAGCCTCAAGGCCGAGCCGCCTGCGCGCCACAGGCCCGGCTACTCCGCGCACCACCGCGGCGTCGACCTCGTCTCCCTCACGCCCGAGCCGGCCGCGACCGCCACCCGCCTCGACCCGGCCCGGCCCGTCGAGGCCCTCGTCGCCCAGGCCCTCGGCCGCGAGCGCCTGCGCACCGTCGAGTCTCTGCGCCAGATCGTCGCCCCGATCGCCGCCCGCCAACCCGACCAGAAGGGCGCCGCGCCCACCCCAGGCGCCGCCTCGACCTCCCGCGACCGCGCCCTGCGCCTCTTCTCCCCCGAGAAGACCATGGCCATGCTCGCGCCCGAGCTCGAATCCGGCGGCCTGCTCGACCCGACAAGCCGACGCGAGCTCGCCGCAGCCCTCGACGCCCTCGCGCGCCCCACGGACACCTCCGCCCCGCCGCGCCGCGTCAGGACCGCCTTCGGCACCATGACCGTCGCCATGACCGACGGCCAGCTCGTCATCGACACCGAGGAGATCTCCTCCAACGCCCCCGGCGTCAGCCTCCGCCGCGATCTCCAGCGACGCACCCACTCCCCCCTCGAAGCGCTGACCGCCCCAACGCGCCAGACCCACAACCTCGCGCTGGGCGCTGAGACCGGCCATCGCCCCCTTCCCTCCTCCGCGACCGCTCGCCTGGGCCGGCTCGCCGAGGGCCTCATCACCGCCATCGACGTCCACCTGGGCCAGAGCGCCCGCGCCGAGCGGCTCGCTGACGTCCGCCTCGACCCCGTCGACGCCCGCGCCATGATCGAGCGCCTCGGGCACCTCGCCGGCGGCGCCGATCCCGCCGCCTTCGCCCGCGCCATCAACCGCCCGCAGGCCCTCGCCGCGATCCGCGACGTCGCCGCCGGCGACCTCGTGCGCGTCTTCGCAGGCTCCGAGCAAGCCGCCCGCGTCGCCACCGCCTACGCCCGCTCCGGGGCCCCCGCGCTGGCCCCGACGACCTCCGAGCGCGCCGCGACCCCTCGGCCCAACCCCTCGCCAACATTCACGAATCAGCCCGCGCCCCAGCTGGACGCCGCGCGCCTGGGCTCGACCCTCGGCGACCTCTTCGCCCGACGCGCCAGCCTGATCGCCGCCCAGCCCGCCGCCAGCGCAGCCCCAGGGGCCGCCCGCGCCGCCGCACCTCAGGGGCTGCGCGTCGCCGAAGCCCTCAGCGCGCTCCTGTCGCAGTCCGCCGACGCGAGGGTCATCGGCGCGCTGGGCAAGGTCGCGCTGGCTCGCCCCGCGCTCGGCGACCTGACCCGCGCCGATCTGGCCCACGTCCTGCCCTTCCTCCAGCGCGACGCGGGGATCTCCCGCAAGCTCGAGGCGCTCGCCGCGGCCAGCACCCCTCAAGAGGCCAGGACCCGCGCCGAGAACCTCTCCCGATCCATCGAGGCCCTCGTCAAGGACATCCCGCTGCCACGCGCCGCCGACGCGCGCGGCTCGGCGTCGGGCTGGCCGACCGGCGAGTCCATCCTCGACATGGGGCTCTCCCTCGGCCGGGGGGAGGCGTGGGCCGACGCGCCGCGCCGCCTCGGGCTCAAGAGCATCGACGCCCCCAACCCGACCAGCGCCTCCTTCGACCTCTCGGGCGCGCTCGGCGGCGCCGCAAGGCCCCTCATCGGCCTGGGCCTGGGCGCTGGACGCGCCTCCTCGGTGAGCTTCGCCCCGGCGAGCTTCGCCTCGGCGAGCTTCGCCTCGGCAGGGAGCCGCGCGGCGCGCTCTCCTGCCCAGGCTGCGCGGGCGCTGGTTTCACAGGGCGCCTCGGTCGAGCGCCTGCGCCAGATGGCGCCCTTGCGCCAGGCCGCCATCGAGCGCTCTCTGGCCACGGCCCGCGCCGCCGGCCACGTCCCCGGCAAGGCGCCGATGGCCCAGACCCAGGGGGCCGTGCGACCCGCCGCGCTCGGCGGGGCGATCCTGCGCGAGATGAGCGCCGTCAGCCAGATCCTGTCGACGCTCAGCGGGCAGCGCGACCCCGCGGGCGGCGGGCGGCGGGCCGGGGGCGCCGACGCGCGCGTCCAGGCGGCGCTGATCGGGCTCGGGGTGCCTGAGATCGAGATCCGGAGAGCGTCTCAGGCCGCCGCCTCGGAGGGCGCACGCGCGGGTGGCCGCGCAGGCCACGCGGGTCACGCGGGCCTGTGGTTCCCCAGGGGCGTCGAGCGCTTGTCTCAGTCCAGCGCCGACGCGCTGCTGTCGGGCCGCGGCGAGATCAGCGGGGCGCTCGTGGCGCCGAGCCTCTTCAAGTCGACCTCGGGCAGCCCGCGGGCCGCTTCGCGCCAGGGCGCCCCGCTCTCGGGCGCGCTGGTCCAGCCCGCCGCGCTCGACGCGATCATCGGCGGCATGGCGCTGGGCTTGCGGCTCAACAGCCCGCCGGCCTCCCCCGACGCCCGCCAGGGCGCCGGCGTCCACCTCTCCGTGGGCGCAGGCGGGGGCCACGCTGGCCCCGCCTGGATGACCAGCACGACGGCTCAGTCCGGCTTGCGCCGCCTGATGAGCACCCTCGACCTCCCCACCGCCTCCGCCCAGCCGGCCTCGCCCGATCAAGCGCGCGGCCCCCAGGGGGGGACCGGCGGCGGCGCGCCGCTCGTCGGCATGGAGGCGCAGCGGCGCCCGACCGCCGGCCTGTCCAGGACCCTCATCCGGCGCGCGACCAGCCGGACCAGCCCGGCGGTCGCCTCGGGCACCACCCAGGGCACGCCGCTGAGCAAGCGCGAGCTCTACGCCCCGCCCTCGCCCTCGCTCTCGGGCGGCGGCGACACGCCCGGCGGGCAGATCGCGCCCAGAGCGGCCACGGGCAGCCCCTCCGGGGGCGTGGTCGAGAAGGCCGAGGGCGCCGATCGCAAGTTGCTGGCACACCAGACCGGCGTGCCCTCCCAGGAGAACATCGAAGACATGGCTCGCGAGGTCCTCGCCGAACTCAAGAAGCGGTGGAACTACGAGCTTGAGCGCAGGGGGATCGAATAATGGCCTTGGCAAAAGCGACACTCATCCCCGAGAGCGGCGGCTCGCTCACGGTGCAGTTCAACCCGAAGGAGTTGAGCCTCTCCAAGTCCGTGCCCTGGGAGCCCCAGGCCTCCAGCGGCGCCGACGTGCCCGAGCAGCAGTTCAACACCGGCCAGGGCCGCACGCTGACCTTCGAGCTCTTCTTCGACAAGTACGAGCAGAACGGCTCGGTCCAGGGCGACGTGGGCAAGATCGAGAAGATGGCGACGATCAACGGCGAGCTGCACCGGCCGCCGATCATCCAGTTCATCTTCGGGACCTTCTCCTTCCAGGGCGTCTTCAAGGAGGTCCAGACCCGCTACACGATGTTCCTCGACAGCGGCTCGCCCTGCCGCGCGACGGTCTCCTGCACGCTCCAGGAGCACGAGGATCTGGAGAGCCAGCGCCGGGGCGAGCCGACCCAGTCGCCGGACCACGCCAAGCTGCGCCGGATCAAGCGCGGCGAGACGCTCCACAGCATCGCCTCGACGGAGTACGACAACCCGGCGGAGTGGCGCCGCATCGCCGACGCCAACGGGATCGACAACCCGATGGAGCTGGATCCGGGGATGGAGCTGCTCATCCCGCCCATCCTGCCGCGCTGATCCGCTCTGGTCGAGTGAGAGAATCGAGCTGGCCGCCCCCGGCGGGGTCGGCGCACACGTTCGGAGGTCACCGAGATGCCTGGACCGAAGGTTCCTGAGTTTGAGATCACGAAGGTTGACGGCAACATGCGCAACTACGTCAAGAACGTGTCGATCGACTACGCTCAGGACGGCCCCGACATGTTCTCGGTCACCTTCTTGAACCAGTCGGCCGAGTCCCAGACCGAGCCGGTCTTCACCGCCGGCCAGTACAACGGCAAGTTCAAGGAAGGCGACGAGATCACGGTCCAGCTCGGCTACAAGGGCGAGGGCGGCTCGATGCAGAAGATGCTGGTCGGGGAGGTCACCAGCATGGAGGCCAACTTCCGAGAGCACGACCCGGCGACCTTCACGGTGCGGGGCTTTGACAAGCTGCACCGGCTGAGCCGAGGGCGCAAGCAGCGCACCTTCTTGAACATGAAGGACTCGGACATCGCCTCCCAGATCGCCGGCGAGATGGGGTTGGGGGCCGACGTGGACGACTCGGGCAAGGTGCACGACCACGTCTTCCAGAACAACCTGTCGGACATCGACTTCCTGTACGCGCGGGCGCGCTTCATCGACTTCGAGCTGGACGTGGAGGACAACACGCTCAAGTTCAAGCGGCCCCAGCTCAGCGGCGGCGGCGGCGAGAGCTTCAAGTGGGGCGAGAACCTCAAGCGGGTGCGCTTCTACTCCTCGACGACCAAGCAGATCGACGAGGTGCAGGTGAGGGGCTGGGATCCGAAGGAGAAGAAGGAGATCATCGGCAAGGCCAAGGCCGGCGACGAGCTCTCGACGATGGGCGGCGGCCAGACCGGCTCCCAGGCGCAGTCGGGCAAGTACGGCGGCGGGCAGAAGGTGCAGCTGATCTGCAATGTCCCGCTGACGAGCCAGGAGGAGGCCGACCGGATCGCCAAGGCCCGGTTCAACGAGCTGGCCATGGAGTACTTGACCGGCGAGGCTGAGGTCGAAGGGGCGATGGGGGTCAAGGCCGGCAAGGTGGTCAAGTTCGAGGGCATCGGCAAGCAGTACGACGGCGACTACTACGTCATCAGCGCCGTGCACACGCTCAAGCCGGGCTCCGGGCCGGGGACGGGCTACATCACGCGGCTGTCGTTCAAGCGCACGGCGGGCAACTGAGCCTCCGGCCTGGCCTGCGGGCGGCCCCAGGGTCGTGTTGTGTTCTTCGCAAAACTGAAGTAGAAGGGTGGGCCGATGAAGGAGCACGATTACGACGAGCTTGTGAGCTGGCAAGACATCCTCGATGAGATCATGGCGGGTCGCACCAAGGGCCACAGGTGCCCGAAGTGCCACGCAGAGGGTCTCAACGTCGAAAAGACGCCCGCGCGAGTCTCCGTCAAGTGCAACCAGTGCGGCGTCACCTTCGAGGGTCGGCTGCAGCTGTAGAAGAGGCCGATCCGTCCCTGGGTGGCGCCCCGCTCCATAGAAAAGACGGGCAGCGCCGATGTCAGCGGATCAGAAGAACTTCCTTGGGCGCGGGTTCAACTTCCCGTTCAAGCTCGACCGCAACGGGGGCGTCGCCACGAGCGCCTTCGAGGAGAACGTCGAGCAGTCCATCCAGATCATCATCGGCACGGCGCCGGGGGAGCGGCAGATGCGCCCGGACTTCGGGTGCAAGATCCACGATCTGATGTTCGCCCCGGCCAACGTGACGACGTGCACGATGGCCTCCTTGCACGTCAAGCACTCGCTGGTGCAGAACGAGCCTCGGATCAAGGGCATCGAGGTGCAGGCCGAGCTTGACCCCGCCGAGCCCAACCGGATCAACCTGCACATCAACTACACCGTGCGGGCCAGCAACAACTACTTCAACATGGTCTACCCCTTCTACCTGCGCCGGGAAGAAGATCTATGATACCTGCCCCGAATCTGGACGACAGGACCTTCGAGGAGCTTGTCCAGGAAGCCATTACGCTGATCCCGAAGTATTGCCCGGGGTGGACGAACCACAACCCCACCGATCCGGGCATCACCTTGATCGAGCTCTTCTCGTGGATGACCGAGATGGTCATCTACCGGCTCAACAAGGTCACGGACAAGAATTACCTGGCCTTCCTGGATCTGATGGGCGTCGGCTTGCAGGCGCCGCAGCCGGCGCGGGCGCTCTTGAAGTTCGAGCTGGCGGCCAAGGCCAGGCGGCAGGTCGTCGAGGCCGGCACCCAGGTCGCCACGCCGCAGACCGAGACCGAGGACGCGATCATCTTCGAGACGGTCCGCGATCTGATCGTGCTGCCCAACCGCCTTGAGCGGGTCTTTAGCCAGTTCCACGATCAGTTCGAGGAGAACACGGACTTCGCCAGCGGCCAGCGGCCCGAGGGCTTCGCCGTCTTTCAGGGTCAGAAGACCATCGAGCGGGTGCTCTACATCGGCGATGCGCGCTTCTCCAACCTCAACGACGCGGCGATGCTCCGGCTCAACTTCACGGCGCCGGAGACGGTCGGGACGGACTTCCCGCGCTTTCTGGAGTGGCAGTACTGGAACGGCCGGCGGTGGAAGGAGCTGATGACCTCGGCGATGGAGTTCAGCCGGGGCGAGATCGTCTTTGACCAGATCGACGGCATCGAGGCCTGCGAGGTCAACGGGGTCACGGAGCACTGGATCCGGGGCGTCCTGGTCGAGGTCCCGCAGTCCTCCAACGCCACCCTCCTGGATCAGATCATGGCCCGGGTCGAGGTCATCGGCGAGGGGGTCGAGCCGGACTCGGTGCTGACGAACGACGAGACGGGCAACTTCCTGCCCAGGGATTTGTCCAAGAACTTCGCGCCCTTCGGCGATCACCCCAAGCCCGACACGATCCTCTACCTGGCCAGCAACGACTACTTCAGCCAGGCCGACGCGCAGCTGCGCGTGGAGTTCCGCCTGTCGGACCCGACGGTCAAGGACCCGCCGCGGCCCCACCCCGAGCTGGTCCTGGCCTGGGAGTACCACGACGGGCGCTCGTGGCACGAGCTGGCGCGCTCGACCCCGGATGGGCTCGAAGACGTGATGGTCGGCACGGACTTCGAGGACTCGACGATCGCTTTTTCGCAGTCGGGCTCGGTGGCCTTCAAGCGGCCGGACTCGATGAAGGCCGTCGAGGTCTTCGGCGAGTCGCGCTTCTGGATCCGCGCGCGGATCGTGCAGGGGAACTTCGGAGAGCCCGGCCAGTACGAGCTCGACGGGGATCGGTGGGTCTGGCACAACGAGAGCCCGCTGCGCCCCCCCTACATCAAGTCGGTGCGGATCAATTACAGCGAGCGGTCGCAGCCGGCCCAGCACGTCAAGAGCTACAACGACTTCCACTACAGCGACCACAGCGACATCGCCGCCAACGAAGGCAAGGCCTTTCAGCCCTTCCAGCCCATCCATGAGGAGTCCCCGACCCTCTACCTGGGCTTCGACATGGCCTTCCCCAACGAGACGATCTCGCTCTACATCCACACCACCGAGCGCACCGCCCAGGAGCTCAGCCAGCTCTTCCGCGAGCACCTTCAGAAGTACTTCGCCGAGCGCGAGGACATGCTCAGCCGCGAGCAGCGCGTCGTCTGGGAGTACTGGGACGGGGAGCGCTGGGCCTCGCTGGCGGTGACCGATCACACGCGCAACTTCACCCAGTCGGGCTTCGTGGACTTCATCGGCCCGAAGGACTTCCGGGCCACGAAGCGCTTCGGCTTCAACCTCTTCTGGTTGCGGGCGAGGCTTGAGATGGGCGGCTTCGTCGAGCTGCCCCGGATCAGCCACATCACGCTCAACTGCGCCTTTGCGCTCAACCACCGCACGATCCACAACGAGACCCTCGGCTCGTCCGACGGCACGCCCAACCAGCGCTTTGAGCTGCGCTTCACCCCGGTGCTGGCCGACGAGGCCCTGTGGGTGCGCGAGCGGGAGGAGCCTCAGCCCGACGTCGTCGAGATCCTCAAGGAGGAGCACGGCGGCGACAGGGTGGTCGAGGCGCCCACCGACGGCCGCGGCGGCCACTGGGTGCGCTGGAAGCAGGTCGAGTCCTTCTACGCCTCCAGGAGCACCAGCCGGCACTACAAGATCGAGCAGATCACCGGATCGCTGACCTTCGGCGACGGCACCCGCGGCATGGCCCCGCCGATGGGCGAGAGCAATGTCGTCATGCGGATGTACCGCGTCGGCGGCGGCACGCGCGGCAACGTCGGCGCGGGGGCGGTCAACACCCTCAAGCGCGCCATCAGCTACGTCGACTCGGTCTACAACCCCTACGCGGCCACCGGTGGCTCGAACCAGGAGTCCGTCGAGGAGGTCAAGGAGCGCGGCCCCTACGTGATCCGCTCGCGCTACCGGGCCGTGACCCAGGAGGACTTCGAGTGGCTGGCCATGCAGGCGAGCAACTCGATCGCGCGGGCCGCCTGCCTGCCCTCGACCGACCGCGAGGGGGAGGTGACGGTGATCATCATCCCGAAGTTCGACGAGTCGATGACCGACTACAGCGAGAAGCTGACGCCCTCGACGGAGTTGATGAGGCGGGTCAAGAGCTACCTCGACGAGCGCCGCCTGGTCACGACCCTGGTCAAGGTCACTCGCCCGCGCTACGTCGACATCTCCGTCAAGGTCGACGTCATCCGCGCCACGACCGGCTCCAGCGAGAAGATCAAGCGCCAGATCGAGCGCGCCCTGCGGATCTTCCTGCACCCGCTGCGCGGCGGTCGCAGCGGCAAGGGCTGGGCCTTCGGCCGCAATGTCCTCAAGATGGACCTCTACCACGTCGTCGAGGAGGTCGAGGGCGTCGAGTTCGTCGATCAGATCCGCCTCGTGGACGAGGATCGCAACATCCAGGTCGACCAGATCAAGATCGGCCCCGGCGAGCTGCCCTACCTCGTCGACGTCGACATCACCGAAAAAGCCCGCGAGAAGCTGCTCTGAGGGGGATCGTTTGATGCGGGAGATGGTCAAGAAAAAGCTCAAGGTGCCCAACCTCGCCGGCCTCTCGGTGCGCAATGCCACGGTCGTGCTCAAGGCGATCGGCTTTGACGACCCCGACGTGCGCTACGCCGAGAGCTACGAGCCGAGGCTGACGGTCATCGGGCAGTCGCCCTCGCGCGGCCAGATCGTCGACAGCACCCAGCCCATCCGCCTGACCGTCAGCCAGCGCAATGCGCTGCGCTTTTTGCCCGGCATCTTCCAGCGCAATGCCGAGGACGGCTCCAACGTCCTGCGCGACCTGCTCTGGGTCATCCAGCACCTCATCGACGGCATCGAAGACAAGATCGACCAGATCCACACCTACTTCGATCCCTACGAGGCCCCCGAGGACTTCCTGCCCTGGCTGGCCTCCTGGGTCGCCTTCACGCTGGACGAGAACTGGCCCATCGAGAAGAAGCGCTACCTGATCAAGAAGGCGGTCGACTTCTACAGGATCCGCGGTACCGTCAAGGGCCTGAAGCTCTTCTTGAAGCTCTTCACCGAGGTCGAGCCCGAGATCCTGGAGAACCAGTGGCCCTTTCGCGGCTTCCAGATCGGGGTCAACTCCACCATCGGGGTCGACTCCATCATCCTGCCGCCGGTCAACCTGGCCCACTGCTTCATCGTCGACTTCCCCATCCACCCCGATGAGGTCACCGACGAGCTCATCATCAAGATCCATGACATCATCCGAGCCCAGAAGCCGGCCCACACGACCTACTTCTTGCGCTTCCGCGGCGCCCGCAGGCTCCTGTCGAGCTTCGGCATCGTCATCGGCGAGCACGCCGTCGGCTCCGGCATGGAGATCGTCGACACCGGCGAGGATGAGGATTTTGCCTCGAACACGGCCATGGACCTGGAGCCGGGGTAGGCGAGGTCCTGCCCCATTGACCGAACACCCCGGGCGCCCCGGCGCCCCTGACAATTCGCCCGTGGACCTCGCGCAGGCTGGCCACGCACACGCCCCTTGGGGTAGTGTGTCGACCCGACCCTGAGGCGCGCAAGAACCAGACGAGAGGAAAAGAGCCCGATGGCGACCGAAGACAAGGCGCTCAAGCGCATCAACTTCTTCAAGGGCTTCGTCACCACCGAAGACGACTGGAACGACGCCGAACGCTACCACGTCGAGAAGCACAAGCTCCACAACAAGGCCTTCCACGGCATGGGCGTCGTTCAGGGCTGGGGCGACGAGTTCAGGATCGCCCCGCGCGGCAAGGGCGAGCTGAGCGCCGAGATCTTCCCCGGCTACGCCATCGACGGCCAGGGCAATGACGTCATCCTCTGGAAGCCCGCCATCCTCCCCATCAACAAGGGCGATTACAAGCTGCCCCAGACCATCTACCTGACCCTGCGCTTCGTCGAGGAGTTCACCGACTTCATCGCCTACAAGCAGAACCTCGACTACAAGGGACACCGCCGCATCGCCGAGATCTGCAAGCTGGAGTGGACCGAGAAGGAGGTCGACCCCTCGCACGAGGTCGAGCTCTGCCGCGTCCAGCTCACCCGCGACGCCACCGCCCTGTCGCTCCCCAAGGACCCGCTCGACCCCGGCCCCAACACCATCGATCGCCGCTTCGTGCCCTACGCCGGCATCGCCGGGGGCTTCCTCGACGCCCGCCTCCTGTTTGAGCTCCGCAAGCTCATCGACGAGGCCCGCAAGCACTTCTCCCAGCTCTGGAAGGAGCAGCAGGTCGCCTCGGCCAACAACGTCGTCCAGGCCCTCATCACCGTCGGCCTGATGCTGGAGACCGGCGCCCTCGGGCCCCAGCAGATCATGAACATCATGAGCCTGCTGGCCGAGCTCCAGCAGGACGTCGTCGGCGAGATCGAGGCCACCAAGCCGGGCTTGTCGGCCAAGAAGGACTTCTCGCTCTTCAAGCGCAATGTCGAGTACCTGCGCGACGTCTCCGAGGAGGGCCGCGCCGCCATGACCCAGGGCCAGCCCCCCGCCACCGACAAGCTCATGGACGTGGTGGCCTACCAGTCCAAGGGCGCCAACGCCATCGGCTCCGTCGTCCGCGTCGCCGCCCCCGTCCGGCCCGTCGTCGTCGCCGACGACACCCCCGGCAAGCCCGAAGGCGGCATGCGCATCGTCCTGGACAACGACCCCGGCTGGGAGGCCGTCAAGGTCCGCTCCGCCCCCTTCACCGAGACCCTGGAGGTCAACGGCAGCCACTGGACCCTCATCGACGAGATCGACCTGCTCGACAAGGATCACGAGGAGAAGCACAACTTCACCATCCGCGAGGCCCGCGACCAGTACCGCATGCGCCAGCGCCTGCGATACCCCGACGGCCAGACCGTCCTGGACACCGGCATCGCCCACGAGGGCGGCTACGCCGAGTGGGAGATCCACAACGTCACCCCCAACGTCGACCTCGTCATCATCCGGCGCATGGACTACGTCCGCGCCGACTACGAGTGCGAGGTCTTCTGCGAAGGCCAGCTCGTCGGCGTCATCCCCTGCCCCGGCGACGACCGCCGCTTCCGCTGGCGCAACTGGCCCTTCCAGATCCCCGCCGCCTTCATCACCAAGGACCGCCTGCGCATCCGACAGGTCATGTCCACCGCAGACCGCGACATCAACTTCTTCCACCTCTGGTTCTACCAGGCCCTCTGAGCCGCCCGCGCTCGGCCGCTTGCGGCCCATCCCTCCGATCCACTAGACTGTCGTGTCGCTGGCACGAACGCGGCCGAGCGCGCCCTCTCTGGGCGGCGATCGCGGCCTGGAGCAGACCCCGATGATCCACACCCCCCGCTTCCGCACCCGGGCCGCCGCCTCAGGCCTCGCCCTCCTGCTGCTCACGGCCGCCCCCGGCTGCAGCGACCAGACCGAGGGCGGCGGCGACGGCGGCCAGGGCCCCATCCAGTGCGAGCCCGGCTTCGTCCCCATCGGCGGCGAGTGCCGCCGGGTCGCCGGCGAAGAGCCCGAGCCCCAGCCCGAGGCCGAACCCAACCCCAACGCCGAGCCAGAGCCCGATCCCAACGCCGAACCCGATCCCGACGCCGAACCTGAACCCGAGGCCGGCGGCTGCATCCAGGGCCAGAGCCGGTGCGCCGACATCAACACCCTTGAGCGCTGCGACGCCGCCGCCACCTGGATCCCCGAGCCCTGCCAGGAGGGGACCCTGTGCGACGACGGCTCCTGCCGGTCGCCCAACTGCGATCCGGGCTCGGTGCTGGGCTGCAGCGGGCAGTACGCCCAGGCGATCTGCAATGAGACCGGCACCGGGGTCGATACGCGCACCTGCCCCGACGGGCTGTCCTGCCTCGACGGCGAGTGCACCGACCAGATCTGCATCCCAGGCGCCATCAGCTGCAGCGGCCCGACCACCACGCGGATCTGCAACGAGGCCGGCGACGGCTACGACCCCGGCCAGGAGTGCGGCCCGGGGACGGCCTGCGACGGCGACCGCTGCAAGTCCCTGTGCGAGATCAACGCCAAGGTCACCTCCTACCTCGGCTGCGACTACTGGTCCCTGGACCTCGACAACGTCGAGTCGGGCCAGGTCCAGCCCCACGCGATCGTCGTCAGCAACCCAAGCCCCGATCTCGTCGCCGAGATCACCATCACCCGCGCCGACGGCACCGTCGAGAACTTCCCCAACCGGCAGGTCGCCCCGGGCGGCCTGGAGGTCTACCTGATGCCCAACCAGTACGGGATCGACGGCTCGGGGGTCTTCACCGGCAACGCCTGGCGCATCGACGCCTCGATCCCCGTCACCGCCCACCAGTTCAACCCCCTCAACGGCGAAGCCGTCTTCACCAACGACGCCTCACTCCTGTTGCCGAGCAACTCCACCGACCGCGAGTACCTGGCCATGAGCTGGAAGCACCGCGGTGATGGGTTCAACAACATCAGCGGCTTCGTGACCGTGATCGCCATCGAGGAGGGCACGACCAGCGTCACCGTCCGCCCCACGGCCGCCACCATGGCCGGCCCTGGCGTCCCGGCCCTGGCGGTCAACCAGACCCACACCCTGACCCTGAACCAGGGCCAGGTCCTGAGCCTGTCGACCTCCGGCCCTCAGGGCGCCGACCTGACCGGCACGAGCGTCACCGCCGACAAGAAGATCGCCGTCTTCGGCGGCCACGAGTGCGCCAACGTCCCCGAGGCCAGCATCAATTACTGCGATCACGTCGAGCAGCAGATCTTCCCCCTGTCCTCCTGGGGCAACCGCTACATCGCCGTGCCCTTCAAGCCCCGCAACGGCCGACAGGTCGACACCTGGACCATCATGGGCGGCGCCGACGGCGTCACCGTCAACACCAGCCCGCCCCAGTCCATCAACGGCATCACCCTGTCGCGCGGCCAGAAGGTCCAGTTCACCGCCAACCAGCCCTTCGAGATCGTCGCCAGCGGCCCCGTCCTCGTCGGCCAGTTCATGCACGGCTCGAACTACACCGGCTTTGAACCCAGCCCCGCCTGCTGCCCCGAAGGCACCGAGTGGGACCCCAACCAGCGCTGCTGCGCCGACATCTTCTTCGGCTTCTGCGGCCTCGGCGACTCCACCGGGATCGGCGATCCGGCCTTCACCCTGGCCGTCCCCGTGGCCCAGTTCCGACAGGACTACATCGTCCTGACCCCCACCGAGTACGTCGAAGATTACATGAACATCATCGCGCCGACCGGCACCACCGTCACCCTCGACGGCCGCCCCATCGGCGGCCTGCTGCCGATGGGCAACTCGGGCTTCTCCACCGTCCAGCTCCCCGTCCCCGACGGCACCCACCGCCTCCAGAGCGACCAGCCCTTCGGACTCGTCGCCTACGGCTACGACTGCGACGTCTCCTACGCCTACCCCGGCGGCCTCAACCTCCAGACCCTGCGCCGCTGAGCCGCCCCGTCGGCCGCCCTGGCCTCAAGGCAGCGCCCTGTAGCCGATCCGCAGGCCGCTCCAGGTCACGTTGTGCCGCTCCAGGAAGTCCGTACTGACCTGGATCGCGCTCTCCGTCACCGAGGTGCTCACGAAGCCCGAGACCAACAGGCGCTCAAGGGAAGGCGCCGTGAAGCTCAACGCCACCTCCAAAGAGGCGAAGTTGAAGCGCTCCCCCTCCCGAAGATACTGGCTCGCCCCCCCCTGCACCACCGAGTCCAGCGAGAAGCCCTCGCCCAGATCCACCTGCGTGACCACCCCAAGCCCCACGAAGGCGCCCAGGAGGCTGAGGAACTCACCGTAGACGGCCACGAAGGGGAACATCTTGACCCGCTCGTGATCCAGCGCCAGCCAGTCCACGCGGGTGAAGGCCTCGGCCCGGAAGTTGAGATCGTCGCTGTGGGGCCTGATGTAATCCACCACCCCGAAGCTCCAGGAGACCGTTGGGTGGGCGTACCAGGTCGCGCTGATCTGAGGGACGAACTCGTCGGCGCTGCCGATCTGGGCGTTGGCCTTGCGCTCCTGAAGGCTGGAGGCCACCCTCAGCGAGAAGTCCCATCGCCCCGAGTCGCCCTCAACCCCCCCCTGCCCGCCAAGCTGGAGGCTCGTCGTCTCGTCCGTGATGTACTGGGGCACCCCTCGAAAGACGTAGGTCGTCTGGAGCGCCAGATCAGTGTCCACCTCCAAGGCCGGACCCTCAGCCCGCGACACCTGCGCCGACGCCACCACCGCCACAACACACATCAGCGCCGCCAGGCTCCGACCTTCTCTCATGAATGCTCCACGCTGCGGGTTCAAGGCCACCCACCTCAGTATGACACTCCCCGACTCTGCCGCAAGAGAACGCAGGGGGAAGCCCCTGCGCCCGCCACCGGAGCCCCCGCGCTGCTTGCCCCGACCCCAAATGATCTTTATGATGGCTCGCGGACAGGTCTTCTCCCCCTGGAGCGAAAAAATGCGTCTTCAAACATCCTCCCTCCTCCTCATCCTCGCGCTGTGCGCCTCGGTACTGGCCGCCTGCTCGGACGACGCCCCGAAGACAGAGCCGGGAGATGACGACGACGGCCTGCTCAACAACGATCCCAACAACGATCCCAACAACGACCCCAACAACGATCCCAACAACGACCCCAACAACGAGCCTGGCCCTGTTTGCGGCGACGGCGCCTGTGACGCAGGCGAGCAGGCCACCTGCCCCGACGACTGCGAGGAGCCCAACAACGAGCCCGGCCCCGTCTGCGGCGACGGCGCTTGCGAAGACGGCGAGGATGAGGTCTCGTGCGAGCAGGACTGTCAGGAAGAGGAGCCGCCCGTCATCTGCGATCCGGGGACGACGCGCTGCCGCAACAACAACACGCTGGAGACCTGCAATGAGGGCGGCACGCGCTGGGACATCGCCCCCTGCCCCGTCGGCCAGATCTGCGAGGCCGACCGCGGCGTCTGCGTCTCCGTGGAGTGCCGACCGGGCAGCGTGATCTCGTGCGCCAGCCAGACGACGATCTTCACCTGCAATGAGACCGGGACGGGTCAGATCGAGGTGTCCTGCGAGGAGGGCTTCTTCTGCGACTTCATCAACGGCGGATTCGCCTGCACCAACCAGGTCTGCACCCCCGGCGAGACGCGCTGCGCCGGGATCGAAGGCACGGAGGTCTGTGCCGAGAACGGCACGACCTGGCAGCCCGGCGCCGTCTGTGAGTCCGGGACGCAATGCGACAGCGGGGAGTGCAGGTCGCTGTGCGAGATCAACTCCAAGGTCTCAAGCTTCCTCGGCTGCGAGTACTGGTCCACCGACCTCGACAACATCGAGGGGGGGACGGCCGCGGCCCACGCGGTCATCATCAGCAACCCCAACGACCTGCCGGCCGGCATCGAGGTCTTCGACGGCCAGGGCAACCCCGTGGTGGTCAACCAATGGCCCACCGAGGTCCCCCCAGGGACGTTGGAGATCTGGATCTTCGACTCCAGCTTCACCAACCAGACCAACGGCCGCTCGCTGCTCAACACTGCTCTCGTTGACGGCACCGTGATCGTGGACCAGTCGTGGCAGTTCATCTCGAGCGTGCCCGTGACGGCGCACCAGTTCAACCCGCTGGTCGACACCAACGTCTTCACCAACGACGCTTCGCTCCTGTTGCCGACCAACTCCCTCGGCAACGAGTACCTCATCATGAGCTGGAAGCACCGCGCCTCTCCCGTCATCCGTGGCTACGTGAACATCATCGCGGTCGGCGAGGAGCCCACGACGCTCTCGGTCACCCCGCGGGCCGCCGTCGTGGCCGGCACCGATCAGATCAACAACGTGACCATTGACCGGATCCCGACGGGGGAGACGCGCCAGTTCGTGCTGATGCCCGGACAGCAGCTCAACCTGGAGACCGAAGGCCCCGAGGGCGCCGACCTGACCGGCACCGAGATCCTCGCCGACCAGCCCATCGTCGTCTTCGGCGGCCACGAGTGCGCCAACGTCCCGCTCGGCTTCAACTTCTGCGATCACATCGAGGAGCAGATGTTACCCGTCAACTCCTGGGGCTCGCAGTTCATCGGCACCCACTTCGTCAACCGCGACCCCAACACCCCGCAGCGCGAGGTCTGGCGCATCATGGCCGGCGAGAACCAGATCGTGCTCACGACGGTGCCCCCCATCGACAACATCAACGGCACGACCCTGAACCGGGGCGAGTTCATCGAGTTCGAGACCAACACCGACTTCGAACTCTCCGCCACCGGCCCCATCCTCGTCGGCCAGTACATGACCGGCTCGGAGTACACCGGCGGCGCCTCGATCGGAGACCCGGCCTTCAGCCTGGCCGCGCCCATCGAGCAATGGCGGCGCGATTACATCGTCCTGACCCCGCCGGCCTACACCCGCGGCAACTACCTCAACGTCATCACCGCCACCGGCAGCTCCGTCACCCTCGACGGCGCCGTCATCGACCCCAACCTCTTCTCCCCCCTCGGCAATGGCGTCTTCGCCGTCGCCCGGATCCCCGTGCAGGAAGGCCCCCACATCCTGATCAGCGACACCGAGTTCACCGTCATCCCCTACGGCTACGACTCGGCCGTCTCCTACGCCTACCCCGGCGGCCTCAACCTCGAGAACATCAACCGCTGAACCCGCCCGAAGCCGCTGGACTCCGTTTGCTTCCCCCCCCCTCCTCCTCCTAGAATCTCCCAAGCCTGACCTGGACTCGCCTGCGCCTCTCTCTCGCAGGCGACTGCGGACGATCCTCCCATGCACCACTCCGTCGACCCCGTCGCGCCGACCCACACCTCGCCTGTCCCGCGCTCCGGGCCGACGGCGATGACCCGCCGCCCAGGTGCCCGCCCTGCCGCGCCGCGCGGAGCCGCCCTCGGGGTCGCCCTCGCGCTGCTCCTGACGGCCGCAGGCTGCTCGGACGACGTCCCCCCCGTCAAGGCTCCCGGCGACGAGACCCCCAACAACGACCCCAACAATGACCCCGGCCCCATCTGCGGCGACGGCGCCTGCGGCGCGGGCGAGTCTGCGGCGTCCTGCGCTCAAGATTGCGAGACCCCCAACAACGAGCCTGGCCCTGCTTGCGGCGACGGCGCCTGCGGCGCAGGCGAGCAGGCCACCTGCCCCGACGACTGCGAGACGCCCAACAACGAGCCCGGCCCTGTCTGCGGCGACGGGGCCTGCGACCCGAACGAGTCGCCCCAGTCCTGCGCAGAGGATTGCGGGGCGGCCCAGTGCGAGGCCGATCACGCCCGCTGCCTCGACCCTCAGACCCTTGAGCTGTGCAACCAGGGCCAGTTCCAGACCGCGCCCTGCGAGGCCGAGACGCGCTGCGTCGAAGACGCCTGCGTGCCCGTTGTGTGCCAACCCGGCGCCCCGATCGGCTGCGAGTCGCGCACCGAGGTGCTGCTGTGCAACGAGACAGGGACGGGGGAGGTGAGCCAGCCTTGCCCGGGCGTCGAGTTCTGCACCTTCGTCGGCGAGGGCTTCACCTGCACCGATCAGATCTGCCCGCCGAACCAGATCCGCTGCAGGGGGCTGGAAGGGCTTGAGATCTGCGCCCAGGACGGGCGAGCCTGGGAGATCGGCCCCGACTGCGAGTCCGGGACGCAATGCGACAGCGGGGAGTGCAAGTCGCTGTGCGAGATCAACTCCAAGGTCTCAAGCTTCCTCGGCTGCGAGTACTGGTCCACCGACCTCGACAACATCGCCGGCGGCCTGAACTCCGCTCACGCGGTCATCATCAGCAACCCGCACCCCGAGATCACAGCGGAGATCAGCGTGACAGACGGGAGAGGCAATCCGGTCAGGGTCACGGGCTGGCCGACCTCGGTGCCGCCGGGTGAGCTGGCCATCTGGCCCTTCGCCCAAAACGCCATCAACCTGGAGACAAACCAGTCCTTGGTGAACACGTCCCTGGTGGACAACACCATCATCGCGGACCAGACGTGGCAGTTCATCTCGAGCGTGCCTGTGACGGCGCACCAGTTCAACCCGCTGGTCGACACCAACGTCTTCACCAACGACGCTTCGCTCCTGTTGCCGACCAACTCCCTCGGCAACGAGTACCTCGTCATGAGCTGGAAGCACCGCGGCAGCGGCTTTCAGCTCAGAGGCTTCGTGACCATCATCGCGGTCGGCGAGGAGCCCACGACGGTCACGGTCACCCCGACGGCCTCGGTCATGGCCGGGAGCAACCTCTTGACGAACGCGGCCATCGAGCGGATCCCGCCGGGGGAGACGCGCCAGCTCGTGCTGATGCCCGGACAGCTGCTCAACCTGGAGACCGAGGGCCCCGAGGGCGCCGATCTGACCGGCACCGAGATCCTCACCGACCAGCCCGCCGTCGTCTTCGCCGGCCATGAGTGCGCCAACGTCCCGCTCGGCTTTGACGCCTGCGACCACCTGGAGCAGCAGATGTACCCGGTCCCGGCCTGGGGCTCGCAGTATATCGGCACGCACTTCTCCCCGCGCGATCCCAACACGCCCCAGTCCGAGGTCTACCGCATCCTGGCCGGGGCCGATCAGGTCACCCTGACGACCACGCCCTCCATCGCCAACGTCGACGGGTTGACCTTGGACCGGGGCGAGTTCGTGGAGTTCGAGACCAACGTCGACTTCGAACTCCTGGCCAACGGCCCGATCCTCCCGGGCCAGTACATCACGGGGACGAGCTACAGGGGAGGCGGCAGCGGCGATCCCGCCTTCACCTTGCTGGTGCCGGTCGAGCAATGGCGGCGCGATTACATCGTCCTGACCCCGCCGGCCTACGAGCAGGGGGACTTCCTCAACATCGCCGCACCGATCGGCGCGGTCGTCCTGTTGGACGGGGAGCCCATCGACGAAGACCTCTTCGTCCCGCTGAGCGGAGGGAGCTACACCGCGGCCATCGTGCCGGCCAGCGACGGCCCGCACACCTTGACGAGCGACTCGCCCTTCACCGTCATCGCCTACGGCTACGACTCGGCGGTCTCCTACGCCTACCCCGGCGGCCTCAACCTGGAGGCCGTGCGCCGCTGAGGTGCTCTGCGCGGTTGTTCTGAGGCCTCCAGCGCGGCGAGAGCGCCTGACCGACACGGGCGATGGTCTCACCGCAACTGCTGACCGCTGTTGAGGGCCACATTGCCCTCAGCGCCGCGTCCGGGCGAGCGCTCCACTGGAGCCCTCACGGTAACCATTCATACGGAATCACGTTTGAAGCACTTTCATCTTGGGCTTCCAGGTGACCCAACATGGAAGTGGCTTGAGCGTGGTTCCGTATCCCCCCCTGCTCGATCTCGATGACAAGGGGCTCCATGGTGGATCTCGACGGTCAAGCCCAACTGGGACCAAAATCGTCTGCGCCTCGTGTTCATCGGGATCGACCAGGATCAGTGCATTCGATGGGCTTGGTTGTCGATGACGTCGAGGCCGATCACGACGAGGTCCAAGGGAGGGGGGGGTATGGTTACCTTCCCTCTGCCTGACCCGGTGGATCGATACCCCTCACAACCCGAAGACACCCTCCAGGGGCAGGATGAGGGGCTGCGCGCCCGCCTGTCGGATCTCGTCCGCGAAGCCCTCCAGGTCAACGCCGGGCAGGCAGCGGGGTTCTTTCCGGTAGGGGGTGAAGAACCAGTCCCAGTGGCAGGCGACGACGTAGCGGGGCTCCAGCATCCGCACGGCGGTCTCGGTGTATCCGGGGCGGTGGTTGCGGCCGATGGCGCACAGGCAGAGGATGTCTGCCTTGAGGCCTTCGAGCTCCTCTTCGATGAAGTCCGCCGAGTCGATGTGGACGATCCGGACGCCGTCGAGGTCGAGGTGCCAGTTGAGCACGAGGCCGTGGCGCAGGGCGCGATATCGGGGCGGCCACGCGGGAGGTTCGGTGATGTCCCCGGGCAGGGGGATGCGGCCAAAGTAGATCTTCCCGTGCCTTGAGGGCAGGCCCTTGATCTTGACGCGGCCGCACTCGATGACCTCGCGCCCGAGGGTCTCGACGAGCTGGTCCTCGGGGAGGCCGGCGGCGCGGGCGACATTGCAGGCCGAGGGTGAGCCGATGAAGCGGGCGCCGGTCTGGAGGCAGACCTCGGGGCCATCCAGGACGTGGTCGTGGTGGGCGTGCCCGATGATGACCTCGTCGGCCTGGGGTATGAAGGTGCGGATCAGCTCGGCGTCGGGGAGCAGGCGACCGAAGGCGGTCTTGAACAGGCCGGGGCGTGTCAGGAAGGGGTCCAGGACGAGGGTCCTGTCGGCGCCCTGCACGACGAAGCCGGCGGTGCCGAGGTAGCGCAAGCGGACGGCGGCGTCCTCGGCGACGGGTTCACGGTGGTAGAGGCGAGGATCGACCTTGTGCATGGCGCCTCGGGGGAGTTGGGGTCAACGAGTGACGCGCTGAAGGCTCGCACAGGGTGGAGCGGGAGTAAAGGGGGGACGAAGATAGGGGGGGGCGGGGGTGAGCAGCGGCGCGGCGGGGTCAGGAGGCGGGACAAGAAACAAAGAAGGCCCTTTGACGCGAAGTCAAAGGGCCTTCAAAGAGATTCCGGCGGCGACCTACTTTCCCACAGAAAACTGCAGTATCATCGGCGCTGGGGAGCTTAACTTCCGAGTTCGAGATGGGATCGGGTGGGTCCTCCCCGCCGTAGCCACCGG
>SXGS01400936.1_pt1 | contig 29582 bp, 28 predicted proteins | sample 3174681 | NCBI WGS metagenome assembly SXGS01 (sample SAMN11356861, study PRJNA531348) | freshwater metagenome | isolation source: freshwater sample F1-80 | place: China: Fuxian Lake, Yuxi | collected 2017-12-25 | reverse complement strand
GCTTCCACGATGCACAACGGCTGCCCAGCCCGAACCGAAGTTCCTACCTCGACAAAAGCAGTCGCTCCTGGGGAAGGAGAACGGTAGAACGTGCCCACCATCGGAGATTCCACCGTTACCAAGCTGAGATCCGGCGCTGATGAAGCGACCGCCGCGGGAGCCGCCGCCACGGCGACCGGAGCCGCCACCACTGGGGCCGCCACGGCGACCGGAGCCGCCACCGGTGTGCCCAGGCGGAACCGGAGTTGAACCTCGCCGGCCTTGTAATGAAAATCGCTGACGTCGTGCTGGCTCAGCAGCGTGAGCAACGACTCGATCTGCTTCAGATCCATTTACCCTCCGTTGGAGGCCATCCCTGTACCTCGGCGTCGTGGCCTCCGCACGCCGGGTAATGGTCAACTACTTTACCAAATAGGTCCTATCCGCTCGCTAGCTCAGGAACGCAACCCCCGTCACTTGCTCGGACAACGCCCACAATCGCCTTGAGTTATCTTCGCGCTTGGACTCGGCGTTCGAATTCACCACCCGCGGCGCGCCTCGCATCTCCATCAGCCCCCCCGGTCCGATGTATTGACCACCCCTGGCTTCCGGATCCGTCGCCGCAAACAGCGTCGGCAAGGCGCCTTTCGCCGCCGACTGCGCCACCACCACATTTCCGATGTTCATGAGGTACTCGCGGAACCGTGCGCCGGACATTTGTGGGCCGACAAACTGCAGATTCGTTGCAGCGTACCCGGGATGGCAAGCCAACGCCGACACGGCTGCGCCCTTGGCTTTCAACCGGCGTTCCAGCTCGTAGGTAAACAACAGGTTCGCTAACTTCGACATGCCATACGCAATCCAGGGTTGGTAGCCCTTTTCGCCCTGCAGATTGTCAAAATCGAAGGTCGCACGCCGATGCATGATGCTGCTGACGGTCACCACCCGCGATCCGGGGGTGGCCTCCAACATCGGCATGAGGCGCCCGGTTAGCGCAAAATGGCCAAAATGATTGGTCCCCATCTGCATTTCCAAGCCCTCGCCGGTCTTGGCAAACGGCAGCGCCATGACTCCCGCATTGTTCAATAGGCCGTGCAATTGGGGAACATCCTTCAGAATCCCCGCCGCGAACTCCGCGACGGAGCCCAGATGCGCGAGATCGAGCCGGCCGACCTCCACCTGCGCATTGGGAACCAACGCCAGGATTCGATCCGCTGCTTCCCTGCCTTTCGCTTCATTTCGGCAGGCGATGATGACCCGCGCGCCCTTGGCCGCCAGCGCCCGCGATGCCTCCCAGCCGATTCCGCTGTTGCCCCCCGTCACCACGAACACTTTCCCGCTTAGATCCGGGATGTTCGATTCCCCCCAGCCCATACGTCCTCCGTATTCAGCGCGGTTTCAATTGGGCGAGAAGACCACGAAGCGCCAATTCATAGCCGTAAACGCCGAACCCCACAACCGACCCGATGGCGACGTCCGACAACAGCGTCTGGCGTCGAAAAGGCTCCCGCGCGTGAATGTTGCTGATGTGGATCTCGACAAACGGCAGCCCGGTCCCCAAAAATGCGTCCCGCAATGCGATCGAGGTGTGGGAATAGGCGCCCGCATTGACCACCGCACCCGAAAATCCCCGCTCGGATGCCTGTTGTACCGCGTCCACAATCTCCCCCTCGGAGTTGCTCTGCACTGCCTCCAATGCAACGCCCGCTTCGGTCGCACACGCCCGAAGGTTGGCTTCCACCTCCGCAAGCGTCAATTTTCCGTAGATCTCAGGCTGCCGTTTCCCCAACCAGTTGAGGTTGGGGCCGTTCAGCAGCAGCACTTTCAACGGAGTGGACCTTTCAGGCGGGCTTCCATGATGTCGATGTCCAACGCCACGGTGCGAAGGTCGGGCATTTCCAACAGTTTGGCTCGGGACATGATGTCGGTGGGCGCTTCTTCGCCGGTTTCATCATCGAGAAGCGCGCGACGAACTTCGTCCAGACCCGGAAGCGGGCGATTGACCTCGGCGACCCGTCGTCGCACCTCGGACACATTGATCACCGGCATGGTGATCTCTTCATCGTCGATCTGAATGCCGGCAAGCCGTAACTGTGCCGGATCGGGGAGCTCTTCCGATAGATCGTCTCGCTCAGGTAGCGGTCTTTCTAACAGCTCCAACAACCTCGATCGAAGCCGAGCATCCTCCGGATGATGGAACAGCAGTCGCCTATAAATGCGGATCGCGCGATCGACCCGACCGGCGGCCACATAGGCTTCGGCGCGCCCCGCCGTGGCTTGGGGGTCGATCCCGCGCAACCTCGGGTCGGGCAATCCCCCCGCGCGATCAAACATCGCTTGAACTTCCAGTTCGGGGTGGAGCAGCAAAACACTGTCGGCCAGGGCCGCAGCACGCTCCACTTGCCCAATGCCCACCAAAGCCCGGATTTGCAGCACCACCAGATCTGGATCGCGTTCCGGCGTAGGTGCAATGGCTTCCAACGCCATCAAACATCGAAGGTGTTCGTCCGCCTCGATCGCCACCGTGGCCAACAACACCCATCCCTCGCGGTGGCCGGGATGCAGCTCCAGCCCACGTTCGAGAATCGCAATGGCCTCTCGCCCTTGATTTCGGCGAGCCAGTTCCTTGGACGCGGGCAAAAACGCCCAATTGCCGGGCTCACGCTCCAGCAACTCCAGCAACAGGTTCAGTTCGGGGTCGGAAAGCGCCAGGAGATCACCGTGGAAGCAACGAGAAGGTGTCGTCCGTGACCCCGGTGCTCACCAGGATCGCGATCGGGTTGAGGTTTCCGCCTTCGTCCTCGGGGAAGGCGTCCGCGACAACATACACGCGAGCAAGCCCACTTCCGTCGGTGCGCACTTGGATGCGGCCCGTGGGCACCAAGTCCTCGGGCTCAAACGAAACCAACCGATCGCGGCGGGTGTCCCACCAACCGGCCTCGGCCGCCTCATCCAACGTCAGCGGAACCACTTCGTCGGGCATCACGAACGCCGCACCGGACTCAACGCTTTGCAGCTCTACTTCCGCGTTGACCACGGGCTCACCCGTCGCAGCATCGTACAGCATCACATCCACTGGGATCACCGCAGCAATGCCATCTTCTTCCGCATTAAAGGACATATCCCATGCGATGTCGATGTCTTCCGGTACCAGCAGCTGCGGATCTTCGGAGCCCTCAAGAACGCATCCGGCTGCAACCATCGACGTCAGCAGGAGGGGTTGAAAGCCACGCATGAGAGACCCTCGATCAATTCGGCCAGTTGGGAGATGGGATGACGAATGAGTTCCGCGCGCCCGACTTCCACAGGCACCGGTACGATCAGCATAGCGTCCGCATTCTTCTTGTCCAGGCGCATCGCCACGAGCACGCTTTCTGCTCGCGTTTCGGGTGCATCGATCGGCAGCTGGAAGCGGCGCAACAGGGGCACGAGGCGTTCTACGACCCCCGCCGCGTGTCCCTGACGTTCGGCCCAACGCGCCTCCGCTACCAACCCCACCGCCACCGCTGCACCGTGTCGCCACTGAAAGCCGCTTGCCGCCTCGATTCCATGTGCGACGGTATGCCCCGCATTCAACACCATCCGAAGCCCGCTCTCTTTCTCGTCGGAGGCGACAATCTCCGCTTTTAACACGACACTTCTTTGAATCACTGCCATCAAGGCGTCCGGAGAACGTTCCAACAAAGGCGCCGCGTGAACCTCCAATTCCGCGAACAGCGCCGCATCCGCGACCAGAGCGATTTTGATGACCTCCCCAAATCCTGCGAGGTACTCGGCTTCCTCCAGGGTCTGAAGTGCGCAGACCGGAGCCCACACCAGCATCGGCTGATGAAATGCCCCGATAAGGTTCTTCCCTTTGGTAGAGTTGATGCCGGTTTTCCCACCCACCGAACTGTCCACCATTGCCAACAAGGTGGTGGGAACCTGAACGATGCGCAGACCTCGGAGCACGCTCGCCGCCGCAAAACCGGCGACATCCCCGACGACTCCGCCGCCGAGAGCGACCACCACGGTTCGCCGGTCGACGCCCAACTCCAGGAGGCCCTCCACGCATTCTCGCCACAGGTCGAACGTTTTGGTGGCTTCGGTCAACGCGAGCACCTGGTGCTGCACGAGGATCCCGGCTCCCTCCAACTCGGAAATCAGCGTGGACAGCCACAGATTCGCTACCACGGGCTCGGTCACCACCACCACACGGCGAACCCCCTCCCCTTGGAGGGTGGGACCCAGGCCAGAAAACCCAGGTTCGATATGTACGGTATATGCGCGCTCGCGGAGCGGCACAGTCAAAGACGGCATAGAATCGCCTCGATCACCTGATCCTCACTGAGGTCATGGGTGTCTAGCCGGAGGTCCGCATCGGCGTAGGCTTGTTGCCGTTGGTCGTACAACTCCCGAGCCACCGAAACCAGAGGTCGACCGGACGCTTGTATGCGACGCGCCAGCACTTCAAAGGGTGCAGTGAGCACCACACAAAAATACGCCGACTCCCGCAGATACCAGCGTAGGGATTCGCTCGTCCAAACGCCCCCTCCCGTGGCAAGAACCCGAAGTTTGTTGTCGCAGTGCTCCAGCACAACTTCTCGTTCATGCGCCCTGAACGTCTCTTCTCCCCATTCGGCAAATTGGCTGGCGATGGGACCATAACGCTGAACCAACACTTCATCCGTATCAACGAACGGAAACTGGAGTCGTTCCGCGAGCTTTCTGCCCACGGTGGTCTTGCCCGTCCCCATAAATCCGCCCAGAGCGACCGGTTGCAAGCCTACCTCCACTCGTCACTCTAACCGAAATCGATCTTCGTTACCGATTCCCGAAACAAAGTTGTCCGCTCCGGGTATGATCCATGCAGGAGCGTTGAATCCTCGGGCCGAACAGCAGGTTTGTCATGAACACCGCCGAAGCAATGCGATACCTCAATGACCGTGGCGCCCGAATCCCGAGGTTCGAAGACATTGATCGCTTTATCGGTTTTGAGTTTCCGATCCAAGCGATGATGACGGAAGCGCTTCCCGCCGACGAAAGCTTAAAACTCTGGCAGACCGCCCGCGCCCACGCGCCGCGGACCGGTTTGGTGCCGGTTCTGGTCGGTGCAGAACCGATGATCGACTGGTTTGCGGGCGCCGATTGCGAAGAGGTACTGGAGCGCTTGCACGCCCATCGTGCCCAAAGTCCTTCGGCGGCTGTGCTGGAAACCTTGGAGCAACGGGCCATTCAACGTTTTAGCGCCTCCGTGGTCGAGCAACTACGAGCCGAAATGAACGCGATCCGGCCTGCCTGGCGGGTTTTACCCGGGCATGGTGCCGAGTATGTGGGCCATGAAACCGACGGCGCCCCGGACTTTCTCGCCGAAGAGGAGGAAGTTCGCTGCATTCTGCTGCAGTGTCCCGCCGTGGATGTGCCGATCTACCTCGGATTGGGTGGTTGGAATGATTCGCCGCAGCCGCACGAGCAGTCGGCGATCTTTTCACGATGGAATGCGCGTTTCGGCACGCAGATCGCGCATGTGGGCCGGAGCAGCATCGGGCTTTGGTCCACCCGGCCGCCCACCCGCATCGACGAGTACCGGGAGTTGTTGTGGGAGACCTTCCTCTATTGCCACAACACCGCATTTCAGGACGGTGACGCCACTTTTTCAGGAGTGCGGCAGATGTTGGCGCAGCCCTGGTGGTCGTTCTTCTGGGACTAGGTAGCAGGGGCGTTCCTATACCCTGGTTTTGAGCGACAACTCCACGAGTTACTCTACCCGGTACAAAGCACCCCCGCCAAAGTCCGCCACGTATACCGCGCCGTCGCTGCCCAAACCAAAGGTCGAAGGGTTGATTTTCGTTGGCCCGAGCAGGCGCGGCTCCCCGCCAGCCACCGGCAACGCCCAGAAGTTCCCCGTTCCAAAATCCGCATACAAAAACTGATTTGCGTAGGGACCGATGCTCGACACCACCCCGCCGGTGATCGACACCCCCTCGTTCCGGCCGTAGGTGGCCACCGGCAACTGCAGGCCCACTTTGGAGCAGGTCTCCGCTTCAAAACACTCGTTTCCCTCCATGATTCGCCAGCCTAAGTTGTCGCCCCGGTGGACCCGATCCACCTCCTCCCAGGTGTCCTGCCCCACATCAGCCACCAGGACGCTTCCATCGCCAAGAATCCAAAACTTCCACGGATTACGGAGTCCGTACGCCCAAATCTCAGGTCGCACTGAAGGGTCACCCACAAAAGGGTTGTCCGGCGGCGCCCTCCCGGACTGGACGTCGATTCTCAACAGCTTGCCGAGCCATTGTCCGCGATCTTGCCCATACCCATGGGGATCTCCAGCGGCGCCTCCATCCCCCAAGCCGATGTACAGGAATCCATCCGGACCAAAGCGGATTTGGCCGCCATTGTGGTTTTCGTAGGGTTGATCGACTTCGAGCAGAAGGTTCCCTTCCTTCGCCGAATTCAAACCGGTGGGGTCGGTCGTCCACTCCGAAATCCGGCTGCGGGTCTTTCCGTCCTTCGGGTTGTAATGAACATAGAACTTACCATTCGTCGCAAATTCAGGATGAAAAGCCAGCCCCAGCAGGCCGAGCTCCGAATCCGTTTTTACGGCGATGTTCAGCCATTCCCGAGGGGTGCCGCCGGGTTCCCAAACCCAGGCGGTGCCTTCCTTCCCGAGAACGACAAGTGCTTTACTACCTGGCACGGCCTGAATGTCGGTCGGTTGAGCAAATCCTTCGGCTACACGCTCGAGATGGAACTGAGCCACCCCCGGCGCGGCCGCCTCGCTGCTCGGCGATCCCGACCCACATCCGCCTAAAAGGGCGAAACCGCTAGTAATCCACGTAAGGAATTTCCCCATCCCGTCGCCCACTCCGAGCCGAAGTATAGAACTTGGTGCGGCGGTTGAGCCGGCGAGGCGAGCCATCGCGGTTGGCCGGTTTGTTGGCCGCCACCGGATAATCCCAAGCATACCCCTCAGAATAGAACTTGATTCCAGGGTTTTTCTGTTCTAGGTACTCTTTGCACGACTTGGCGCGATCCTTGGACAGGCCTTCATTGAGCGAACGCGAACCGAGATCGCAAGTATGCCCCTCCACCCAGATCTCTTTGACCTCGGGGTGAGCATCCAGCTGTTCGGACAGCTCGTCCAGGGTCTCTCGGCCTTCGTCCGACAATTCCGAGCTGTTCAGCTCAAACTGAACCGTGCCCGCATCAAATTCGTCGGGTGGCTCCGGTGGCGGTGGTGGCGGCGGTGGCTCCGGCGGAACGTAGTCTCCGATCACAAGCGAATCGAACGCCAATTCCAAGGTTTCCACGCCCAGTGCCGAGCCTTTGGACGAGAGCTGCGGCCCCGTCCAGCTGACCGGCCACACCGCGACCATGGTGAACCGTCGCAGTTCTGTCCCGTCCAACGCCCGCATCACCACCGCAGCTTGGGTGGTGGGCCGGCTGCTGAACCCCTCATCGGTGATGTAGGAATCCCGCCATTCCATGAGGCGGGTGCTCGCAGACAGCTGACTTTTCAGCGTAATGTTTGCCCATTTGCTGGGGCCAGATCGCGTGATGATGGAGTCATTGTGACCCCCTTCCTGGATCTGGAAGACCTCCGCCGTGGACTTAAACCCGGTGCACTCTTGAAAGTGCGCCACCTCTTCGCCGTCCAACTCCAGCGAAAAGTAGTGGTTATTCCAGGGATCGGGCCGATCCTTGCTGCTGTGGGTGGGCGTGGTGCCCGTGATCTTTGGGGTCGCGACCATCCGGGAAACTCCGTATTTTCCCGACGCCGAGGCACTCGATTCGACCGCGGCTGCCGGTCTGATCAAGATGACCGGAATCCGACGGAAAGTAAAGAGCGGCCATACAATTCGCCTGCAAACCGCGATCACAGAATGTTTCCGACGCAGCGGACGCCCCCGCACGAACCGGTTACCGCCTAGACTGCGAGGACATCGGTATGAGTAGCCTTCCCCCCCTTCCTTCCCCTGACGCCGAAGCCGTTCATGTGCACAGCGCGGCCGGCAGCCTTGGCCCGTTCAGCCGTCGCGCACTGAAAAGCAAAGTCTCCGGCGGAGAAATCAACAGTGCAGACGTGTTTTGGTTCGATGGGATGACCGACTGGTTGCGCATCGGCGATCACCCTGCTCTTCTCGCAGGCCTGGATGTGCCTGCCGTCCCTGCGACCTCCTCGTCCAACGAGAGCGACGATGATCGGATGGACAAGGTTTTCGGCGGGCTCGTCAAGGAAAGCTGGCGTTACTTCAACAACCACGCCTTCGCCTCTCACGTCGATGAAGTCTTCTTGGGCGCGGTGATCACCAGCACCCTCGATCAAAACTACGCGCTGATCGACCTATCGAGCGACGGCACCCACCACTACTTGCGGTTCGAAAATCTCAAGGATCATAGCCGCATCATCGTTCGCGTCACCCACCTCACCGGGGATCTCACCCGCGCCAAAGTCGAGGGACATCGCGCCAGTGTGATCGTCGGCTACGGCGAGCGCAGCAACGACTTCAACAAGATCTGGCAGGCCCTCAAAGCGGAGTTCAAGAGCGGCTATCTGCAGACCGCTGAGCCTGGGACGATCACCGTCGATGGCGACATGAACACCGGCTATGTGTACGTTCAAGTAGATCTTTACCTCTGCATCGATGACTACGTGCAGGCCGACTACAAGATCAAATACGACGTGCTCCAAGATCACCTTGGCTCCACGTTGAACGCCCTCAAAAAGTACCTTCGCGGCCGGTTCGGTAACTAACTCACGGATGGATAGGAGTTTCCCATGTTCAGCTTTCTGACTTCATTTGCTAACAAAGCCGAGCTTCGCGAATCCAAAGACGAGATGCTTGTCGGCGAAATCGTCCGAGCCATGGCCAGAAATGGTTCTCCGTCCGTTGCTTTTCGAGCGGACAACGATCGCCAATGGATCAAATTCAAGACGGTCAACGATCCGGTGCTCACCCACGTGTACATCACACTGGACCGGAAGACCGGCGGAAGCGCCATTCAGCAGGCCCTGATTGGATCGAAGGCGACGCTCACCATCGCCGCGGAAATCAAAAACCTGCTCACGGATCCCGACGACATCATCAAAATGTACAAGACGGACCTTGCAAACATCTTCAAACTGCCGGTGATGGGCGGGATCAAACTCAACCATGAGATGAACAGCGTATTTGCGACGACCACCGCGTTGATCGACTTGGACACCTACCTGAACAAAGGTGAAACCGGCGTTCAGGGTTTGATGTCACTGCTCGGCGGCACCGTTGACAAGCTCAAAGAAAAGTTGATCCCCTACAAGAAAGCCTGAACCAACGTCGTGTTGCGTAAGGCGCCACCGCCGCTTGGAAAAATTGGATAACATCGGCGTATGTTCCATCATCGCGCCGACGATGCTGTTCAAAAACGTATTTTTCTGAAGTGGTACCTGCTCAGTTTTCTCTCCGGAAACGTGAACGCAGGCGCGTTCATGGCGACGGGTCGTTTTGTTACGCACGTAACCGGCTTTCATACGCTGGCTGGCATCGACGCCGCCAACGGAGCCTGGGACCACGTTCTTGGAATGTTGTCCGTTCCTATCTTTTTTTTGGCGGGCGCCATCATCTCCGCCTACTTGGTGGACCACCGCTTTCACCGCGGACTTCAACCGCACTACGATCGAGCGATGGCCCTCGCCACTGTCTGTATCTTATCCGCCTCACTCGGCGGATATTTCGATTTCTTCGGTGACTTCGGCGCACGGTTCAACCTTCAAAAAGACTACCTATTTCTGGCGCTGTTGTGTCTGGCCAGCGGCCTTCAAAACGCGACCCTCACCACCGCATCGGGTTCCACAGTTCGAACTACTCATTTGACAGGAATCACCACGGATCTCGGCATCGGACTCGTCAAAGTTTGGTCGATGAAACCCGGCACCCCCCGAACGCGCGAAGTGCGCGCCAATTGGCTTCGGATCGGCACCGTGGTGGCCTTCACTTTGGGTTCGATGGCGGGCGCCACATTGTTTGTTCACGCCCAATACCTCGGCTTCCTTCTTCCAGCTTCGATCGCCGCTTATTCCACTCTACAGGCCCGACGCGAGAAAGAAGTGCACCGCAGCCCAATGTAACCCGCCCGCATTGTGTGGTAGCGTCCCGCCGACGACGAACGGAGCACAACATGTCGGAATGGGGCGGGCTCGTCCCCACTGGTCGACGAATCTCGGGTCCCTCCGCGGATCTTGTCGAACTCGACGACGGCAGGGATGGGCTGAAACATACGGCAATCGCGTTTCACGAACGCTACCGGGGCCATTCGGTTCTCAACCGTGGTATCGAGATCATTCGGAGTTTCCTCGATTTTCCAATGGTCACCGGCCTGCTGGAAGTGTCTGCTTGGCTGCCGGACCAAGGGGTTTTCGTATACCCCACGGGGACCTCGTGGACGGCGATGGAGCTGTTGCGCAGTTTCCGAGACCGCAATCAGACCGTCAGCCCGCGCGCGGTCGGCGAGTTGTTGTACCTCTCGTCGATGATCCTGCAAGACGCCGCCGACGTTGGTCCGTTACAAGGCGTATTTTCACACGGTGCACTGTCCCCTTCGCGGCTGCTGTTCAAGGAAGATGGCCAAGCGCAGATGATCGGCTACGGCCTCCCCCAAGTGGAAATCATCGTTTGGCGCGATGATCCGAGCGTTGTGCCGCACGAGGATGCCTTTCGATATTGCCCTCCGGAGCGCATGCGCGGCGGCCTTGAGGAATCCAGCGCCGACGTCTTTTCGTTGGGGTTGATTGCTGCAGAATTGTTGACCAACGAACCGGTTTATAATGGCACCCTCGACGCGATCCGCGATCAAGCCGCGGGCGGAGAAGCGGCGCGGCGTTTCGAAAAACTGGCCAAAGGCAAGGTACCAGCACCTCTGAAAGATCTCGTCATGGGAATGTTGGCCGGAGATCCGGGGGATCGCATTGGCGAACCCGCGGATGTGGTCGAGGCCGCCGAAAAGGTGCTCGATCGCGTCAACGACGGGCTTCCCTTGGCCAACACCATGGAGGAAGTCCGGAACCAGACCCGTCGCGGGAAAAGCATCGGTGGGACAGACAATATCCGAGGCAGAGGGGTTCCGATCCGCGGTCCAGAGCCAGGAAAATCGGGGCCAGCGATCCCGCTCTCTGCCGTTTCCATGCACACCTTCAGCAATCATCCGGGCGCACGAGCCGCCGAAAGCGCCCCCGAGGCGCCGGAAGAACAAAAGCGCTGGGGGAAATCGCAGCGTTCAAAGGGCGAAGAAACGCCCGCACCCGCCGCTCCGCGCGCAGCTGCACCAGCATCGGATGCCCGCGATCGCCTCCGCGACCGAATGAAGAAGGGCGAAAGTGCCGATCCCGCGCCGGTGGTGGTCCCCGCGCCTGCTCCCGCGGTCGATCCCAAGCAGGCCCTCCGCGACCGCCTGAAGCGCTCCTCCGCCGAAGAACCGGCCGCCGCACCGCCCGCGGCCGCACCGCCGCCCGCCGCTCCAGCCTCGGCAACTCCCGCCGAAGCGCCCAAAGATCCCAAGGAAGCCCTTCGCGATCGGCTGCGCCGCAGCGCGTCCGAAGCGCCCGCCAGCCCACCGGAAACTCCGGCCGTCGATCCAAAAGAAGCGCTTCGCGAGCGGCTTCGCCGAAGCGCCGCAGACACGCCAGCGGCCTCTCCAACAGCCGCTCCCGGGCCGACACCCGCAGCGGCCGTAACGGCACCCGCGGCCGCCCCCGTAACGGCACCCGCCACCGCAGAAACAACCAAACCGGCCGATGCCCGAGACGCGCTTCGGGACCGCCTGCGTCGCTCCCGCGAGGAGACGGCGGAGCCCGCCAAAACCGTCGAGGAGCCAGCGCCCGCGAAAGCGGTGGATACGCCCAAGGCCGCGGAACCGGCACCGGTGAGTGGCGAGGACCGTCGCAGCGCACTCAAAGACCGCCTGAAACGGAAGGAATAACGTGTCCGAACACGAGCCTTCATTGCTGGCCATTCTCGACGAGCGGGTGAAGTTGTACCTCGCCGAAATGGACTTGGATGCAGAGCAGTCAGAGGACGGGCTCTACATGTTCAAGTATGGGTCGACGGTAGTCATGGTTTCCCTCTTTTTGGAGGGAGAGGACACCTTCTGTCGATTTGCGTCAATCCTCTTAAAAGATTGCGACCCTACTTTGGAATTGCTGCATCGCATCCTTCGTCTGAACACGGAAGTACTGTTCGGATCGTTTCTGCTGTTTGAGGACAACACCCTGTCGTTCTCCGCTACCTTGCTCGGAAATCACCTCGACTTTCCCGAGTTTGAAAAGACCCTTCGGTACGTCGCACAGATCTCCGACGATCACGACGATGAACTCCAGCTCGTCGGCGGCGGAAAGCGCGCCGAAGACGTGATACAAGGCGAATGATTATCGCATTCGCGATCGGCTCAGCCCTGGCCGCGGACCCGGTGCTCAGCGTTCGCGCCTGTTGCGCCGCCGCCGGGACGGACATCTGCCCTACTGAGCTCGATTTTCGTAGCGCGGAGGCGCCCCGAGGTACCCCAGGCGCCTGGAATGTCCGCTGTACCGGCGAAACCCGCTTTGTAAGCGACCGCACGCTCACGACCGATATCGCAGCCCCCGGCTACAGCACCCTGCCACAAGCTGTTTTTGCGTGTTTTGATGCGGCTTGCCATCTGCCCTCCCAACTGTGCTTGGCGACGGGAACCGCCACCCACTGCGATACCGGTGCGCCAGCTGACGCCGCGGTTTTTCGCAGCCAACCCACCCAAGATTCGGCGGCGGCCGTGATCGGCGGCAGGGTGGTCAAGGTACGAGAAGCGGAGCCCCTCCCTCCCATCGCCATAACCGATGATCTTCCTTCGGTTCCGCCGGATCCCTGCCGCCCTAATCCCGAATGGCGCGAGCGCTCATCCGCCGAGGTATCCGAGGGTAATGAGGCGATGTTGCAGGCGAATCCCACCGAGGCCATGGCTCGGTATCGGGCGGCGATCGGCGTCGATGCCTGCAATCCTTTCGCGTGGGCGGACTTGGGCGACGCATTGATCGTTCTCGAACGCCCGGGCGACGCTGTTCGCGCGCTAGAAATTGCTGTTCGGCTCATGCCCGGGCACTACCAAGCGTGGACGCACCTCGGCGCGGCGTACGAACAGTTGCACCGCGCCGACGACGCCACCACCGCATATTCTCGCGCCGTCTCCATTCGACCGGATCATCCTCCGGCCCTTGAGGGGCTGAAACGACTCAAGCCCTATTGACCGTCGCCGCACCCGACCGCTACGATCCACTGACTCGATCCCGAGGCCGCCCGTGAACCCACCGCCGTTCATCCTTCCTGTTGGCCTCGATCTCGATCTCTCCGATGGCAAATTGTCCCTGACGTACGCCGGGGATGTTCAGCTCGACACCCTTTGGGGTCGCAAAATCGGGAGCATCATCGTCGGGGGCGACTTGATTCTGCGTTGCGACGAGACGGTCACCGGAGTCCTAAAAGCAGGAGGAAAGCTGATTCTCACCGGTAAGGTCGACGCCGACACGGTTCAGGCTCGGGAAGTTCACATCGGCAAACAAGAGGTTCACTGCCGCTCGATATCCGCCACCGAAAAAATCGTTGTCGGTCCGGCCAATTTGCAAGTCGACATCTTGATCGCGCCCGAAATCGTGCTCGATCCCAAGGCGACTGGCCGAGTTCGGATCGTCGAATCCCGCAATGATCCCGGCCCCACCAAACTTCGCGGGGGGTACACTCTAAAGGAGTTTACCGAAGAGTATGGCGATCCTTCGGCGTTCCTGGCCGAACGTGGAGTCACTCCCCTGCCCGGAGCCGTGGACCACCGCACCTCAACGCCGCCCGCACGACCACGCAGCCCGGTCCCGGTGCCACACCGAAATGCGCGTCGAACCCCCGCACCCGCACAACCTCGGCAGTCCCTCACCCCCAAGGCTGCACCCACCCTGCCATCCGTGCAACGTGCCGTTCCGCCGCCCACAAAACCGGCTCCCCACCCTATCTATACCGAACCCACCGAGGAGCCCACCGGCCCTCGACCGTTGATTCCACCGGCCTACATGGCGCCGAGGCCCAAAGACCCCGAACCAGAGCCGGAAGTTCTTGAGTTGGACGAGCCTAGCGAAGCACCTACCGAGGAGGCGCACTTCCATCCGCAGTTGGAGGAGGCACTGGTGAGCCTGTTTTCCAGCTACGACGAAGGAGCCCATCCGGAAGCATTGAGTCCGCTTCGCGAGTGGATTGGCGGCCGCCGCTACGAGCGCCTCCGGCGTGAGCTGGCAGAACTCTGGTATGATGTCTTGGAGTTTCACCGACAGCGAAACACTCCGCCCCCACGGCGGGTCGCGCACGGTTTCAATTTGATTCACCACCTCGTCAACGTCACCTGATCCGAGAGATCGTCATGTCCGGTCGGGTAAAATCCATGGAACAGCGTATTGCCACGCGCATCCCCATCCGGATGTTGGTGGAATACGAGCGACTCGACGACTTTTTGGCGGACTACAGCGCGAATCTCTCCTTGGGTGGGATGTTTATACAAACGGATAAACCCCTCGACATTGGCACCCGGTTCAAGCTGAGACTCCGCATTCCAGGCCGCACTAAGCCCGTCGAGACTTTTGGCGAGGTTCGTTGGGTCGTCCGAAAAACGGACGGGGGCACCCCCGGAATGGGCATCGAATTTGACGCCCTCACCGCCACGGATCGCAAGGCAGTGGAGGCCATGTTGATCGGCTGGGAACCCACCGTCTAGATGCAAGGTTTAGGGCTTTCCGACGACGCAATGGATTGTCAAGGGAATGTCGAATTCACGCGCCTACAGCTGGGGAAACTCGAACCGGCTATGCTCTGACCGCGGAGGACACATGGTTCGTCGGCTGACGTTCGCGTCGCTTTGCATGCTCGCGTTGGGCTGCAACCAAGTGGAATTGTTCCGGGTGGCCGGCCACGTTCAAGAAGACTTCAGCAATGATGCAGACGTGCTGTTCGTCATCGACAATAGCTCCTCCATGTTGGACGAATCCGAAGGGCTCGCGCTCAATTTTGATACCTTTATTCGTCAGTTTACCGACGATGAAAGCGGTGTAGGCGGCACCGACGGGCTCGCCGACGCTGTCGACAATTACATCGCGAGCGTTCGAGACAAAGCCAGTTTTGTGGACTACCAACTGGCGATCACCACCACCGATGTCGAAACCACCTACGGCGCTCTGTATGGCGCAACGCCCATTCTCGACAACAACACCCCCGATGTGGCCACGGAATTCACTGCAAACCTCCTCTGCGACTCGACCTGCATCGTCGATGCCACCGAGCTTGGATCCGATACAAACTACGATTGCGTAAACCCTCCCACACCTCCCGGCGACGAGCTCACCGTCCAGTACATGAACTGCCTGTGCGGCTCGGGCACCTGGGAAGACCAATGCGGCGTAGGCACCGAAGAGCACTTGGAAGCCATTTTTATGGCGATGTGCCGCGCGGTCGATGATCCCCCCGACGCCTGCTTCGAGGAAAACCAGTTCACCGACGCGGACATCGGCTCCAACGCCGGCCTTCTTCGAGAGGGCAGCACGTTCATCCCCATCATCATCACCGATGAAGGCGACACCTCCCGACGCATGTCCCAAGGCGACGGTCTGCCCAACGAATATTCCGCCTTATTTGACCAGTTTCACCATCGCATGAATTTTGCCGTCGTGGGTCCCACCACCGACAACTGCAACAGCGGCGGGGCCACCACCTGGGGCGTGCAACGCCTGCAATGGTTTGTGGACGATACCGGCGGACGATATTCACCGATCGCCGAAGGCAGCGGGGACAACTGCCACATCGCTGACTTTGCCGCTACGCTCGAGCAACTCGGCAAACTCCTGAACTCCCTGCTCGACTCCTTCGTCCTGCAACAGGTCCCCGATGTGGACTCCATTTCCGTCATTGTGGATGGTCATGTGGTCAAGCGTTCCACCGAAACCATTGATGATAGCGGCTTTGTGACCTACGGCGACGGATGGAGCTACGATGCCGGCGACAATGCGATCCGTTTTCACGGAAGTGCAGTTCCCGACTACGAAGTTCCCGTTCGTATTTACTATTTACCCATCGCGGGCATGCCTCGCGAACTTCCGTTCTGATCGGCTGGAGCCTTGATGTATCGCCTGCTCGCCCTGGGGCTGTTGCTCGCTCCCCAAGCGGCTTATTCCCAAGAGACCGTGGACATTGGTGTCGTCAAACAGAGCGATCTGTCCGTGGTGCAGAAGCTTTTGTATCCCAAGACCGATCGCACCGAACTCGGTGTTCATCTTGGGTGGATGCCGTTTGACGCCTTGTTGACCACCCCTAACCTGCAGCTCACCGTCGATCGCCACTTGAGCGAATCGCTGTCGATCGGCGGTGGACTCGGCGTAGGCTATGGCCTCAAAAACTCGATGTATCGCGAGTTGGAAAGCCCATTGTATGGCGTTGCACCCGATGCCTATCGGTATTTGGCTTCTGCCCGCGTGGGTGCGCAATTCGCACCGATCTACGCAAAAATGAATGTCGGCGGTAAGAAGATCGTCCACTACGATGTGTACGGCGGCGCGCACCTCGGCGCGGCGATCGAACAGTCGGTGATCCCAGGCGGCGGCATCGCGGTTGCTCCTGCCCTGTCTCTTAGCGTAGGAACTCGGTTTTTCCTTCCAAACAACGGGGCGATCCGGCTGCAACTGCAGGACGACCTGATGATCGAGCACCGTAAACTAACGGATTCCACCCACTTTAAACAGAATGTGAATGTCACCATCGGCTACACCTTCTTTTCGAAGAAGCCAGGAAAGCGCTGATGTGGGCTTTACTGCTCCTATTGGCGGGTTCTCCCGCGGCCCCCAAGACGGTGCCTCCCAGCGCAGCAACGGTGTCGTTTACCGAGTATGAAGCGGCCATGGCGCGCGGTGATCGCCTGGCTGCCGCGGATGCGTTGTGGGTGGTGTTGGAGGATCCGAAGGCCTCCGCTCAACATGGGGAAGCCTGGGTAAAGCTCGGTTCTACACTGTCCGAGCTGGATTTTCCGTATGCGGCGTTGCTGGCCTGGTCCAAAGCAGCGGAGCAAGACGCCTCTAAAATCGGCGCGGACCTTCCGAAAGCGGCGGATGCCGCCGCTCGGGTCGGCGACGAACGTCTGCTGGCCGCGGCCTTGAAGGTCGTTCCCGCCGACGCGGACGCTTCCGCCCGTTCGGCCGTCGCTTTGGCGGTGGCTCGCTTCCAGTTTCAGGAGGGAAACCTCGCCGAAACGCTCACCGCCCTCAAACTGGTGGATCGCGAATCCCCGCAATTTGGCCGGGCGGAACTCCTGAGAGGAGTGGTGTTGGCCCAGCAGGGCAAGCCGGTGGACGCCATCGCACCGATGGTCATCGCCCAAGCCCTCATCGAAAAGAGCGAGGATCCTGTTCGTTTCCGGGATTCCATTCAAATCAATCTGGGTCGAATCTACTTCGCAGCCGAGAATTTTCCTCGGGCCATGGAGGCGTATGCCGGGGTGTCCCGCGGCAGCCCGTATTGGCCAGAAGCCCAGTTTGAACGGGCCTGGGCGCATTACCGACTGAACGACATGGCCGGCGCCCTGGCGCTGCTCTACAACCATGAAACCCCGTTTTTGCAGGATCTGTACCATCCGGAAAGTGAGCTTCTGCGCACGTATGCGCTGTTCACCCTGTGCAAATTCCCGGCAGCTCGCGAGTCGATCGAAGCCTTTGCGGCGGACTATGGCCCGTTGCGCGAGGAGATCAACGCCACCGTCCCGGCATTGCCACCGGAAGCCATCTTTTCCGACGTTGCCGCCGCTTCCAAAGGCCAGCCCACCGCCCTCCCCTACCGCTTTCTTCGCTCCTTCGCTGGCGAAGATCGCCTGCTGGATGCCATCCGGGCTTCGGAGGCGGCCGACGCCGAAGCCGAGCGTTTATCCCGGGTGAACAACCGGTTTGCGACGAAGGCAGTGGAAATGTTGCGCGCCCGCAAAGCGGATCGTGCCAAAACCGAGGGAACCCGTATTCAAGCGGCGCTCGAACGCCGTCGAAAAGATCTCGGTGGTTTTCTCGACAATGTCGAAATCACCCGCCTCGATATGATGCAGTTGGAAGCCACGCTTTACGAGCGCGCAGCGGTCACCGGCGACACCGGCCTTGGCGACAAGGTCGGCCGCCTGCGCAAAACCAAAGCCCAGCGCAATGTGCGAAATTGGCCTTTTGAAGGTGAGATCTGGGCCGACGAGCTCGGCTACTACCGCTACGAGCTGCGGTCGGACTGTCCGATGGAGCTATCCACTCAGTGATGGACCACATCCTCGAGAATGGGCTTCGACTGCTGGTTCAGCCAGTATCCACCTCACCGATCGCTGCGGTCTACCTCTGGATGGACGCGGGCGTGATCGACGAGCTCCCCGGAGAGGAGGGGGCAGCTCACTTTTTGGAACATATGTGGTTCAAGGGGTCCGCTGCGCGCGCCCCTGGAGCGGCAGCCGCGGAAGTAGAGGGTCTAGGAGGTGAACTCAACGCCTTCACCTCCTACGACGAGACCGTCCTGCATGCGACGGTGGAAGCCTCTTCGGCGGGGCAGGCGATAGCGATCTTGGCCGACATGATGCTGCAACGAAGCCTCGATCCCGACGAGATCGAACGCGAAAAGCAGGTGGTGTACGAGGAGATCGCCGCCTACGATGGGGATCCCAACGCTCGCTTGGAGGATCATAGTTCCGAACGCTTGTTTCCGGATCACCCCTACGGACGACCGATCCTGGCCGGGCGCGATGCGGTGCACGCGCTCACACGGGAAACCCTGCTTCAATTTGCATTGCGCTGCCACCTGCCCCACCGCGCCATTCTGGCCGTGGTGGGCGACGTGGAGCCAGACCAGATCCTTTCCGCCGTCAATGCCTGTTTTGGTCGTTGGGAGGGCTCGACTGGCCAGCCGGTGGCCCGGAGTTTCCCTGCCCCCCCGACGCCCGCCGATCCGGTAGCGGAGCGCCTCCGCGGCGAGTTCGAATCCACCGCGGTGTCCATGGTATGGCGCGGGCCTTCATTCTCAGATCCAGATGCACCCGCATTGGAAGTTCTGCTCACCGCTTTGGGCGAAGGCGCCTCCGCCCTGTTGGCCAACCGCCTGCAGCAAGATGAGGAATTGGCCGGGGAGATCGCCTCGGATCTGTCGCTGATGACCCAGGGTGGTACACTCGGCTTGTCGTTCATCCCCCGCGAAGGAAAGACGATTGCGGCGATCGAAGCCGCTTTAGATGAGATCGGGCGTGTGGTTTCCCGTGGATTGCCGGGCGCGTGGATGCACCGGGCCAAAGACGCCATCCTCACGGACTTTCTGTTTGCCACCGAGGGCGTCGACGACATCGCTCACGATCTCGTGAGCTACACCGCTCGTTTTGGCAACCCAAGTGCGCGGGAACAACAACGCCGCTCGGTGGCCGCTTTGACCCGCGAAGATGTGCAGGCCGCCGCACGCCGATGGCTCGATCCCGCCAACGCGTCGATTTTTGTTCTCGATCCGGCCGTCAAACCCAACGCGCTCGAACGCTCCGTCCAGCGCGCCCGCATCAACCCCCACTCTCCCGCCCAAAACGGCCTTCATCGCTTCACCTTGAGCAATGGTGTGCGGGTCGTCGTGTTGACCGAAGATCTCCCGATGGTGGCCGTGGACGTCATCGCGATCGGAGGCGCGATCGCCGAAGATCGCAAGATCGCTGGCATCGGCTCCGCATGGTCGCGCATGATTCAGGCGGGTGCAGGAGATCTTTCCGCGGCCGATCTCGCAAATGCCCTCGACGACATTTCGGCCACCTTAGATGCGGGGGTCGGACGCGGCACCCTTGGCTTGCGAAGCACCTTTCCCGCGATGTGGGGCGCCGAAGGGCTGCAGCTGTTTGGGACCCTGCTCGCGGATCCTCGGTTTGAACAAGAAGAATGGGAGCGCGTTGCCGAGGAATTGGCGGACGACCTTCGCACACAGTCGGACCGACCCGCCGAGATTGCCGATGACAAGCTCTGGGCGGCGCTTTGGCCCGATCACCCATGGGGCCTCCCCGCCCTCGGCTTGCCTGCGACCTTGCGTACCTTGAACCCCAAGCGTTTTCGCCGCTGGCATCGCGAACAATTGGCCACTGACAATATCGTCATTTCTGTGGTGGGAGGGATCGGCGAAGAAGAAGTGCGCGAAGCCCTCGAACCGCTGCTGAAGGACTTACCTTCCCAAAGCGTGATTCCACCGCGCGCGCTCTCGCCTTATCAGCCGACCTCCATTCAGGTGCAGGGTGGCCACGAGCAGGTCCACTGCTTGCTCGGTGCCCGGTTTCCCAAGCTGAACCCCGAAGAAAGTCGCGCCCTTCGATTGTTGGCGACCGCCCTGCACGGGCAAGGTGGCAGGCTGTTTTTGGCGCTTCGGGAACAGCGCGCGCTCGCCTATGATGTGTGGGCGGACGCCGCTTCCGGAGTGGACGGTGGGGTATTTTCGATCGGGCTGTCCACCGATCCCGAACGGGCCGCCGAGGCGCGCTCCGCCCTTCAAGAGGAGTGGAAGCGCATTTTGAGCGAGCCGCTGCGGCTCGATGAGGTGTCCCGCTACCAACGGATGTTGGTAGGGCAGACGGCCCTCGCCCTTCAACGCGCCAGCGGAAGAGCCGCCGATCTCTCGTTTTCAGAGCGGTTTTCGTTGCCGGCCGGCCTCGCCGAACACCGCCGCGCCTTGGAGGCGATCACCCCCGAAGCGATCGCTGCGGCCTTCGCCAAAGTGGGCGAATTTACGGAAATCAGCGTCCTCCCCCAACATCGCCGACGATGAGCGAGACATGGGGCGTGTACGCCCACATCCCGTGGTGCCGGCGTCGGTGCCCGTATTGCGCGTTTTATGTGGAGGTCGATCGCGACGTTCCATGGGCCGCCTTCGCCAAAGCTCTGGTGGCGGAACTCGCCCTCAGACGACCGGAATTCCCAGGACAGGCGTCCACCCTATTCTTTGGCGGAGGGACCCCCTCCCGCATGCCCGCGGCGCACCTTCGCGAGGTGGTAGCTGCGGTAGATGCAAGTCCGAGCGCTGAAATCGCCATGGAAGCCAATCCCGAGGATGTGACGCCGGAAGCCATATCCGACTGGCTAAACGCCGGAGTCAACCGGATCTCCCTGGGGTTACAGACCTTCAACCCAAAGTTTGCGCACCTGCTCAACCGCGCATGTTCCGTGCAACACGCCCAAGAAACGGCGGCGTGGGTCTCCCAAAGTGGAGTTCGCAGTTGGTCCATGGACATCATCTTCGGATTGCCTGGCCAGACCCTCGCCGATCTGTCGGAGGATCTCGAGCGGCTATTGGAAACCGACCCACCGCATGTTTCCCTGTACGGGCTAACGATCGAGGAGGGCACGGCCTTTGAACGCGGGTTTCAACGCGGAACCATCGTTCCCGCACCCGACGATCTGTGGCGAGAAATGTACGATCTGCTCGTCGAACGCCTGGCCGAACGCGGAATCCAACGCTACGAGGTCAGCAATTTTGCGAAAGACGGCCACCGCTCCAAGCACAACGAGTTGTACTGGACCGACCGTCCTTACTTAGCGATTGGCCCTTCCGCTCACGGTTATACCTTTTCCGGTATAAGATGGAAGAACGTCGCCGACGTCGGACGTTATTTACAGATGCCCGATCCCACGATCGAGTCCGAACGACCGACAGGCAAAGATCGGGCGATCGATCGCCTGTTCTCCGGTCTTCGTTATGTCGGTGGTGTTTCCAGAACCGAACTTCGAGAAAAATGTGCGCAGAACCTCTCCTCCCACGCGGTGGCTAAGCTCGTTCAGGGCGGTTGGATCGCGGACGACGGCGAGAAAATTCACCTTACCAACGCCGGCTTTCCCATTGCCGACACCGTGATCGTCAAGGTGTTGGATGCGCTGACCCCCGCTGAGGACGGTTCGGCCCAGCCGGATTAAGAAATGGACCTGTTCAGGGGGGCACGTTGAGCCACCGCGACTACTACAATGTGCTCGGTGTGCCTCGAAACGCGAGCGCGGACGAGATCAAAAAGGCGTATCGCCAGCTGGCGCTGCGTTGGCACCCCGATCGCAACCCGGACAATGAGGAAGCGGCGCAGCGGTTCAAGGACATCACCGCCGCCTATCACACGCTCAACGATCCTGAAAAGCGCGCTCGTTATGACCGTCTGGGCCCCTTGTACACCGCCGATGGAAGACCGCCTCGGCCCGAAGAGCTGAATGAGGTCGTAGGCTCCTTTCTCGGCGGCCTATTCCGCCGAAAGTCCGATTCCAAGGGCGAAGACCTCCGGTATACGGTGCGCGTATCCTTGGAGGAAGTGTCGATCGGCGCCGAAAAAGAGCTCACCATTCCTCGAAAGATCCGTTGCCGCACCTGTGGCGGCGACGGCGCGAACCCCAATGGTGGTCGTGAAACCTGCAAAATCTGCAACGGCACCGGACGTTCGACGGGCCCTCGGGTGTTTCGATCCGAGTGCTACCACTGCGATGGCAAGGGGTTCAAAGTTCTGAAAACCTGCGAACCGTGCAGCGGAGAAGGCCGATACACCCACGATGACGTTCTCAAGGTGAAGATTCCGCCCGGCGTCGCCACCGGACAAAAATTGCGGGTCAAAGGAAAAGGCGACGCTCCCGCGGGAAGCGGAGTCGAGGGTGATTTGTTTGTGATCGTGAATGTCGCCGATCACCCCCTGTTCCGGCGCCGAGGAGACGACATCTTGGTCGAAATCCCGATGACCTTCCCAGAACTCGCGTTGGGCGCCGATGTCACCGTCCCTACCCTCGAAGGGACCACCGCGATCCGCGTCCCCGCGGCGACCATCCCCGGAAAGATGTTCCGCTTGGGCGGCCGAGGATTACCGAAAGCGGGCGGACGCGGAGATCTGCACCTGCAGGTCGTGTTGGATGTCCCTGAACAATTGACCGAAGAGCAACGATTGGCTCTCGCGCGCTGGGCTCAAAATCTCGCTCCCAGCGATCACAAACGGCGACATGCCTTCGACCAAGCGCTCAAGGAACGCCAGACATGAAGTGGTGGATTCTCGGTTTGTTCGTGGCGAATACGGCATGGGCCGGTAAGCGTCCCCAAGTGATTGACGACGCCTTGGCTTTTGCGGCCTCCGACCGTGACAAAGCGGCACAGATGTTGGAGGCGGCCCTATCCGATGAGACCCTCGAAGACGAAGCCCGCGCCCAAATCGAGGTTTATGCCGGCGAACAGCGGCGGCTGGCCGGCGACAAGAGCAGCGCCAAAGCGCATTTCGATCGCGCCGTCTCCTCAAAAAGCCAGGGGGATGCGGCTCAGCTTGGGCTGCTCCTGATCGGCACGCCGACCAACGAACAGCTGACCGAAATCCCCGAAAAGCCCGTTCTGGCCACCCAAAACGCCGACCGTTACTTGTTATTGGCGATCGAAGCCACCAAAGCCGGTGACGTGGCCGGCGTTCGCGAACACTCCAAAAAAGCGCTGTCCTACGCCAAAGCGGACGAACAGGTCCTTCTACGAGTGCGGGAACGTCTGGAAAGCGTGGCCCAAGGCGACGTTGAGCCCCCCCTGACCAAAAGGCCTTTGGAACAGGCGGAAGAAGCTTACGCAGCCGGAAAGACCGATCGCGCGCGTGAGTTCGCCCAACAGGTGATCGACCATCCGGAAAATCCTGCGTTCACCGCCGCTGCCAAGTACCTGATCCAGAAGATCGACAAAAACACGGTAGTTCGCCCTGACAAAATCGGCGTGCTCCTTCCCCTCACCGGCAAATACGGCGCAGTCGGCGCTCAGATCCGAGAGGCCTTGGAGTTGGGATACGGCAGCGCCTCCACCCAGCGAAAACTGGTGGTGGTGGACGCCGGCGACACTACAGAATCAAGCATTGCAGCCCTTGAAAAGCTTGTGCTTGTCGAAGGCGTGATCGCTGTTTTGGGCCCGGTGCGCAGCGAAGGCGCGGACGAGGTCGCAGCGGCCGCGGATGCCCTACGGGTTCCCTTGATCGGACTCTCGCAGGCCGTCGGCACTCAAAAAGGTCGTACCTGGGTTTTTGAGGGAATGGTCAACCCCCAGACCCAAATCGAGGCCTTGTTGGACGTCGCGATGGGCCAACGGCAAATGAAGGCTTTTGGTACCTTTGCGCCGGACAATACCTACGGACACACCGCCGCGCAGGTGTTTCGAGAAACGGTGGAAGCCCGAGGGGGCTCGATCACCGTCGAACAGTTTTACGATCCGGAAGCCACTGACCTGATCCCCTTTGCTAAGAAGTTGGGCCGCAAGGACTATACGGCACGCCAGAGCGAGCTGTACAAATTGCGCAGCGAGGCCAAAGCCAATGGAGGCGACCCCTCCAAAGTGGTCCTTCCTCCGACCATTGATTTTGATGCGCTTTTTATTCCCGACAATGCGCAAAGGGTACCGATCGCCTGCGCCGGCCTCGCCTACGAGGAGTTCCCCATCGGTCAGTTCAAGCCGAGAAAGTCTTCGACAACCTTTCCCTTAATGGGATTGTCCGGGTGGAACAGCGACACGCTGATGACGCGCGGCGGCCAGTACGTGTTGGACAGCCTGTTTGCGGATGCGTGGTACCGCTCCACCCCGGAAGATACGGCATTCGACGCAAAATATCGCGCCAGCACCGGTCGCGCGCCCACCCCCTTGGAAGCGGTCGTCCATGACCTGGGTGCGCTGCTCGCTTCCGCGGCGCGGAGCTCCGCAAAGGATCCGGCCGCTTTCCGAGACGCTTTGATCGCCGCGACCGCGCCCGGATCCGTCACCGGAACCACCGGGTTTTCCGCCGACAAACAGACCGCAAAACACAGCGTCCGAGTGTTGACGATCCGACCCGACGGCATCTTCCCTTGGGACGCCCAACTTCCCGTTCCGTAGGCCGGTCTCGACTTTCGTTGCGAAACCGTTTATTATGGGTCGATCCTGGAGCTTGATCTGCACCCCGACCCTGCACCTGGCGCCACCGAGCGGGCGATCATCGAGCGACTGACAAGTGCGCCCCTTCCCCCTTGGGTTCAGGTCGGTCCTGGGGACGATGCTGCGGTTTTGACGGATGGAACGGCCATCACCGTCGACACCCTGGTGGATGGCGTCCATTGGAACCACCATTGTTCCGCAGCCGACGTCGGTTATAAAGCCGTAGCGGTATCCGTTAGCGATCTCGCGGCGATGGGCGCGCGCCCACGCTGGATGCTGCTGTCGCTCTCGGTACCTCAGCCCGTAGATCCAGCATGGATCGCCGATTTCTCAACCGGCGTCGCGCACGCGCGTGCCACCTTCGGGGTGGCGCTGATCGGCGGGGATACCACCCGCAGCCCGGTGATTTCGGTCTCGGTCACCATGGCTGGAACCTTGGTGGGTCCTGCCCTTTGTCGCCACCAGGCGCGCCCGGGCGACGACCTGTGGGTGACCGGCGTACCGGGGCTTGCGGGCATGGGCTATCTGCGTTCCGCCCCTTCCGACGCCGCTTTGCAGCTTTTCCGGCGCCCGGTACCTCCGCTCGAATTTGCCCTGGCGCTCGCCGAAGCCGGCCTAGCGCACGGCGCCATGGATTTGTCCGACGGATTGGCGCTCGATCTCCCTCGACTGTGCGCATCCTCTCGCGTTGGCGCAAACGTCGATCCGGACCTCCTGCCCTGGCACCCCGCTTTTGACGCCGACGGCGACGTCCGCCAGCTTCAACTTTCCGCCGGCGACGACTACCAATTGCTGTTCGGCGCCGCCCCAGAAGCACGCGAAGCCTGTGCTGCCTTGGCGCACCGGTTCGGCGCGCAACTCACTCGAATCGGCCGTTTTACCGAGGCTCCTGCAGTGGCGCTGAGCGATGGTTCCTGGCCCGCACCGGCCTTCGACCATTTCGGCGGGCCCTCATGATCTTTGCATGGATCGCATTTTTTGTTCTGGTGGGTTGCCTATTTTCGGCGACACGTTCGGCGATCGTGTCGATCTCGCGCGCCGACCGACAACGCCTCGCCGCTTCCGTCCCGGGGCGTTTTCTCGTCGATAAGCTCGATGGAACACCAGACTTAGAGACCACGGTAGTCCTTGCCGAAGTGAGCGCCGGGGTTTTGGCGATCGGATTTTCGTTCCATGAGCTGTTTCAACATCCGCTTCTCGCAGAGGTCGTCGCTTGCGGGTTTGCGGTGCCTCTGGCCTTGCTTCTCGCCACCGCCACCGCCAAAACCATCGGGCGACGCTTTTCTTTTCTGTGGGCCCAAATCGTCGCGTGGCCGCTCTTCCTGTTGCATGCGGCGCTTACCCCCGTGCGGTGGCCGCTCCTGTTTGTCGTGCGGCTGTTGGCCGGTTGGTTGAAGGCTTCGGTCAACACTCTGGGAAACAACTCGAACGAAGCTTCCATTCTATCGCTGTTGGAGCGAGGTGCGGCCACTGGATCGGTCGCCGAACGTGAGCGCGACATCGTGGAAGCCGTATTTGAATTCGGGGAACTGACGGTGGGACGCCTGATGACACCCCGGCCGGACATGTTTACGGTGCCCATCGACACCCCATGGCCACAACTGCTGGCAAAATGCCGAGAAGCCGCCTACTCTCGCGTGCCGGTCTATCAGCGTCGCACCGACGAAGTGATCGGGGTGCTGCTCCTTAAGGACCTTCTAAAAGCCAGCGCCTACCCCGATGTTCCCCCCCTTGGACCGCAACAACTCCGTTCTCTCGCCTTACCGCCGATCTACGTCCCTCAAAGCAAGCCTGCAAACAGCATGTTGCGAGAGTTCCTCGTTCGTCGGCAGCACATGGCGTTTGTGGTCGACGAGCACGGCACCTTGGTGGGCCTCGTTACCCTGGACGACCTTCTCACCGCATTGGTCGGTGAGTTCCTCGACCAAGAGGAGCCTGAAGCGGAATTGCTGGTCGAAACAGCGCCAGGCACCTTTCAGGCGAAAGCATGGATCGACCTGGATGATCTCCAGGAACGTACCGGAATCGCGCTGCCGCGCGACGGCTACAACACCCTCGGAGGGTTCATTTTCCACCTTCTTGGCCGATTGCCCACCAAGGGGGACGCTGTGGTCCAATCCGGGCATCGCTATGTCGTTCACACCATGGAAGGGCGTCGCATTTCCGAAGTACTGATTTATGCGGTCGAAGGGGCGTCCAACTCCATTGAGGCGCAACCATGAACGCCTCGACCTGCTGGGCGATCGCGGTGTCGACGGTGGCGATCTATGCCGCTTATTCCGGCGCTCCAGTCGCTTTGGTATCACTCGACCGAGAAACTTTCGGAAAAGCCAATGAAAACGGTGACAAAACCGCGGCACGGGTCCTGGCGTGGGCCGACAAAGAAGCGGCGGTCGTCGGGATTCGACGTGTCGGTGGCGTTTTTTCATTAGTTGTTGGAGTCATTGCGGTGGTCCTGGCGATGAAAAGCCTGCCCCTTTTTGAACTGATTCCGATGCTCCTGGTTTATGCGTTCTTGGTCGCCTTGTTTGGCGAGGTTCTGTCCAAGATCGTGCACCGGCAACACGCCGACCTTCTCGCCCCCTATTCCGCGCGTTGGTTCGAGATCTCTCATGTGTTGTTTCGACCCTTTGTCGCGATGGTCAACGGCCTGTCCCGCGGGCTCTCCGGTACGAACGGCGCCTCCCCCTCCCAAATTTCCCGCGAAGAAATTCTATTGCAGCTGCAGGACCCCGCCGATCCCGAGCTGATCGACCCCGAAGATCACAAGATGATTCAGCGGGTGTTTGCGATCACCGAGAAAACCGCGTTTGAATGCATGACACCTCTGGTGGAGGTGGATGCCGTTGACGCCGCAGATACCGTGCAAGAGGCCATCCTCATCGCCGTTCGCAACGGACATACTCGCATTCCAGTCTATGAGGAGCGGATCGATCACATCACCGGTGTGATCTACGCCCGCGATCTGTTGTTCGGAAACGATCGCAGCGCAAAGGTCGGAACGCTCAAAAAGCTCGTTCCCTATGTCCCCGATAGTAAACGAGTTGACGAATTGCTGCAGCAGATGCGTCACGATCGGGAACACTTCGTAGTGGTCGTCGACGAATATGGCGGTTCTATTGGAATTGTCACGATCGAGGACTTGCTCGAAGAACTGATCGGCGACATCGGTGACGAAAGGGACGGCGGGGATGCGGACGTTCGCCGGATCTCAGAAACCGAATGGCTGCTTTCCGCCCGTATTTCTTTGGAGCGGTTCACTGAGGCCACCGGCCGGTCGCTGCCCCAGGGAGACTACGAGACGATAGCAGGCATGCTGCTCCAAATTCTCGGTCGAATCCCATCCAAGGGAGAGCCCGTCCGTGTCGGAAGCGGCGTGTTCCAGATCGAAGTGAGCAATGAGCGGTCGATCCAGCAGGTGCGGTTCATCGGAGATCCGCTTTAAACCGCCCGGATACACCCGTCTACAGCCGTTTAGCCCGTGCCTCTGACGGCTCGGGCTCATCTACAAAAGGAGCATCCTCCCCCACTAAAGCCGCGGTCGTTCGGGCGCCGAGTGGGCGCTCGGGCTCCGCATCGGGGCGAGGCAGGCCCAAACCCTGCACCATCAACTCCTCCAAACCACGGTCAAATAGCGGCATTTTCTCAGTCTGCCCATGCTTTACAAACGATAGAACCCACCGATCCCCGAGCGCGGCCTCCCGCGCCAGCGAATGATCCGAGGCTGCGGGCCAACCCTCCACCTGCACCTTCAATCCGGCGTTTCCTTCGACTAAAAACCGCAGACCTCGCTCGCCGCGCCGAAGCACCAACCCCTCCGCCGAGCGCCGAAACGACACGTGGCCGACCGCCTCCGCAAACTCCGACAGCTGGTCCAGAAGCAAAGTTCGAGCTGCTTCCTCTTCCGCGGCCCGACGTTCAGCGGCCTGCCGGTCGCGCGCGCGCTCGTCCTCGCCCTTGTCCAATGCGCGTTTGAATCGGTCCGCCAATCCCTTAGAACTCACCATTCCCCCAAAACGGGCGCCGCATTCGTCAATGGGTTGACGAATGTGCAACACCGCCATTCTAACCCACCTCGGCTGCCACCGAGTGTCATTCAAAATTACTGGCGTTTCTTATGAACGAATACTACACCTGTACCTCGATTCGCTGGCCCCGTTGACCGAACAGCGAACCGCGTGCTACACGGAATCGGTCGGCGGAACCCGCAGCAAACACCGAGAGGAAGGCGACCGCACATGGGACGTGCCATCGGGATCGACCTCGGGACCACCAACTCCTGCGCCGCGATCATCGAAAACGGAAAACCGAAAGTCATCGAACACGCGAACGGTCAGAAGACCATTCCGTCGGTCTTTGCCATCGACAAGCAGGGAAACCGCTTGGTGGGCGAGGCTGCGCGCGCGCAAGCCGCTGAAAACCCGATGAATACCGTCGCCGCGGCCAAGCGGTTGATCGGGCGGAATTTCGGTTCGCAACAGATCGACAAGATGAAGCAGGTGTTCACCTACGAAATCGTCGAAGGTGAGTCGTCCGAGGTCTTGGTCAAAGTCAAAGATCAGATTTTTACGCTGGAGCAGATCTCCGCGGCCATCCTTCGCAACATCAAAGAGTCTTGCGAAGACGCCATCGGAGAAGAGATCGATCAAGCGGTGATCACCGTCCCCGCCTACTTCAACG
>SXGS01281292.1_pt1 | contig 29583 bp, 23 predicted proteins | sample 3174681 | NCBI WGS metagenome assembly SXGS01 (sample SAMN11356861, study PRJNA531348) | freshwater metagenome | isolation source: freshwater sample F1-80 | place: China: Fuxian Lake, Yuxi | collected 2017-12-25 | reverse complement strand
TTCGAGGGGTGTGCCTGAACATCCTGGCAACGGTGGACTGTAGGGGAGCGGCAGATGCGAGGACCGAGCTCGCGGCCAATCCTCGGAGGGCTCTGAGGCTGATCGGGGTCTGATTCCCGACAATCGAATCACCGTGCCTCGCCGCCCGGTGGCTCACCGCGGAGGCATGTCCGGCTACCGCGCTGGTTTGCTTTGGGATGGGCGCCGGTGTGGGCGCCACTCGGGCCGCGATGGCGCTCGGGTTAGTGATCGGATCGGACATCGATCTGCTGGTGGTCTCCTCGGCCTCCAGCGCCTGGCTGTTCGAGCCCGGCACCTGGTTTTACGGCACGGACCCCACCGTCATCGGGGAGCGCTCCGCGGCCGAACTGCTTCGCCGGCTGGACGGTGAAGGTCCGGATGGACCCATCCGGGTGCTTCCGGAACTGCGGCGGTTGGGATGATCCACCGCAATCCAGTGCCATTCATCAAAGGAGATCGATCATGCCAGGGAAGATGCGCGGTGGGTTTACGCTCATCGAGTTGCTCGTTGTGATCGCGATCATCGCGATTCTCGCTTCAATCTTGTTCCCCGTTTTCGCGCAGGCGCGAGAGCGAGCCCGAGCGACTCAGTGTCTGTCGAACCTGAAGCAGGTGGGGACAGGAGTAACGATGTATAATCAGGACTATGATGAGTGGATGCCGCCCAACAATGACGGCGTCACCAACTTCAACGATCCTGCGGGCGCCGGTTACCGCCCGAACTACCTCGGATCGCTCTCGCCGTACATCAAGAACGACAGGGTGTTCGGTTGTCCCTCGGCGCCCGACGTCACTACCGGAACCCCCGGCAATCAGGCAGTGACCCCGAAGAGTCGCTCCAGCTTCCTCGGAAACGCCGTCATAATGGAGCGCAGCACGGCGGTGATCCCAAACCCGTCGGACATCGTCTACATGCAGGAGCTGTTCAACGCCCGCGGCACCGCCTTTCTTCGCCCGCGCTCGAACAACGCGGCGCGGACAGACTATCGATGGTGGTATTTCCCGCGGACCGGGACCGACGACATCTGGAACTACACCAACGTCCACTTCGGCGGCGGGAACGTGCTCTTTTGTGATGGTCACGCCAAGCAGCTTCATGTGAAGTTTATGCGCAGCCGGATCTTCGGACTTCTCCCCGACCGAGGAATTGAGCCTGGACCCACGGCTTACAATCAGGCGTGGTCCCCGGCTTTCTAGACCATTCACCGGGTTTAGACGTCGACTTTGACCTGAGAATCGGGTCGCCGCAAGGGTTTCCTGAAACGCGGCGGCCCTGAAATCTCTCCAAGCTGGGGACGGATGGCGGACGTGCAGCCATCACCAGGTTGCTGCGGCAACGTGTGTTGAGAGGGCGGTCCGCGGAGATGCGGCTTTCGCAAGAATTGCTATGAACAAAACCACGATCAGTCTGGCTCTGGCGGTTGGCGCCGTGGCGGTGGGAGCTGCCCGCTCCAGTGCGAGGCCGGCGCCCCCCGCGAACCCCGGCGCCGTGATGCACTTCGAATCGAAAGTGCGCCCTCTTCTCTCCTCCCGCTGTTTCAGTTGTCACAGCAAGACCACCGCGATGGGGGGCCTCGACCTGACCAACCGAGAGACGGCGCTGAAGGGCGGGCGGCGCGGCAGTGCGCTCTCCATTGGGAATCCGGCGGAGAGTTTGCTGGTGAAGGCGGTGAAGGGGCAGGGCGGCCTGAAGATGCCGCCCGGATCCCGCCTCAGCACCCAGGAGATCGCAGCGCTCTCCGATTGGGTTCGAGACGGCGCCGGCTGGGGCGTAGCCGTAGCCGATCGTCCCGCGTCAGCGCCGTGGGCCCTCCGTCCGCCGGCCGAGCCTCAGCTTCCCGCCGTTCGTTCCGCATCGTGGGTCAAGAATCCGGTGGACCGATTTGTTCTTACCCGACTTGAACTCGCGGGCATCCGTCCCAACCCGCAGGCCGACCGCCGAACGCTGATCCGCCGAGTCACCTTCGATCTGACCGGGCTCCCGCCCACTCCGGAAGAGGTGGACAGTTTCCTCGGCGACACGGCTCCCGGAGCGTGGGATCGGCTGGTGGATCGGCTCCTGGCGTCGCCGGCGTACGGCGAGCGTTGGGGTCGTCACTGGCTGGACGTGGTGCGCTACTCGGACTCGAACGGTTTCGACTGGAACGAGGTCTTCGGCAACGCGTGGCGCTATCGAGACTACGTGATCCAATCGTTCAACGAGGACAAGCCGTACGATCGGTTCCTCGTGGAGCAGTTGGCGGGTGACCTCCTGCCGGCTGCGAATGAGGCCGAGAGGAGCCGGAACCTGATTGCGACAGGCGTTCTGGTGATGGGTCCCAAACTCCTAGCCCAGCAGGATCGGAAGCAGCTCGCGCTCGACGTGGCGGATGAGCAGATTGACGTGACCACGCGGGGGTTTCTCGGACTGACCGCAAGCTGCGCTCGCTGCCACGACCACAAGTTCGATCCCATCCCCACCCGCGATTACTACGCGCTCGCCGGAATCTTCAAGAGCACCGCCACCCTGGCAGGTACCCTCCCGAGGAACAACCGGGTGATGTACTGGATGGAGCGTCCACTCTCTCCCCCAACGGTGGTGGAAGCGTGGAAGGCGCACGAGAGCGAGATGAAAAAGGTCGAGGCCGCCATGAAGAAGGCCAAGACCCCGGATGAGAAATCCCGGCTTACTGATCGCATGAAGACACTGACGGAGAAGGCTCCAACTCCGCCCGCCATTGCGATGGCGGTTCAGGACAGCACCGTCGTCGACATGCGCGTTCACATTCGCGGCAGCCACAAAAACCAGGGGGATGTGGTTCCCCGGGGAGTGCTGGCCGCCCTGAATACTCCGGTGGAGCCGATCCCCGTAGATCAGAGTGGTCGGCTCCAGCTGGCCCGGTGGATCGCCAATTCCAGGAACCCGCTTACGGCTCGAGTGATGGCCAATCGCATCTGGCTCCACCACTTCGGTCAGGGCATCGTTCCCACGCCGGACAACTTCGGAAACCTGGGAGAGAAGCCGACCCATCCCGAGCTTCTTGACTGGCTGGCGCTTCGGTTTGTGGAGGGCGGTTGGTCCATCAAGCGGCTCCACAAGCTGATCTTGTCATCCGCAACGTATCAGATGAGCTCCGATCCGGACCCTCGTTCGGTGGCTAAAGATCCGGAGAACACCCTCTACTGGCGGGCAAATCGACGCCGACTTGAGGCAGAGGCGATTCGTGACGCCATCCTCGTGGCCAGCGGAGAACTCGACCGGGCCGGCCGAGGAGGCACCCTCGTGGATAAGACCGTCGGCTTCCCCGGCAAAGAGTACCAGGATGCCTACCTGAACAGCCGCCGAAGCGTCTATCTTCCAGTCATCCGCGGCGGGCTCTTCGACATGTTCCAGGTGTTTGACTTCGCCGATCCGCACGTGGTGAATGGGAAGCGATCCACCACCACGGTCGCCCCGCAGGCGCTGTTGATGATGAACAGTCCGGTCATTCGGACCCAGGGCGGCAAGATGGCCGAAGTGTTGGGGAAGGTCGCGCCGGACGATGCGACCCGTGTGGCTGCCGCCTATGAGCGGATCCTCAATCGGGCGCCGAGCGCCTCAGAGGTGTCGGACGCACTGCGCTACCTGGACGACTACGCCCGATCCGCCGGGGACGGCCCGGAGAAACGCGCGGCGTGGATCAGCTTCAGCCGGGCGCTGTTCTCAAGCACGGAGTTTCGTTATGTCGATTGACCCATCCACCGAGGCGCAACTGAGGTCTCGACGTGCTCACTCGGTGCGCGCTTATTCTCGCCGAGACCTGCTGCGGAGCACTTCGGCGGGGTTCGGAAGTGTGGCGCTCGGCGCCTTGAGTTCCGCCTGGTCCGGCGTGGCTGCGGATCAGCCGGATCCGGTCCGGCCCGAGAGTGGCCCGATGACGGTGCGGAAGACCCACCACCCGGCCCGGGCCAAGCGGATCGTCTTTCTCTTCATGCAGGGCGGCCCATCCGGCATCGATACCTTCGATCCGAAGCCGAGGCTGGAGAAAGAGCACGGCCAGCCGAGCCCTCTGGAGAAGCCGGAAGGGCTCATCGATCCGGATGGAAAGCTCTTCCGTTCCCCCTGGACCTTTCGCCAGTACGGGCAGAGCGGCATCCCGGTCAGCGAACTCTTCCCCGAGGTGGCCCGCCACGTGGACGACCTGTGCGTCATTCGCAGCATGCACACCGAGGGCCAGGCTCACGGGCAGGCCGTTTTGAAGCTGCACACGGGGGACGCCGCGTTTGTGCGCCCCAGCATGGGATCGTGGATCCAGTACGGGTTGGGGTCGGAGAACGAGAACCTGCCCGGCTTCATCACCATCACCCCGCTGCTCGACCTCGGTGGGGTTCAACTCTACGGTAATGCGTTTCTACCGGCAGTCTATCAGGGCACGGCGCTCGGCAATGCTACGACCCCCATTGCCAAGGCCACGTTTCCCCATCTGAAGCCGCCGGTCGGCCCCGAAGGCGATCTGCAGCGCCGGGAAGTCGATTTCGTTCAGCGGCTGAACCGCGAATACCGGGACCGAGATCCGCAGGACAGCTCCCTCGACGGCGTGATCCAATCCTACGAGCTCGCCTTCCGAATGCAGCGGCACGCGCCTCAGCTATTGGATCTTTCCAACGAGAGCCGTGCCACCCTGGATGCCTACGGAGTGGGAGTGGCGCCAACGGAAGAGTACGGCCGCGGATGTCTGCTGGCGAGACGGTTCCTGGAGGCGGGGGTCCGGTTTGTTCAGGTGACGCACCCGGGCAAGTGGGATCACCATGCGGCCCTCAAGACCGGTCATGAGAAGAGTTCACGCGAGGTGGATCGACCGATTGCCGCGTTACTGGCGGACCTCAAAGCCCGCGGTCTCCTTGATGACACGCTGGTACTGTGGGGCGGTGAGTTCGGTCGAACCCCGACGCAGCAGGGCGCCGATGGTCGAGACCACAATCCCCAGGGCTTCACCGTCTGGCTTGCCGGCGGTGGGGTGAAGGCGGGTCACATCCACGGATCCACCGACGAGTACGGCTACTACGCCGCCGAGAACAAGGTGCACATGCATGACCTGCATGCCACCTTGCTCCACCTGCTGGGCCTCGATCACACTCGCCTGACGTACCGCTTCGCCGGACGCGACTTCCGGCTGACGGATGTTCACGGCCGGATCGTGCACGAGATCATCGCATAGAGCCGGCCACCTCGGGCCAAGAAGTCAAGTCGGACGCACTCTCGCGTCCGACAGCCAACTGTGCTCCCAGGGATTCGGCCGGGAGGCGCAGGGCGAGTTCTCCCAACAGGACGTCTCGTCGATCGGCAAACTCGCCGGAGAGGTCCGCTCCACAGCGCACCTCGAGCGCGCCCAACAAAGCGGCGCAGCGGCATCCGGATCGGGGCTCCAGGGCGAGGAGGCACTCGGCCAGGCCGAGTAGCGTGTCCGTCATTCCCGGCACGTGGCCGAGACGCTCAAACTCCAGCAAGGACTGTCGATAGTAGGCTTGGGCCTCCGCGTGAAGCCCCTGATCCGCCGCCACAACCGCCAGATTGCAGAGCGACCAGGCAATGCCGACCGGGAAAGCGCGCTGTCGATTGATCGCCAGGCATTGCCGATGGAACGATTGTGCCGGGACGAAGTCACGCTGTCGCATCGCCGCGACGCCGAGGTTGTTCAGCCCAGTCGCGATCCCCGGAATCCAGCTTTCCTTGCGCCAAATCTCGAGCGCCTGTTCCAGACGCAATCGGGTGGCGGAGTAGTTTTCTCGAAGCTGCTCGGCTCGGGCTACCTGATTGAGCCCCGCGGCAATACCGAGCGGCTCACCCAGCTCAGTCCGGATTCGAAGCGTTTCCCGGGCCAGGCGCAAGCCCTCATCCCGCAGTTCCGCATCAATGGCGAGGGCAGAAGCCTCCTGGAGGGCGATCACTCGTTCGGCGTCATCGCACTCCGCGAGTTCCAGCGCACGCTTGAGCGTCCCGAGTCCCTCCTCAAACTGCCCCCGAACGCGCCAGAAGTGACCAAACGAAGCCGCTGATGCGAGGCGACGCCCGGTCCAGGCTCCCGGGGTGGAGTTCAGTCGCTGGAAGCTCTCTCGGGCGTCGTCGACCATGGCTGAAATCCTGTCCAGCCAGCGGAGCGCATCGGGACCTTCCTGACCGATCCTCGCCTCATCGGCAATCCGAAAACACTCGTCGGCGAGACGGAGCGAAATGAGCGTCGTCTCACTTGCCTCTTCGAGGCGCTCGCGAGCATACGCTTGAGCGCTCTCCAGCATTCGGTAGCGAGTCCCCGTCAGGAGCCGCTCCATCCAGACCAGCGAGTTGTCAACCAGCGAGGCGAGCAGTCTAGGCACGTCCAGTTCGTCCACCAGGGCGCCGTCCGGATCTCCGCAAACTCTGGTTGCCAGATCGAGATCGAACCAGCCCGAGAATACCGAGAGCCGTCTCCACAGAACCCGCTCTTCCGCAGAGAGGAGTTCACAGCTCCAATCCAGCGTCGCCTGCAGGCTTTTCTGACGGGGTGATCGGTCCGGTCCTGCATCTCCAAGCAGTCGAAACCGGTTCCCCAGTCGGGCGCCGATCTCTGCGACCGAGAACACCCGCAGACGAGCAGCGGCGAGTTCGATCGCGAGTGGCAGGCCATCCAGCCGCCGGCAAAGGTTGATCGCCTCGGCGGTCTCGGTCACCGGAAACACGATACCGGGCACGGCGGAGCGGGCGCGGTCGAGGAAGAGTGCGAGGGCATCCGGCTGGCCGGTTTGTTGTTCACCCACGGGTTCCGAGTTCGAGGAGAGGGGTGGCAGGCGATACACGGTCTCGCCCAACAAACCCAGGGGCCTGCGGCTGGTACAAATCACCTGGAGTTCCGCGCAAGAGGTCAGCAAGCGGGACACCAACTCCCCAACGCCGCCGACCAGGTGCTCGCAACCATCCAGCACGAGCAACGCTGACACACGACGCAGTGGACGTTCCAGGGCCGCGAACCAGTCCTCGTCCCCTCGTCGATCGACGTCCAGCACCGTGGCGATGCGTTCGGCGATCATACCAGGATTGTGCAGGGGCTCCAGTTCCACGAACCACGGCTCCCGGCCGTCATCCGCCTGAACCCGTCGAGCTATCTCCTGAGAGAGCCGGGTCTTTCCCATTCCTCCCGGGCCGATGATTGTCACCTGTCTCGAGTCCGAAAGGAGTTGGGTCACAGCGTCCAACTCTAAACTCCGCCCCACGAAGCGTGTGCGGGGCACCGGGAGGAACCCCGAGGCGGTTCGAGCCGGAGCCGGCTGCGGTGGGAGAACGGAAGCAACTCCGTGAGTTCCGTCGGAAGGCGGCGCGGCCGGTTGGGAGCGACGCAGTTGTTGATAGAGCAGATCGGTGGCCTCGGAAGGCCGGACGTTCAGCTCGGCGTGCAGGAGCGATCGCAATTCCCGGTAGTGGTGAATCATCCCGGACAGGTTACCCTGGTGCGCCAGCACCTCCAGGAGATCGCGGTGCGCCGCCTCATCCAGCGGTTCGTCCCCGATTTGAATCCGAAGCCAACGCTCCGCGTCGGCGAGGCGTCCCTCGGCCCGTGCCAACGTCCACAGTTTCTCGAGTGCCCGAGACCGTCGGTGGGAGAGGGATGCGCGGAACTCTACGGCCCAGGGTTCTCCGCAGCCCTCCAGGAACGGGCGACTTGAGAGCAGCACAGCCGCCTCAACCTGACTCGGATCGCTGGATTCCAGACCGATCGACGCTATGCGAATATCGAGTTCCATCTCGCTGACGTCGAGTATCAGAGTGCCGGGCACTGGAGACTTGAGTCTCCACGCCTGGTTCCCCAGCGCAGCACGCAGGTCGGTCAGAGTGCGCCTCAACGAACCCAGCGCCGTTTCATCCGGGCTATCCGGCCAGAGAGATCCGGCCAGCCACCTTCGTTCCACGGGCCGATCTTCCTGGATCGCCAGGATCGCCAGAATCCACAACCCCTTCCGGGACCGGAGAGGGGCGAGGAGCGAGCCGTTTACCTCTACCACCGGAGAGCCGAGCAACCGGATGCGGCAGCTCGGCGGGGGGTGGGGGTGCACCGGTTCGGAGTGAAACAAGACGAGGAGACTCCACGGTCTCGTTGGTAAGCAAGTCGTCGAAAGGGGGTTCTCGGAAGACCTATCTTAGCAGACGGTCGACGCGGTGCAACAAAGCATCACTCGGCTCTACTCTCGGTTGCTGCCGCAAACACGGTTTCGGCCGCGTCGTTTGGCGTCGTAGAGGGCACGATCCGCCGCCGAAATCAACTCGGTCCGAAGCCGCATGCCCGCTGTCAGAACCGAAGCCCCAACGGACGTGGTGATGGGGCTTCGAAAACCCTGGAATGCCTCCAGCGTCTGTCGAATTCGCTCACCGATCTGGAGTGCAGTGCTCAGGTCCGTATCGGGGAGAATCACCCCAAACTCTTCGCCACCATAGCGTGAGACGTGGTCCTGCGCTCGGGTGGAGCCTCGAAGGCACTGCGCGACTTGCTCAAGGGCGGCATCGCCGGCCTGGTGCAGATGCGTGTCGTTGTATCGCTTGAAGTGATCGAGATCGACCAGCAGGAGCGCGAGGAGCCGACCGGAGCGCTGCGCTTCCCGAAACTCCATATCGAGTCGCTCTTGAAACGCGCCGTGGTTCCATAGCCCGGTCAGGCTATCGGTGGCGGCCAGCACCTCCAGTTCCGAATTCGCGGTTCGAAGAGCGTCCCGCTGTCGGGTAACATCTGCCGCATAGGCCTCCAACTCTCGCTTCCGCTGGGCATCCACGGCGATCATCGGGTGTTGAGGTTGATCCGGAGCCTCCCGAACCACGGAGTAGACGTGGCCGCCCCGCATCTGAGCGGACCAGATACAGCGTACCAGGGCGCCGTCCTTGCGGATCAACCTGATCGGTGTGCCAAGGATCGGTTGCCCCGTGAAAAGCCCCCGGAGGGCCTGAACGGTTGTGGAGTGGTTGTCGCTGTGCAGCAGCTCGAAGCCATTGCGGCCCAACAGCTCATCCCGGGGATAGCCGAGGAATTGCTCGGCGCCGGGACTGATATCCAAGATGAGTCCGGTCAGGCTCGATACGACGAAGACCTCGGAGGTGAGGGCAAAGAAAGCATCCCGCTCGATTGCCGCCTCGCGAAGATCCGTGATCTCTTCCAGAGTTCCAACCCGCCGCGCGCCATCTGCCAGGGCATCGTAGCTGGGGGCCGAACGGCTTCGCACCCATCGGATAGTTCCATCCCGTCGCAGCAGCCGGAACTCACAGACGAACTCTCCGTCATTCTCAACAGCTTCATCCCAGGCTTCCACCACTCGACGACGGTCCTCGGGGTGAACCACTCGCCGCCATCCGTCGTCCAGCGCCTCGTCGTGGCTGAGGCCGAACAACTCGAGCGATCGCCCGTTTACATAGATGCAGCGGTCCTCCGAGTCGAAAATGTAGAGCCCGATCGGGCTTTCATTCGCGAGCGTCTTGAGCAGGTCATCGTTGAGTGGCTCGGCACGCTCCGCGGACCGCTCGCGAGTAGTCTCTCGGCAATAGGTGATCAGATAGCTCCAGCCTCCAGTATCCGTTCGATCGAGCCCGCCGCATCCGATCTCAAACCAGCGCCACCGACCGGAGACGTCGCGAAAGCGAACCTCCGCACGCAGGTCGCCGATCTGCTCCATCTCCGGCGCGCGCTGAAACAGGCTCCGCGCAGGTTCCAGATCTTCGGGGTGTATCGCGGAGTCGTAGTCGTTCAGGGTCCTGCTCTCGTGGTCCTCGGGATACCCGAGTGTTTCCAGCAGTGACGTGGTGTGGTGCATGCGAAGGCCGTCCGAACCCCGCCAGACCGCCAGGTGAACCCCATTTACCGCCAGAACCCGCTGAATGAATCGGGATTGGAGACAGCGTTCAACCGCTTCCAGCGGGGCCTCGGCAGGCTGACTCATGGAGTGGCGCTTAGAACTCGCACCGAGAGCGATCCGCGTAGGGGGCACCTGCTTGATTCCTGTTCGACAAAGGAGCATTGCCGGGAGCAGCATTCTGGGAGGTTCGAGCGACTCCTGCCCGTCATACGGCAGGAGAGGCGCCGAACTCTAGGGAACGGCGCTTGAGAATCCGAGTAGCGCCTCGGCGTCCGTACGCGAGGTCGGGCCTCGGGTTTGGGGACAGGCGTTGGGAGAGAGCACATGTCCTTGAAATCCAGCTTCCGGCCACTCACAGCGGCGTTAGCATTGGGGATGGCATTAACCTGCGTCGGGTCCCAAGCGGAACAGCGGCCGTTCGGGGGACGGCGGCCGCCGAATGTCGTACTGATCATTACGGATGATCAGGGCTACGGTGACATCAGCCTCCACGGGAATCCGGTTCTCAAAACGCCGAACCTGGATCGACTGGGAACAGAAGGGGTGCGGCTCACACGATTCTGTGTGAATCCAGTTTGCTCTCCCACCCGATCAAGCCTGATGACAGGCAGGTACTATTATCGGACCGGCGTCGTAGACACCTATCTCGGACGCTCGATGATGCACCCGGACGAGGTCACCCTCCCGGAACTGCTCAAGCAGAAGGGCTACCGCACCGGGATCTTCGGGAAGTGGCACCTGGGGGACAACTACCCTCTTCGGGCCATTGATCAGGGGTTTGACGAATCGCTGGTTTGCAGCGGGGGCGGCATCACACAGCCCTCCGACCCACCGGGAAACCACTACTTCGATCCGATCCTGAAGAAGAACGGTCGGGCAGTGAAGTCGAAGGGCTACTGCACTGACGTGTTTACGGGTGGCGCGCTGGAGTTCATTCAGACAAACCGAAAGCGCCCCTTCTTCTGCTATTTGGCCACCAACGCCCCGCACGATCCGCTCGAGGTGGACGACCAATACGTGGCTCCCTTCCGTCAGGCGGGCGTCGATGAGCGTACCTCCAAAGTGTACGGAATGGTGAAGAACATCGACGACAACGTAGGCCGCCTCCTGAAGCGACTTTCCGATCTCAACCTGGACCGGGACACTCTGGTGATGTTCATGACGGACAACGGTCCGGCCGGTCAGAGGTTCAACGCAGGGTTTCGCGGCGCAAAGGGAACGGTATACGAAGGCGGCATTCGCACTGCATGTTTCATGCGGTGGCCGGGCACGCTCTTTCCGGGAACAGTGGACCGTCAGGCCGCCCACATCGACCTCACGCCGACGCTGCTGGAGCTTTGCGGCGTCGCACTTCCGCACTCGGTCGCAGTCGATGGGAGGAGCCTCGCGCCCCTTCTCAAGGATCCGCGTGCCCAATGGCCCGATCGAACCCTGTTCTTTCAGTGGCACCGCGGTGACCGCGCCATCCCGTTTCAATCGTCTGCAGTCCGAACGGACCGCTACAAACTCGTGAACGGCAAGGAACTCTTCGATCTGGTTCAGGATCCGGGCGAACGCAAGGACATCTCCGGACAACAGCGAGACGTGGTATCTCGCCTGCGACGGCAGTATCTGGCGTGGTATCGGGATGTCGCCGCGACAAGGGGTTTCGAGCCTCCTCGCATCTACCTCGGCTCCCCGCACGAGAATCCCACCACTCTCACCCGGCAGGACTGGCGAGGACCGGATGCCGGGTGGACCCCGGCCAGCCTGGGATACTGGGAGGTTCGGGTGGATCGCGGCGGCGACTATCGGATCACCACAAGAGTGACTCCCGCCTCGGTGGCACGCCGGATCCGGCTGAAGGTGGGCGCCGTCGAGGCCGCGTCAGAACTCCCCGCACAGGCGGAGCAGGTGGTGTTTCCCACGCTTCGCCTGGCCGCGGGGGATGCACGTCTGGAAGCGGAGATTACGGGTGGAGCCCGCCCCGTTGGAGTGAACTATGTCGATGTTGAACGGCGGTAGTCGGGGAATGGTCGGAGCCCGGAAGTGTCTCTTTTTGGTCGCCGCAGTCACCCTGCTCGGCGCCGGCGTCGCTTCGGTGGGAGCGGCTCCCCGTACGAATGTCATTGTGATTCTGGCGGATGATCTCGGAAACGGAGATCTCGGCTGTTACGGCCACACGGCTTTCAAGACGCCCCGCCTCGATCAGATGGCTGCGGCTGGGGCCCGATTCACCCAGTTCTACAGCGCGTGCCCCTACTGCGCGCCCTCCCGCGCTGCGCTCCAGACCGGCCGATACCCTTTCCGGTTGGGATTCACCAACAACCCGCTGCCCATTGCCGATCCCGCCGGCCGTGAAGAACTCGACAAGCTGGGTTTGCCGCTCACGGAAAAGACCCTCGGTGAGATTTTTAGGGGCTCCGGCTATCGAACCGCCTGCATCGGCAAGTGGCATCTTGGCCATCAGCCCGAGTTTCGGCCCACGCGTCGCGGTTACGATGAGTACCTCGGGATCCTCTACAGCAACGACATGCACCGCGTCGAGCTGCTTGATGGGGAGCGAGTGGTGGAGTACCCCGTCGTTCAAAGCGAGTTGACGCGTCGGTACACCGATCGGGCGATTCGTTTCATCGAGAAGAATCGCAGCCGGCCGTTCTTCCTGTACCTGCCGCACGCCACGCCGCACAAGCCTCTCGCCGCTTCCGAAGCGTTCTACAAAAAGAGCGGCGCTGGTCTCTACGGCGATGCCATTCAAGAGTTGGATGCCTCCACGGGTCGAATTCTTGACCGGCTGAAGGAGCTGGGACTGGATAGCCGAACGCTGGTCGTCTTCACCAGCGACAACGGGCCATGGTACGGCGGCAGCACCGGCGGGCTTCGAGGCATGAAGAGCCAGACCTGGGAAGGCGGGGTTCGCGTCCCATGCATTGCGTACTGGCCGGGCAGGATCCCCTCGGGGCAGACGGTCCAGGCGCCCTCCATCATGATGGACGTGTTCTCGACTGCGCTCGACGCCGCGGGAATCTCCCCGCCCTCCGACCGACCAATCGACGGCCAGAGCCTGCTTCGCCGGCTCCGCGCCTCGTCCGGACCGGTCTCGGAGCATCAGGCTCTCTTCAGCGTTACGACGCGCGGTCTGACGGCCGTCCGGTCGGGCCCCTGGAAGCTCCTCCTCGAACCGGCGTCGGGTCCGGCCCTCGACCGTGTGTGGAAGGAAGGGGAGCCGTATGCCGATCCTCGGGCCCCGGACGGGGTGCGGCTGCTGGCGCCGTTCGAACAGATGCACCCCAGTCGATTTCCCGGGACGCGGGACGGTGACCCGGGAGTGGCGGGCTCTCTTTTCAACCTGGAGAACGATCCTTCCGAAAAGCGCGACCTTTCGGCGACTCACCCGGAGGTCGTGGCGCGACTGAGAGGGCTGGTAAGAAAGGTCAGGGAACAGCCGCTTTAGGCTTGCCGTTCCCTGGGGAGCGCTTCACGTGGCGGACGTCCTCATTCAGGCGGCGCCCGCAGGCGTCATCGCGGAGTGCAGCGCCAGCCCGGATGCGATGCTGGTGAAGAGGTCCTGCCGCATCGGTACGCGCTCGGATCCGAACAACTCCTGCAAGAGTTCTTGTGTGCAGAGGAGGCCCGATGAGCCGCCCGCGAGCAGCACCCGGTTGATCTCTCCGCGCTCGATTCCCGCCCTGTCCAGGACCTGCTGGATCAGCACCCGGATTTCGTCCATCTGAGGCGTTAGGAGACTGAACAGGTCTCCCCGGTCCATCTTTTCACGGATTCGAACCCGGTCGGCATCGAACGCGATCTCGGTCTCCGCCACGCGGGAGAGTTCCAGCTTGGAAGCTTCGACCGACTGAAAGAGGCTGGGGCCCAATCGCCGGGACACGACCTCCTGAAGCTGCCGCAGCTCCCGACTCTCGGTGCGACAGGCAACGCTCGCGCGCACGATCTCGCTGATTTCCCTTGCGTACTCGGAGTCGGAGATTCGCCAGTTCTCGTCGGGGTTGATCAGTCGGTTGAACAGGCTGTGAGGCAGGTCGCGATTTTGGCCCCACTTGCGACCGGACCCGAGGTGATGCAACAGCTTCCCCTCGAAGATGATCCGATCCAGCAGGGACCCGCCGATGGCTGCGCCGGCCGTGGAGAGAATCCGGTGGCTCCCATCCGGCGACACGCGCGCGACACTGAGATCGAGTGTGCCGCCGCCGAAGTCGAACACCATCGCGTGCCGAACGTCTTCGAAGCCTCCGAGAGAAAAGTGGTAGCGCGCGGCAGCTTCCGGCTCGGTGAGGAAGGAGATGCCGCGAAAGCCGCCCCGTTCCGCTGCTTCGTGGAGCATGCCCTGACACGCCGCGTCCACATCAGGATTCACGGAGAAGCGTACCGGTCGACCAATCGTCACGCGAGCCGGGAGCGCGCCCCAGCGCTCCACGATCCGCTCTGCAATCCGCTCGAAGACCAATCCAACAAGCTGTGGGAGGGTGTAGAGCGTCTGAATGATCCGAAAGCGATCCTCCGGAGTGCATTCCGGAAGCGATGCTTTGAGGGACCGAATGAAGCGGCCGTCGAGATCGGTGTGGGATGCGGAGACCGCCTGGCGCCCAATCCGCTTCCAGCCGTACCGGCTGAAATAGAGCAGGGACGGGAGGAGGTGAGGATCCGAGTTGTGGGGATCCAGGGGACAAAGCTCCACGCGGTTTCCGTCGCAAACCGCCGCCAGGGAGTTGCTGGTGCCGAAATCTATTCCGGCTGACAGGTCACTTCTGTAGTTCATCGCAGGGTTTTGACGCAAAAACGGGGGTGAGCCCCTCCCGGTTTGCCCACCCCCGTCTAGTCTTTTGGCAGACCGATTGCTAACGAGGCTGCGCGGCGGCCGGCCGTCTCCTCGGATAGGGGATCTGTGACGCGTCAGCATCCCTGTCGGGTACCCGATACTGGGCTCTCAGGCGAACCAGTTCCGCCTCCAGATCCTGGCGGACTTCAGCATACGCCGGATCTCGATAGACGTCCCGCAATTCCCTGGGATCCTCGCGGCGATCGAACAACTCGGTGTACTGGTGCGGCTCGTAAAACTTGACCAGCTTGTATCGATCGGTCACCACGCCGTAGTGCTTGGCCACATCGTGGGGTCCCGGGTACTCGTAGTAGTGGTAGTAGAAGCTCTTGCGCCAGTCACGCGGTTTGCCCCCTGCGAAGAGGCTTACCAGGCTCTTCCCCTGCATCTCCCCCGGGGGCTGGACCCCGGCTGCCTCGAGAAATGTCTCGGCAAAGTCGAGGTTGGAGGTCAGGTTGCGGTTCACCGAGCCGGGCCGGATCACGCCGGGCCAACGCGCCAGCAGCGGCGTACGAAGCGATTCCTCAAAGATCCATCGCTTGTCGAACCACCCGTGCTCCCCCAGGTAGAAACCCTGGTCGGATGCGTAGACGACGAGAGTGTCCTTCTCCAGCCCGTTCTCCTTCAGGTAGGCCAGCACCCGGCCCACGCTTTCGTCGACGGACGCAATGCATGCCAGGTAGTCGTGCATGTAGCGCTGATAGCGCCAGCGGATGAGGGCGTCGCCCTGCAGGTTTGCCTTTCGGAACGCTTCGTTGCGGCGGCCGTAGTAGGCGTCCCACACTTTGCGCTGCTCGGCGTTCAGCGAGCCGGGAGTCGTCAGCTTCACATCGAGATTCGTCATCGTGCGGCGAATCTCCATGTCCTGGCCGGCCTCCGCCGGTCCCCGACCCCGATAGTCGTCAAACAGCGTGTCGGGCTCCGGGTAAGTGCGGTCGTAAGGCTCGAGGTACTTCAGGTTCGGCGACCACTCGCGGTGAGGCGCTTTGTGCTGGCACATCAACATGAAGGGCTTGGACGGGTCCCGCTTCTTCAGCCAGTCGAGCGACAGATCGGTGATTACGTCGGTCACATACCCGTCGCGGCGAACACGCTCGCCATTTCGAATCATGGGCGGGTTGTAATAGACCCCTTGACCGGGCAGGATGTCCCAGTAGTCAAATCCCGTGGGATCCGTTACGAGGTGCCATTTCCCGACGATCGCCGTCTGGTAACCGGCCGACCGCAGGAGTTTGGGAAAGGTGGTCTGGGCGCCGTCGAACCGACTGTTCGTGTTGTTGTAGAAGCCGTTGAGGTGGCTGTACTTGCCCGTTAGGATCGTAGCCCGGCTGGGACCGCAGATTGAGTTGGTGACGAGACACCGGTCGAACCGCATCCCATCCTTCGCGATGCGGTCGATGTTCGGGGTCTTGTTCAGCCGAGAGCCGTACGCACTGATAGCCTGGTAGGCATGGTCGTCCGAAAAGATGAAGACGATGTTGGGACGCCTGGCAGTCCCCGATACAGGTCGCGACTGCGAGGCCCGGCCCGGCACGACGGCAATCGCCGCAACCAGGGTACCGGCCGCGAGCCAGGCCAGGCATTGTGCTCGTTTCAAGACAGCTCCCTCTCCCGGTTTGGCGACCGAGGTGATGGTGCCAAGTCGGATTCTCGACATCGTGTTTCCTCCCATCACGACATCCGATCCGCATCTCGGCAACCGCGACGGCGGATCGGGTAGACTTGAGGCGGAATCCATAACCGACGATCCTCGCGCGGGCTGGGCCCGCGGCTGCGCGAAAGGCGCTTTCTATGTTCAGAGATCGACTGACCCGACTGGTTCTGGCTGCCGGCCTGGCGGCCCTGGTTTCGGCCTGGCCCGCGGCTCGCCCTGTGGGAGCAGGTGGTTCCACGGCACAGTTCCCCCGCTTCCTGGAGGGAACGCTCTTCACCGACCTTGCCGACGGGGATATCACAGCCGCACTGTTGGGTAAGAAGCTCAGTTATCTGGCCAATGTAGACGGCGGTCCGGCGGCCACCAGCGCGAAGGGGTCCGCCTCGGTCAAGAACGGCGCTTTCAAGGGGAATCTAGCCGCCGTCAAGGGCCAGCCGAAGATCACGGGCAAGATCACCGGTGAATTCACCGAAGACCCGGACACCGGTCAGTTGTTGTTGTTCGGCAACCTCAATCTCGGCCGATCCTATGGAATCGGCGAGTACGAAGCGTTCGAGCGGCAGCCCGATCAGGTGGCCAACACGAAGCTGGCAGGGAGGTGGGTTGCCCCCGCCGGGGACCCGAACACAATCGTTGCGAACCTGGACGCCAGAAAAGGCAAGATATCCATCAGCGGTACGGCGGATGGGTACGGTCGCGTGACATTCCAGGGAAGCTATTCTTACCTGATCGCGGAGGATGCCAAGGGGCTTGGCGTGAAGCGACGCCGAAAAGCGCTGGGCGCATTTGGTGTCCCCCTGTCGCTGGATCTGGCGATTCTGCCCACACAGGTGAAGCTGCCCAGCAGCATGCAGCCCCTGGATGGTTCCGGGATTCCCGACACTCTCTTTGGTTTCATTGACGGCGATGGAAACCTGGAACTGTTCCTCGGCTTCGATCCAAACATCGATGACTTTGTCCTTGTGGTGCTGGAACAGACCCCCTAGGCTACTTCGCCCCAGGTCCTGTCGAGCCATCGGGATGGCGGCGCTCCTCACGCTTGGGGCGTTTCCCGGTCGCTCGGATCCACCGAGTTCCGGCGTCAGGCTCGAGTCTCTGACTCGAGCCTATCTCGGGGTTGCCTATCGGCGCGATCCACTCGGCGAGGAGTCGGGGCCAGATCGCGATCCGCTCTACCGTCGAGATGCGGTGGATTGCCAGACGTTTGTGGAGCAGGTGCTCGCGGAGTACCTCTCGCCGGACCACCCTCCCGCGCGAGCGGATCTCGTCCGCATCCGATACCGAGACGCCACAGTCGCGTTCAATTCGAGGCGTCACTTTTGTGTGCCGGACTGGTTTGCGCCGGACTTTCCGGCGCACGAGATTACCTCCGCGGTCGGCCTGGCCGCGACTCGGACGCTCCGCCGCACGCTGACGCCGCGGAAGTATCTCCCCGGGCTGGACGCCGCCGCATATCCCGTATCGGTGCGCACGGTCACCGTGAAGTACCTCCCGTCGACTCTGGCGCACTCCTGGGCGCCGCAGATCCCGAGCGGTACGATCGTCATGCTGCTGGGTGATCGTCCCGGAATCGTGATCTCACACATGGGGTGGGCGTTTCAGACCCCTGCCGGCTGCATGTTGCGGCATGCCAGTGACCGCCGGGGGCGAGTGGTGGATGAACCGCTGGAGCGGTTTCTTCGGAGCCATCGCAGGATGATCGGCGCAGTGCTAATGCGAGCGGGGAAATCAGCCCGCTGAGAGGGTGTAGGAGGTACTCCTGATGAGTGAAAACTCCTCGTCGATTGGGATCGGGGGATTGCGGTGGGCGCGATGTGTCGCACTCGGGGCCCTCGCAGCTCTCGGTATGGCGACCGTCACGAGTAACACAGCGCGGGCGGCGCTGCCCGAGATCAAGTCCATCTTTCGTTTCTACGACGGCCCCACCGACGATGGTTCGATGCGGTTCCGCGCCGCGGTGCAAGACCGCTCTCCGGGTTGCGGCTGCCCGACCGGCGGCGCGCGCGCGGGCACAGCGGCGCTTTCGGAGACCGTTGTCAGCACCCTGTTTGCCGTAGCCACCGGTCCCGGCTTGCCGTCGGCGCCGAGCCTCAAGGGGACGGCGTCGATCCGGCGGAACACGTACCGCGCCACGCTGGCTTCGGCCGGTCGGCCGCCGATCCGAGCTACGCTGCGGGGAGACGTTCGCGATGTGGACACCGGAGGGGTCTTCGGCATTCTAACTCGCCTCGTCGGCTCCATCTCTCGGCCCGGGGCCGCTGAGCAGTTCTTCGAGGCAGCCGAGTACCCTCGCGACCCGGAACTCTTCGACGACATGCATCACGTGTGGGAGTCTGTGGAGGGGTCGGATCTCGCCGGGCGCCTGACGTTGAACCGCGTTCAATCGACCTTTACGCTGAAGGGGGCGGTGTTGGGCTTTGGCACGATCACCGTCTCCGGCGGCTATTCGGTTGTTCGGCAGCCCGGAACATTTGGTCAGGACCCGAGCGGACTGCCGTTGTTCCTTGCAATCCACCCCTCGGCGGTTCGATCGCCTCGCGGATTTGTCTCAACGCTTCAGCCCGGTGTTCCGTCCGCGGAGTTCGGAAGCCTCGACGGCCTGAGCGAGCTGGTTGGCGTGATCGGGCAGGTCGGGACCGGGCCGGCGGCCCGAAACGTGAAGTTGAGGATGCGACCGCTTCAACCCTGAGGTCACCGCTGCCGAACTCGCCGCAGCAGTCGGAACCAGCGACGGATGGCGTCCGCGAGTTGAGGAATGGTTGGAAGCATCGCCCGACGTTTCGGTGAGCCATGTGTCGTTCGGTCCTCCGCAAACGCAAGAAGCTCCTCGGATCTGACCCGGGTTACCTTCCGGTCTACCGAGGAGAAGCGCACCATGCCCGCACGGTCCACGCCGATCGTAGCGGGGATCGCGATGCCGCCGAATTCATCCGGGTTTCGAACGTGCCAGGCTCGAATGGCGATCTGCTCCGGATCTGACAGCAGCGGAAAGCCGAGTTGAAGCCGCAGGGCAACCTCGGCGAGTTCCGCGACCGGATCCACCGCTACTCCCACGAGCGTCCAGCCTGACTCACCCAGGGCGGTTCGGTGCTCCTCCAACTCCGCCAACTGGCGGAGGCAGAAGGGTCACCAGGCGCCGCGGAAAAACACGACGAAGAGCCCCTCGCGTCCGATGAGACCCTGCAATCCGCGTAAGGCGCCCTGGGAGTCGGCTAACTCCAGGGGCGGCGCCGGCGAGCCGACGATTGGGCCGGCGCTATCGGGCGGCAGCAAGCTCACCCGATGCGAGGAGAATCGCGTTGTAGACGCCGTGCCGATGGGGCCGGCTACCTCGAGGCGTGGTCGGGGAGACGCAGCTCAGGATGGGACTCTTCCCGCCGGCGCGTGCGGCAGCCGGGGAGTATGAGAACTCCTTGCCTGTCTTCGTACAGATGAGAAGACTCTCGGAGTCGATATAACGTTCATCCACCAGTGCTCGGAGCGCCTCCGGAGGAGCATTGTGATCCTCCGAATAGAGGCGAATTGCGACTCCCAGTTGCTGCACGCGGCTCTCACAGGCGCCGATGCGGGCCTGATCGTTCACCCCCGGCACCATGGGAAGCACAGCGGCGGCGAGGATCGAGATCATCGCCACCACCACGAGCAACTCAATCAGCGTGAAGCCCGGCCGCCTCCGAGGAGCGCCCGAGGCACCAGGCTGCCGCGTTTTGCAGGAGTCGCTGCACGTTCGGGGAGCGGATCTCGTCCGCGTCGGCGCTGCAGAGGAGCACACGGCCTTTTCCGAGGTGGCCGGCCAGCACGTAAGGGGCTCTCTTACCTGTTGCATGCTGTTCCATCTCCAGGACCCGAATCGCAGAGAACTGGGGTCCCCGCCCTCGTCCACGGTCCGACGCGAAGGTGTGGAATTCCTCAATGCCCGCCGCTACCGGATGTCGGGGCGCGGTCACACACACCCGCCACTCCTGATGCGAGACGACTTCCGGTGCAGGGTCACCCGCGGCTGTCTCCCAATCGCGGAGCCAGAACGGTTCGGTTCCCCCGAGCACGAGCAGGGCGCACTTCCCGCTTCGAACCCGATCCAACAGCTCCCCAGCCCCGTGCGGCGGCTTCTGCCAGAGCACCACCAGATCGGCCTCTCGCCAGCGGGTCCCAGACGGGTCGAGGTGCGCATCCTCTTCTGAACGGATGAATGGGCTCAAGGTTGCGCCCAGCTCGACGAAACCCTCAGGTTCGGTGAGCAGGCTGATCAACGGCGTTGCTTCGGAACTCTCCGACGCGGATAGTGAACCCAACGCGGCAGCGGCGCCATAGCTGAGGAACGCGCGACGGGTGCGGCCCATGGCTGGAGTCGGCGTGGCGGGTCGCGCCGCGGAGGCCAGCAGCGCCTTGAGAGCATGGTGCGCTCGATGGAGGCGGGAGCGAACCGTGCCGACCGGACAGCGCTCCTTGCGGGCCGCTTCTTCGTACGTCTCACCCCCCAGATCGCACAATTCCACCAGAGTTCGCTGGTTCGGCGGCAGCGTGGCGAGGGCCCCGGCGAGGGACTCGTCCAGAGCGAGATCGAGGAGAGCGGACTCCGGGTTGGCCCCTTCGGCGCCCTCTGGGCTCCGCGGTTCCGATGACTCCAGCAAGTCATCCAAGGATCCCGCAACAATTCGCTTTCGGGCGGCACGATCATACTGGTTGTTGATCATGATCCGACCGACCCAGGTGTAGAAGTTGGATCCCCCGCGGAACCGGTGAAAACCCCGGTACGCGTCGATCAATGACTCTTGCAGCAGGTCCTGCGCATCATCGGCGCTTCCTGCAATTCGCCTGGCAAGGCGTTCGAGCGCGCTGTGATAGTTCTGCGCGAGCTGTTCGAACTCGGGAGAACAGGGTTCCACGGGAGCACTCTCTTTCCAGACTTCTCGGCCGGTCACTTCTGTCTTAACGGCGATTCGGCCGGCTCATCAACTGGCGCGCCGGGCACGGCCCTGCGCCCACTGTCGCATTGATTGAATGGACTCTCTAAGTGTTACGGATATCGGCACGATTTCTGTGGCAGCCTGGACAAGATCACAAGGTCTCAATGCGCGTCGACCGTCTGCGAAGGCACGGTGCAGCGCTTCGACGACCACATGCTCCAGTTCGGCGCCGGTAAAGCCATCGGTCCGTTCTGCGACCGCAGGTAGATCCAGTTCGACACCAGATCGCTTTCGAAGTCGCAGTTGAACGTGGAGGATCTCCTCCCGCTCCAGGGCCGTGGGCAGATCCACGAAAAACAGTTCGTCGAAGCGGCCCCTACGAAGCAGTTCCGGCGGAAGGGTTCGGATTTGATTGGCGGTGGCGACGACGAAGACGGGCCGCGGCTTCTCCTGCATCCAGGTGAGGAACGAGCCGAGGACCCGAGCACTGACGCCGGCGTCCAACGCCTCGCCCGTGGCGCCCGCGAAGCCCTTCTCAATCTCATCAATCCAGAGCACACATGGAGACGCGGCCTCGGCAGCCGCGATGACCCGGCGAATTGCCGTCTCGCTGTCGCCTACATACCGCGAGAAGACGCGACCGACGTCGAGGCGCAGGAGCGGCAGGTCCCACTCGCGGGCTACCGAGCGGGCTACCAGGCTCTTGCCGCAGCCCTGGACTCCCAGCAGCAGGATGCCTCGGGGCGCGGGGATCCCAAAGTCGGCAGCCTCCTCGGAGAACGCCTCCTGGCGCGGCCGGAGCCAGTCCTTCAGCGCCGCCAGCCCACCGACGTCCGACAGGCTGGACTGGGTATCGCAAAACTCGATCAACCCACCCTTGCGGATGAGGTGTCTCTTTTCCTGGACCAGAATCGCCGCGGCCCGATCATCCAGCCGGCCGTGGCGCAGCAAGCTTCGGGCCAGGGCCGTCTCGAGTTCCCATTCCGTCAAACCCAGGGCGGCCCGCTCAAGCGCCACCCGTCCTCGGTCGGTGAGACCGCACCCCTCGGGCCCCCGCCGCCGCGCGGCGTTCTCAGCTTGTGCGATAGACGCCCGGATCTCCGAGTTGCCGGGAGGCGGAAAGTCGAGCACGAGGATCTCGCGTTCCAGGTCCTCAGGTGGTCGAAATCGGGAACCGAGAAAGACAATGTGCTTGCCGGACGCCGGTAACCCCTGATGCAGATCTCGCAGCTTTCGCTGGAGAGTTGGGCTGTCGACGTGGTGATGAAAGTCGAGGAAGGCGTAGAGCCCCGGTTCGTCGAGTGAGGCGACCGCATCCAGCGCGGAGCTGGGATCCGGCGCGTCCGGCAGCGGCGGTTCGGAGTCGGCATGATCACCCACCCGCCTCAGTCCGGAGGTGAGGCTCCAGGTGATCAACACACCGTTCCGCCAGGCCGCCGCCGCCGGCACGAGCAGTTGCCGGATCGCGCGTTCCTCTTCGGATGTGACCACAGCGATCAGGGGAATTCGGGCCCGGATGGCCTCGGTGAACTGCTCGGCGGGAGTTACGGGACTCATGAACTCTCCAGGGGGAACAACCAGGCAACGGCCGGAGGTATCGGCGGTACGTAAAAACCGACCGTGACGGTCGCTCGGTCCACAAGTTGTTTGAGGGGCGCCACAGCTAGGAGCCGCTCCGCCTCATCCGCCGCAGCGAGGTCTCCTGCCAGTTCGTGGATGGCCCGGGCGAGTTCACCGCAGGCTCGACCCTTGAGTGGAACCCTGGCGAGAAGGCGGGTGTACGCGCTCCGAGCGTTGTCGGGGAATTCCGAACAGAGTTCCGCCACGGCGCCGCCGATGTAGCAGGCAACGCGACTTTCCACCCAGTCGCCGGCGACGGCTTCCTGCGAAAAGCAGTCTCCCGCCGCAAGGAACGCCAGCGCGGCTGCCGAACATCGGTCCGCCCGGAACTCGAGCTGTGCGGCTCTCCAGAATGCGGCCCCGCTGAGGGTCCGAAGCGCTCCCGGTGCATCCCGCTCGCCAACGGCCGGAAGACCCAGCGCCAGCTCCGCGGAGAGCCGCGAAGCCCGGAGTTCCGGTTCCCCGGGCAGGTCTCGTTCGGCAGCTCGCAGCGCTGCCAACGCCTGCCGGGTGCGGCCCGTACGGCCGAGCGCGCAGCCGAGCAGCCACCGGTCCGCCGGCGCCAGGCCATCGGGATCGGAACTCTCCAGGAAGTCGACACACGCGTCGAACTGTCGCAGATGGAAGAGAGCGCGAGCGTGCGGATGGGCGCCCGTCAGGAAACCCGAAGGAGTTGACGGCGGAGATGCCGAGTCCGCGCGCTCGAGAGCAGGCCGAACGGCGGTGGCAGCAGGCGGCGGTTCGTGGTCCAGCCAGTCCCATCGAGAGGGGGTCACGGAAGGTGATACAAAAAAGGGCCCGGAAGTGAGCCGCCAGCGATGTCATCCCGTTCGGATTGACCGGATCATTGTAGCAGCATGCCCTCCCCGGCCCGCCGTTGCCCACGGATCTCGCCGCACCGGCAGCGGCCCGCGTGTTCCCGCGCGACCAGAAAGACCGTTTCATGAGCACACTCACCCCCCAGTCCATTCCGCAGTTACGAGAAACAGCTCGACTCCTGCGCAAACACATCATCGAGATGACAACGGCAGCCGGCTCCGGTCACCCGAGTAGCTCGATGTCGTGCACTGAAATCGTCACGGCGCTCTATTTCGGTGGCCTGTTGAACCACGATCCCGCCAATCCCGGATGGGAGGAGCGAGATCGATTCGTGATGAGCAAGGGGCATGGGTGTCCCGCGCAGTACGCCGCGATGGCGGGGTCCGGCTACTTCGAGGAGTCGCTGCTGCTGACTCTCCGTAAGCTGGGAAGCCCGCTGGAGGGGCACCCTAACGTTCGAAAGCTCCCCGGAATCGAAGCCAGCACCGGTTCGCTCGGCCAGGGGCTCTCCATCGGCCTCGGAATGGCGCTCGCGGCTCGGCTCGATGGAAAGGGTTGGAAGACGTGGGTGCTGCTCGGTGATGGCGAGATCGATGAGGGCCAGGTGTGGGAAGCCGCTCTTGCGGCAGCCAAGTTTGGGACGAGCAACCTCATTGCCATTGTCGACGCGAACACGGCGCAGCAGACGGGATACACCCGGGATGTGCTGAACACCGAGCCCAAGGCCGAGAAGTGGACGGCGTTCGGCTGGACCACCCAGGAAGTCGACGGGCACGATCTGGATGCGCTGCTGGCGGCGCTCCGGCGGGCCGCTTCCGCCTCCGACGGTCACCCGCAGGCGATCATTGCCCGAACCCTGAAGGGCAAGGGTGTGAGTTTTGTGGAGAAGGAATACGGATACCACGGCAAGCCGCTGACTGCGGATGAGTCTCGACGGGCGCTGGAGGAACTGGGATGGAAATAGGAAAAACGCTGAATCTGCCCGTCGGGAAGGCAACCCGCCTTGCGTTCGGTGAGACGCTGCGTGAACTGGGGGCCGAGGATCCGAACCTCGTGGTGGTGGATGCGGATCTGAATAACTCCACTCGGACCGATCTCTTCCTCAAGGACTTCCCGGATCGATTCTTCAACGTCGGCATTGCCGAGAGCAATATGGTTGGAGTCGCGGCGGGACTGGCATCTGCCGGCAAGAAGCCGTGGATCTCATCGTTCGCAACGTTCATGATGTCGAACGCCTACGATCAATTGCGGATGTCCGTGGCGTTTCCCGGCTGCAATGTCAAGGTCGTGGGGAGCCACTGCGGGATCAGCATCGGCGAAGACGGTCCCTCGCAGATGGGGATCGAGGATCTGGGGCTGGCCTGTTCCCTCCCCGGTTTCGTGGTGGTGGCTCCATGTGACGAGGCGTCCACGCGGTTGGCGACGCGCGCTCTCCACGCCCACGACGGTCCGGGCTACCTCCGGACGGGTCGGCCCAACGCACCGATCATCTACGGTGAGGGGGTGACCTGGGAGTTCGGCAAGGCGACCACGCTCAAAGAGGGAGATGATCTCACCGTAATAGCGAGCGGCCTGATGGTCGGCGCGGCGCTTGAAGCTGCGGCGGTGTTGGCGGCAGACGGGATCTCGGTTCGGGTTCTGGACGTGCACACGTTCAAGCCGTTCGATGAAGCCACGGTCATCCGGGCCGCACAGGAGACGGGCGGGCTGGTTGTGGTGGAAGAGCACCTGGCACAGGGCGGCCTCGGCAGCATCGTCGCCATGACGGTATCGAGACATCATCCCGTTCCGATTCGGTTCGTCAATCTGGGAGATCAGTTCGCCGAGTCCGCCACCCCTGGCGAGCTTCTCGACAAGTACGGCTTGAGTTACCGCGAGGTCGTCGACGCGGCGCGAGAACTGTTGTAACTCCCGATGAGCGATGGCGCCCGCCTCGCTTATGAGCGAGAACGTCGTCGACTCCACCTGGACTCGGCCGGCAGTGCCGCCGAGTCCAGACGGTGGTGTGAGTGGGCCGCGCTCTGCGGCATTCACGTCTTTGTCGCGTACGCGCTCTCGATGCCGGACGTCGACTTGTGGTCTGCCCGCCTGTTGACCGGCGCGCTGGCGCTGGGCTATCTGGCGTTTCTCACGCTGGTGGTTCCCGCCGCGGTTGCCGGCGCCATCTCAAGGGAACGGGCGGACGGATCGCTCTCGGAGGTGCTGCTCACGGGACTGCAGCCTCGAGACCTGGTTCTGGCGAAGTATCTGGCGGCAGCGCGGGCGCCGGGTATTCTGTGGGTCGCCCTGCTCCCAGCCTGCGCTGCGAGTTTCATCGCCTCGCACTATCCGTGGGAGCGCTTTTTTCAAGTGCAGTTGGTGCTTGTCGCCGCAGGAGCACTCGTGCCGGCGGTAACTCTGCTGGCATCGGCTTTTGCGCGGCCGTACGGGGCATTCGTACTGGCCTACGCGCTGGTAATCGTCTGGTTCTGGGTTCCGCTGCTGTTCGGTCCCCACGTGAGAGGCGAGGCGCTGGTCTGGTACGCCACGCCGGTTTTCCCGACGCTGATGCTGCTTTTCGCAAATTCGGAAGTGGGACCCCTCGCGAGACCCCTGGCGCCGGAGTGGGTCTGGTTCATCGTGCTCGCCGCAGGGATGACCCTGGTGAGCCTACGAGTGGCGGCGTGGAAACTGCAGCGGGATCGCGGGGTACCGTGAGTCGCCCGTGCGACCCCGCGAGAGGAACGGGGGGTTAAAGCCCGGAGGCTCCAACCCCCTTGGGTTCGGAACTATCCCTTGGGGGTGGGGATGCTCGGCGACTTGGCAAACTTGGCGGGATCCTTCTCAAACGTCGGCTTGCAGCCGGCGCAGCAGAAGAAGTAGCGCTTGCCTTTGTAGTCGGCAAACTGCTTTTCCTTGGTTGCTTTGGCGATTTCGACCTTGTGCTCGCCCATCACGGCGCAGGCGACTTCCTTGGGGGTCTTCGAGGACGCCTTGCCTTTGTCACCCGCGAACGCGGCGGTGGCGATGAGGGTCGCCAGACCCAGAGCCAGAAGGGTGTGCTTCATGGGGTTTTGCCTTTCTAGAGAGGCGGTAACGTGAGTCATCATCGAGGAAGGCCGTCGCCCAATCCTCCAGTTTGATTTACGCTATTGGCCACAGAGTTGTCAGGGACAAGAAAGCGGATTGAGCAGCGGCTGTGTTGATACGAACCGACCGAGCTCGAGTGCGTTGGGCAGGCTGGGTCCGAGCCGCGTCAACTCTGCTGCTGGGCGCGTATCTTGTCGGCTGCGGCGACCGAGGCGCTACTCCGCCGCTCCCGGGAGTCGGGGGCGGTTGGGTGCGTCGCTGGTGGGTGTGGCATCGCCCCTTCACTGAGGCTGACGCTGCCCGAGCGGGGGATCGACCGTCGATCCAGGTCGCTTCCATCCAACGCCGGGACGGCAGACTCGCTCTGGAAGAACGCCAGCGATGGCGGGCTAAGCCGGAGCACACGTGGGACGCGGTAGTTCGCATCCACTCCAGTTCTCTCTCCGCACTCTGGGATGGAAGTGCCGACGAGCTCATCCGATCTGCGGCGACCGACAATGTTCCGTCGCGGCCGGCCGGGGTCCAGATCGACGCCGACGTTCCGACGGCCCGGCTCGCAGACTACGCGGCGGCTCTCAAGCGGATTCGTTCCCAACTTCCCTCCGGTCTGGAATTGAGCATCACCGGATTGCCGGATTGGGTGTCGTCCCCGCACTATTCGAATCTGTGCCGGTCGGTCGACCTGATGGTGATGCAGTATTATGGAAATCGATTTCCCGAGCCGGGCCAACCGCCGCCCCGCCTCTGGGAGACGGAGTCTGTCGTGCGCCAGCTGCCTCGCGTTGCGCCGCCCGATTGTCGGGTTCTGATCGGCCTTCCGGCTTACGGCCGCTGTGTCGTCCTCGATGACGTGGGCCGGGTGTTGGGGCTGCGACACAACCTGGATCCTCAGGCGCTGCTCGACTCGGGGGATTGGACGGTTCGGTCGAGCGCTCCCCGGGGCGTGCGGGGCTATCGAAGCGGGAACGGAGGCGGCCCTACGGAGGAGTCACTCGTTCTCACGCATGGCGCGGCACGCGCTGGGCCGGGCGGACTGCCTCCAGGATGTGTGCTCTGGTTCCAATGGCCCACGGCCGGCATGCTCAGGGAGGTGGAAGCGGGCCTTCAGAGGTCGAACACCCCCGGCATCCTGGGGGTTTGCTACTTTCGACGGCCGATGCCCGGAGAGGCGATTCGACCTTTTGGAGATCGATGGCCCAATGAGACCAGCGCCTCGCCGCGGTGGCGGGCGCGAGCAAGTCGGGACGGTACGGTGACTGTTACCTACCTTGGAATGGAGACGCCGCCGGTTGAATTCGGCGTTACTGCGACGATCGCGGCGAGCGGCGATCGGGTGGATTCTCTTGGGCCGGACGCCGAGTGGTATCAAGGAGCGGCTCGAACCTCACCCCTCCGGGCGAATCGTCTGGTCGTACGTAGAAGAGTGCTGTTTCCCGGCCAGGAGTGGGAGCTCTGTCGGCTCCTCGACCCGTCGCCGCTGATGCTTGGGTTAGAGGTGGGCGTGCGTCCGGGTTCTCCCGAACGGACCTCGGACCGGGTGGATGTGCGCCGGGATGAATAGACGTCCTCGCTGGTTCGCCTGGGGCTACCTCGCTGTGCTGGCAGCCGCGCCGCTAACCGCGTGTCGCTGGTATGAGCGGCGCTCGGTGCATTTTCACTCAGATCGCCCCGACTTCTTTCGTGCACCGGCTCGGTGGCAGACGCGCGCAGCCCCAAAACGTGCGCTGCTTCCCGGTCTGGATCGTTCGAACCCCGTGGGCGAAGGGGAAACTCGAGACATGGTGCGCTTGATCCGACGCGCCCGAAGGATCGAGCGGTTAGGGCGCTACCGGGAGGCCGCCCTGGCCTGGCAGGATGTCCAATTCGCCGTCCAGCGGGGCTCGATCGAGTCCCCCGCTGAGGATGGGACCAATGCGCTTCCGGGCGTTGGATACGATTGGAGCTTGCCCTCTCTCACCGGCCTTCCGGAACGGATAGAAGCTCTCCGCACGGGCTCACCACCGGCGGTCAAGCGCTACCTCGTGCTGCGAGACCAGGTAAGTGCCGGGGGCGTGAAGGCGGATCTCGCTTTGAAGTCGCTTCGCCGTCGACCCTGGCCCGAGCCGATGGAGCGCCACCGACGCTACCTCATGGCGGCAGCCCACTTCCAGAAGCGAGTGAACCCGTCGGAGTGGGATGCGGTAGTCCAAAGCTATCCGACCTTTGCACCTGCCCTCTACATGGCGGCCCGTTCACGCTACCGCCTCGCCGCCTCAAGGGCCCGGAGAGTGGCAGCGGACTTTGAAGCCGCGGCGCGGGCGTACCGCGCTGCTTCCGTAGCGGCCCGGGGGTCCCTGCGACTCGACGCCATCCGGATGTTGGGGGCGTGCTACTACCGGCTGGGCAAAGATCCTGAAGCTCTGGAGGCCTATCTGGAGTGCCTTGCCTCTGGCGCGCCGGGAGAGCGGGATCTCACGGCCTGGATCTCCGCCCGCTGGGTGGTGGAGAGACTGAGCGCCGCAGATCACCGGGTGTTCCGGAAGCGAATTGAAGGCCGAGGGTCCTTCGTGCCGGCCTATCTGGACCTTCTCCTGGATTACAGACTCCAGTCGGGTGAGAGTCTCACGGAGTTGGGCAGCTTTGCGGTGCAGGTGCTGGAGAGGGAACGACAGGGGACCCGGGACCGCGGCGTGTATGCTCGGTTGGGCGTCATCCTTGAGCGGGCCGGCGAGCCGGAGCGGGCGATCCGCATCCTGGATCGAGTGCTGCCCGGGATGCTGCCCGGGCTCGACCGAGATCGGGGCCAGTGGGCGCGGGCGGCTGCGCTAAAGAGGTTGGGTCGCAATCGCGAGGCCCTGAGTGCGTTTGAGCTC
>SXGS01471001.1_pt1 | contig 29617 bp, 24 predicted proteins | sample 3174681 | NCBI WGS metagenome assembly SXGS01 (sample SAMN11356861, study PRJNA531348) | freshwater metagenome | isolation source: freshwater sample F1-80 | place: China: Fuxian Lake, Yuxi | collected 2017-12-25 | reverse complement strand
TGAACGTCGTGGCGAACGGAACCATTTATCAGAACGGTGGCGACGCGTTCACTCGGATCCAAGCTACTGGAGGCGGAAACGCGCGCGTGATCCTGCAATCGAACGGCAGCGGAGGCACGGCGACACCTCAGAATCACGAGATGGGGCGCATCGATTTTGGAGGAAATGACGGATCCGCGTGGATCGAGCGCGCCGCGACCATCGCTGGCGTTGCGGAGGCTAACTTTACGAATACCGCAAACCCGACGGCCCTTACCTTCTCCACGACGGCCACAAATTCGAGAACCGAAAAGATGCGGATTACAGGCGATGGCAAGGTGGGTATCGGGACTTCGTCGCCGGGCGCTCTGCTGACGGTAAATGGAGGCCGAACAAATATCAGCGCATTGAGCGGCGGGATCGTCGACGTTCTTCAAATCGCCAATCAACATACATCGACAACTCAGGATTTTGGCGTGTCGATTCGATTCAGGACGAACTCGACTATCGATCTCGGTGAGGTGGCTTCAGCTTGGTCTGCAACATCGGACAACACCGCATCCTACATGAAGTTCATGACGCGCACCTCGAGCAACTTAACCGAGAAAATGCGCATCGATTCAGCGGGCAATGTCGGGATCGGGACAACGGCGCCGACCGCAGGCGCCATTCTCGACCTGAACGGGACGGGCCCATCGAAAAGTTCCATGATTCTACCTCAAGACACGACTGCGAATCGTCCCACGACGGGCGTTGCGGGGATGTTTCGTTACAACACCTCAACGTTCAGTCCGGAATGGCACAACGGTTCCGGCTGGTTTTCCGTTGCGAGCAATAACGCTCCGACCTTCAGCCAATACATCACCATCAGTTCAAATGCGAGCAACACGGCTTACTTAGCTAGCGATGCTTCCAACGCGCTTCCTTTGGCGGCGAACGGAGGCTTGAATATGAACAATACTTTCGCGCTCGACGCCACGGGCTCTTTCATCAGATTTGGCGCAACGAACACCGCGAGCACTTCACAAAAGGCCTTAATCGGCGCCATCAGTAACAACGCAGGAACCACACCGACGATCGTGTTCGGGCAACAGTCTGGAGCGAGTGCATACACTGAGCGAATGAGAATCGATGGCAGCGGAAACGTCGGGATCGGCACGGCGACTCCGGCCCAACCACTTGATGTCGTGGGCAACATTCGTGGCTCGTCGGCGGTCATGGCTAACGGTGCGATGCTTGCCGGAAACGGGTCCGCGGCCGCTCCGGGGCACTCTTTCGTCAATTATTCAGGTTCGGGAGTTTGGTATCCCGGTTCAAACGCTTTAGCTTTTTCGTCCGGAGCTGCAGAACGCGTACGTATCGACTCTTCTGGAAACGTCGGGATCGGGACAGCGTCGCCTTCCGCACGGCTTCACGTTTCCGGAGGAGACGCGATGCTTGATCTCGGTGCTTTCCTAAATTTCACGGGAACTTCAGGACATACCGCGATTCGCCGCGACGGAGCGCTTCTAGGGATGACGTTCCGAACGGCCAGCACGCAGAGAATGATTATCGATGATTCCGGTAACGTGGGCATCGGAACGGCGACCCCGAGCGCGATGCTTGAAGTCGCCGGGTCCGTCAAAGCCACAAGCTTCATCACGACCTCCGACCGCCGCTTAAAGACCGAAATACGAGAAATCAAAGGTTGGGATTTGATTCGCGCGCTTCAAGGCGTGAGGTACCGGATGAAGAGTAGTGGTGATGAGGAGTATGGTCTCATCGCTCAAGATGTTGAGCGCATCATGCCCGAAGCGGTTGTGACCGACGCGAAGACGGGCTTCAAAGGTGTGAAATACCAAGCCCTGATTTCGCCGCTGATCGAAGCCGTAAAAGAAACTCGCGCGATGTGCGAGGCGGAAAAACGCACGGTTGCGAGCGAGATTGAATCACTGAAAAACGAAAACAAAGAGATGCGCGCGGAACTCGACGAACTCAAAGCCATGATCCGCGAGCTGAAGTCCGAGCGAAGAGCAGAGAGATAAAGATCGTGATTCGTTCGATTCTCCTTCTCACTTTCGTAGTCATGTCGGCCGGGGTGGCAAGAGCCGCTTGCTCGGCTGTTGCTGACACCAGCCTGGGGACAGGAGTTACAGGTCAGGTGCAGCTCTCTACAGGCGCAGGCAAAATCAATAAGCTCATGTACTGCAATGGAACAACATGGATGGATTTTCCTGGATCGCGAACGGCTACGACTTGTTCTATCAACGGGGAAATTCGAAACGTCAGTGGTGAGCTACATTATTGCAACTCAGGCTATCTCTGGCGTTGGGATTCGAGTGCTCTCACGAACGGGACTTGCTCCACAAATGGCGAGTTCCGGTGGAGTGTGGCGGATAATCAGCTTCAGTTTTGTAATGGCACCAATTGGCGAACGATTGATCTTGCCGATTCGACACCCGATTCAATCCCGGCCGTCACGACTACCGACGCGCAATGGGATTTGAACGTCAACGTGATCGAGCCTTTGCGAGGCTTTCACGGCGGGACGCTGACGGCTAGCTTCACCTCCGCGGGCTGCGGAACAATGAACATTCGCCTCTGTTCTGACAGTACATGCGCGACTGTGCTCACGGGTACCTTCTTAACGGCAAACGGTTCGTTCTTTGCGCCGAATGGAAGCTATGTTCGAATCGCGATGATCACGCCGGCGGCTGCGAGCACCACTTGCGCAATCAACTACACGGTGGGCAGTATGACGTCGGGATTATCGGTCACCACCGCGGCGACTGATACGACCGTCGCCTACTCGGCATCATTTTCCGAAGTTCGGTCGGCCACTCCAAGTGCGGTCTACGAAAGTAACATCGTCAGAACTTCGAGTCACAGCGGCGTTACGGTTTCCATCGGTGACGCCGGATCTGGGGGAAATCCGGAGTTTCGAATTTGCTCTGACGCCGCCTGCACCTCGGAAATTCAAACCTGGGGAGTTAGTAACCAAACACTTCCCCCCGGAGCTTATATTCAGCTACGCACAACCGCACCGAGCGGGGCTGTAAATATGCGTCGTGTGCAACTGACGGCTGGGACTGGTGCGTCTGCATCATGGAGCGTGATGACTTCAACTTGTCCTCGCGTCACAACCCTCGCAAGCGGAGCATCGCTGACTTGTACTTGCCCCGTGAACTACCACCAGATTCAAAGCGCCGTAATCGGTTCTGGAAATTATCTGCAAACAAGCGACGTTTGCGCGGCGGCGATTCATTCAGGAGTCGTGACTACAGCGGCTGGCGGAACCATCACCGCTAATGGCAACACATCGGGAACACCCGCAGGCACGTGCCCCTCGTTTACCGGCAGTGTAGCGAATACCATTACGTCTGGTTCGAGTGGCGCGGGGACTTCGATGTATTTCAGCCCTAGGCCCGATCAGTGTAACTAATCATTTCACGGCAGACTTACAGGCGTAGGTCACGCCGCCGAAGACGACAGAACCTTCTTCGTTTGGACCGTAGGGTCTAAGCGTGGCCGGCATCTCGAATTCTCGCCGCCAATCACCTCTCGACTCCACGAAGCGAATGAAGTTTTCCGCAGATGGCTGAGCAAGCAAACCAAAAAACGAAAAATCTTTTTGCGCGGGAGACGCTTGAATGCGTACGGAGCGTGGCTCGCGAAGAAGCGACACAAGGATGGATTCCGGTTGACCAGGAAAGCAAGTTTCGACGGCGTGGCAGGCGTGAACGAACCCATCTTCCGCAGGCGAAGTTTCGGTCGCGTGAACGTTCATGGAAACGACGATCGACATCACGAAAAAAAGCAGTTGAGTCTTCATTTTCATCTCCCTTAAGCGGTTGGTGAGACCGCGATAAGCCATTCCGCATCTCAGGAAACGTGGAATGCTCTTTTCCGTCAAATCAGGTGAGGAGGTGTGACGAGATCTAAAGAACGAGCTAGGCTAACGTCGTTATGCATTGAGCTACTGAATTGAAATCGTTTAGAGATTGCGGACTAAAACTTCACTTTCCGGCGACCCTGAGCTACGGTCGCAGCGCTCAACCTGGACTAACGAGGAAGACATGAAAGCCTACACGCTCCTTGAATTTGGTGACATCGGCAATTTGCAAGTAACGGAAATTGAAAAACCGAAGTCCGGCTCGGGACAAGTGTTGATCCGAGCCAAAGCGACGAGCGTTAATCCGGTTGATTACAAAATTCGAAGTGGCGCGGCATCCTTCTTTGCTCCTCTCGCTCCGCGCATTTTGCACGGTGATGTTGCGGGCATCGTGGATCAAGTTGGCGCGGGTGTAACGACATTCAAACCCGGTGACGAAGTCTACGGCTGCATCGGGGGCGTTGGGCCAAGACAGGGTGCTCTCGCTGAGTTCGTAATCGCCGACGCAAGCCTTCTTGCAAAAAAACCGAAGGCACTTTCCTTCCGTGAGGCTGCCGCATTGCCGCTCGTTGCGATCACGGCTTGGGAAGCCCTTATCGACAAAGCGGAAATCCAGCCTGGGCAAATTGTACTTGTGCACGCGGGCGCTGGAGGTGTGGGACATATCGGGGTTCAGCTCGCTAAGGCAAAAGGTGCCGTCGTGCATACAACCGTCTCTTCGGAAGAAAAGGCAAAGCTTGCGCGCGAACTGGGTGCGGATGTTGTGATCAATTATAAGAAGCAATCTGTTGGAAGTTACGTCGCGGAATTGACTAGCGGAAGAGGCTACGACGTCGTCTTCGATACGGTCGGGGGAAAAAATATCGAAGCCTCTTTCGAGGCCGCCAAGGTTTACGGCACCGTCGTTTCATGCCAAGCGGCCAACCCAGCGGTTGATCTTCGCGCAACCGCGATGAAGTCGTTGAATTTTCACGCGGTGTTGATGCTGATCCCGCTCCTGGGTGGTGAAGAGCAGGCGGCCATGCGAACTCATCAAGGGCAAATCATGGCCTCAATCTCTGAACTGGTTGATGCAGGCAAATTGAAGCCGATCGTGGATGAGAAACGCTTTGGGTTTTCAGATGTCGGTCTTGCTCACAGGCGTGCGGAGTCCGGTGAGCAAGTCGGTAAAGTCGTCGTTGAGTTCTAATTTAAAATTCGAAAAGCGCACTTGCGCCCAAAGCATGGATTGAGTACGCCGCAATTTTCAGGCTGGAGCGCGTCTCTTCCGGGCGGGGAGTCATCGCGTACTGAAGTAAGAAGCGCATGCCGGGAGCCGGGATGACTCCGGCTCTAATGCCGTAAAAAGTACTTGAAGACGAGGCTGACGTTGACGTCCCCGAGCCCGACGTTGTCTTTGTCTCACCCGTTTGCGTGAATCCAATTGCGGGAGACACGTAGATCATGCCGGCGCGAAGTTCGTAGAAAGCGGTCGCGGTGAGACTATCGCCACCGGTGATCTTCGACGATCCAGTGCTGGAATCACTTGTTCGTTCCATCTCATACTCGTAACCAATTTGCGCCCCGAGCCAGCCGGCGCTTCCAAGATTGAAGGCCGCGCCGAACCGCGGTTCAACCGAGTGGCCTCCAGAATACATATTTCCTTCACCCGTGTTTGAGCTTTCTTTTGCATTGCCCGGCGAAAAACTAAAATCGAGTTCTGCCGAGATTGCCATTACGCCCATCGGGATGGTCGAACCAGCGAAAACTCTGACGTCCGTCATGCCGCTTGATTTCGAGCTTGTGTTGCTCGGTAAACTCGGATTCGTCGACTTAATATCAAGGGTACTCGTGCCGTAACCCGTGCCGATACCGATCGCAAATAATGGCGAGATTCCGTAGCTGGCGCGGAGATCGAAGGACGATCCACTCGCTTCGATGTCGGCGATTTTTCCGACGGAATCGAGGCTCAATTCAGTTTTACCCATCGGTAAGATCCCGGTCGCTTCGATCGCGATTTTTCCACCAGAGGGTCGGTAAAAATATTCCGGAATCGTGCGACGGGCTCGGCGAGGCTTTGTGCGACTTGAGGGTTCATTGAGAGAAGGCGATTCGTTCTCGATTCCTTCTGCGCCGTTCGGTTGCGTTTGCTGTGGCACCGGGCGTGGAGCTTGCCGCGTACGTCCCGTTGGCTGTGGCGAAACGACTTGTCCTAGCGCCGAAGTGCAAACAAAGAATCCACCGCAAATGATGAGAGCCGCTTTGAGTGTCATGATCCCTCCGTGAATCAAGAGCTAACTCTAGCGTTCTTTGACTTGAACAGCTTGTCAATGGGATCGCTGGTTTAAAGACTCTTCAATTCGGTCGAGGCGGCGCTTTAACTCTTCGTTTTCCTGCTTCAAACGAGCAATCTCCGTCGACTGGTCCGTCCATTTCGCGTGGAGCTCTTTGATCGCTTCGATGACCGGGGCGACGAGGGCCGGGTAGTTCACCTTCAAAAAGCCGTCTTTTGATTCGACAACGGCTTCGGGGAAAGTCTCGCGCACTTCTTGCGCGATAAGCCCGATTTGCTTTCGCTCCTCGGTAACGGATGAAGGTTTGCGCCAGTCAAAGGTCACACCACTTAAGCGTGTGATTTTCGCGAGCGAATCTTCGACCGGTTCGATATTTGTCTTTAAACGTTCATCGGAGGAATAAAGAAACGAACTCGCTACGGCATTTCCATAAACGACGAGCTTTTCCCCCGCGCTGGTTCCACCGATCGCCAAGTTTCCGTTACTTGTCAGACGCATCACTTCGGCGCTTGCCGTGGCAAAGACCAAAGGATTTCCGTTCACGTTCCAAATGTACGAGGTACCGTTGTCAGATGAGCCGACACCGCCGTAAGTCGAGCTGTTGATGCCGATCGAGATACGATCGCCCACGTCATTTTCAAATTCAGCAAAGGCGTCTGCAGCGTTGCCGTTGTTTGGGTTTTTGACGTAGATGCGCGTTGATGAATTCGCGTTACGTTCGACATGAAGGAGCGAACTTGGGGTCGTGATCCCAACTCCCACGTTACCCGGTGCCGTTCCGCTTCCATTCGTGACGACGAGGGTGGGGCTATGCCCATAGTGACCAAGCTCGAGAGTATTTTGACCAGCCGTCGCTGAAGGGCGGTAGGCGATCGTTCCAGATGAGTTCGAGTTTGATGAACGACCCAGGACGATGGCGCTCGTGTTTCCGTCTGCGAGATTCGCTTGCGCTAAGTAAAGAGGGATGTGGCTGAGCGTTCCGCTCACGTTGTTGACCTGGATGGCGCCGTTCAGCGAGCCGCCGACGTTGAGCTGATTGTTTGTATTGTCCCAATTGAAGTTCGCGCTCGCGCCGAAGCTTCCCGAGTTATTGAATTGAATTTGCGTATTCGCACCGGCAACGGATCCCCCGCCGCCTCCGATCATATTGATCCAGCCACCGTTCTCGTAAGCTTCAAGTTTGTTGTTGGAGGTGTTGTAGCGGATCATCCCGTTAACGGGCGATGGACGGTTGGCCGTATCTGCACGGGGTAAGATGATCGCGCTCGATGTCCCGGTTGCGGTGACATCAAGGGCTGCTTGGGGCGTTGGGTTTCCAATCCCTACGTTTCCGTTATCGCTGACGCGGAAGAGTTCACCCGTGTTCTGGTAGTGCTGATTACTATTGTTGGTGCCGACGACGAATCCAACACCGGTCTCGTCGTTATCTCGATCGATATTGATTCGCAAACCGGAGTTCGCGTTGAGTGTCGACTGTGAGGGATTGAGTTCCGTTATCGCACCACCGATTAAACCACTTGCCCAAATGTCGCCGATGACATGCAACGTTCGAGATGGATTTGAAGTGCCTATGCCGACCGCACCTGCGTTGGTAATTCGCATGCGCTCAGTTGAGAATGTTTGCCCATTTAACGTCGTGTTGAAAGTAAGAGCGCCACCCGAAGCGCCAGGCCCAAAGTTCTCATCCGCAAGGACGTTCATGCCGCCCGAGTCGCCGGTACCCCAAGTTGCTCCCGTTGCGGTCATGCCCGCGCCATTGAAAGCCGAAAGAATATCGCCGGTTTGAGACGGCGCCACGGCTCCCGCGTTTCCGCGTGATCCTATGCCTTTAAAAAGTGGAGCACCACCGCTCGTTGATCCCTGAAAATTCCAGACGGAGAAGCTTGGATAACGGCCCGTCGTCGAATTGAAATTGTAAACGGAGATTCCGCTTGTCTGATCAGTCATCGTCGCGGAGATCCCGCTTGTTGCGCGGATCGAACCTCCGACATCAAGCGTGTACTCAGGCGCGGTCGTGGCGATGCCCACGCGACCTGTTGGTGTAATTCGCATCCTCTCGGTGTCGGTCGTCCCGAAAGTGATAGGCGAGGCGCCGATGGTGCTCATATTGAGCGCGGCTAGTCCACTCGACGCGCGGATCGCCGCCGTGTTCGCGAGGGCTGCCGTGCCGTATCCTTCTCCGAAAACACCGAAGCTAGCGGCGCCCGAACTGTTTGTCGCGAAATAAGAGCTGCGGGCGGAGCCACCGGTATTGTTATAGTTGGTGACGCCGACGGAAGTCGTTCCGTTGTGAGTTTTCAAAAGGTCCAGGAGCCCGCCCGGAGTCGATGTTCCGATGCCGATATTCCCGTTGGAATCGATTCTCATTCGTTCGGATGGGACAGCCGGAGTTGTCACGGCTCTCGTACCAAAGATCAGATCGCCTTTTGAACTTCCTGTGTTGTCCATCTCCTGGTAACCAACAAACGCCGGGTAATTCGTATTGATGTCGTTGTTGTAACCAAATCCTATTAAACGATAAGTGTTTGCTCCGCTCTCGTTGTGGCCAATGCCAAGATAAACGGAGTTCTGAAGAACCGTTGGGGCCGCCGTGTAGCCGACACTTTGGCCAATGGCGACAATCGGGCGGTAACCGGGTGTGCCGATTGTCACCGATGTTGTCAGAGGAGTGTGCGTACCTACACCGACATTGCCATTTAAGAAGGCGTAGGCCTTCGCTCCGCTTGTTCCTCCGGCAACGTGATCAAATGTCAGCGTGGCGGAGGGATTTGTTCCGGATCCGAGAGCGTTGGTAATGGAAAACCGATCAACCGCACTCGCAGACCCGTTCCAATAGTTCGCACTCAGATAAATCGAGGGTGAGCTTTGGTTCGCAGATCCCGATGCGGCGGTTGCGTTCGTTGCCGAGATCGAACCATTTGATGTGACGTTCCCGCCGATGTTGGTGTCTCCGCTGATGCCGGCGCCTCCTGTCACGACAAGTGCGCCGGTCGTAGGTGAAAGTGAAGACGTCCCGTTACTTACAAGGACAGCTTGCCCAGCGCCCGCGGTGAGGGTGATGCCTCCCGTGTTCGAGATCGTGCTCACGTTCGATACCGTTGTGCTCGATCCTCCTGAACTGAGAACTTGCCATGAACTTCCGTTGTGAAACTCAAGCTTATCGTCTGTCGTGTTGTAGCGAAGCATTCCGAGCGCGGGGGTTGCTGGCCGCTCGGTTGAGCCATTCCCCGCAGGCAGACGAATCGCATCTTTGAAGCCGGATACATCGAGGGAAACGGCAGGCGTGATCGTGCCAATCCCGACGCGACCATCATTCGTTATGCGAAGGCGTTCTTGAGTCGAAAGTGTCCCGTTAGGCACCGTGTAGAAACGAAGTTGCGTTCCCGTTGCGGCACCACTTTGGTTTTCGGACGCCACCGCCGAAATGATCGCGCCCTGGGCGTCGTTTTGATTTCGAAAGTTAATTTGTCCTAACCAATCGCCCGCTTGCGGATACGCGGTGTTGTTCGTACGTCCCGTGCGAAAGACGATTGCCCCTTGCCCCGTATTTGCATTTGCGGCGTCGAGGTAAAGCGTCGGGTATCCGGTATCTCGGAAGATTCGCTGTTCGCTGTTTACGTCGAGTGGTTTTGTTGGGCTTGTTGTTCCGATCCCGACTCGGCCCGCAGCATCGATTCGCATTCGCTCAGCGCCGGTCGTGTAGAACGGCATGTGGACGACACCTAATCCTCCGAAGGAGAGATCGTTTGAAGCTGTCCATGTCATCATCGGGCGGGTCGTGCCGCCCGAATCCTTCGCCTGAAGTGAGAAGTTGTTTGGGATCAAGATGTTTCCGGTGACTTCGAGTTTTTCAGAGGGCGTCGTAGTCCCGATGCCGAGGTTTCCTGCGCTCGTGATGCGGACTTTTTCTGTGAGCGCGCCACCGGTTCGCGTTTCGAAGCGCATGTACGAGCTACCCGTATCGCCCGAAGTGGACCATGCAGACCCGATGTCGCCTAGCAAAGCGCTTCCAGTTTTAAACGACATCGAGGAGCCGAAATCTTGCGTCACCGAGACATGAGTGTTTCCGAGCGTGAGGACATTTGTCAGTCCTCCGCTAAGTGTCTCCAAGTGAGTTCGTCCGTTGGAAACATGAAGCAATGCCGCTGGCGTCGCGGTACCGATCCCTACGTTTCCGCTGGCGACGTTGTAATAAATGTCATTGCCGCTCGTCGTCCATTGCGAAGAGGTCGAAGGTGCCGCCCAGCTCAAGACTCCTGAGCCGTTCGTCGTCAGGACGTGACCGCTCGTTCCGTTAGTGGGGGGTAAAATGAAGTCGAGATTTCCCGAAAGTGATGGGGAAGCAGCGACTCGAATCTGATTCCCGTTTCCGTTGAGCCAGAGCCCATTGGCACTCAGTCCTGCAGAAGTAATGTTGCCGGTTGTATTGATGGCCGTATTCCCGCCGATGATTCCGGTGTTGATCGCGGAGCCTAAGACTTTTCCGGCCGTCGAAAGCGTTGGAATGTTCGCTTCGGTGAGGGAGGACGATCCGCTCGTCACTCGTCCTTGCGCATCGGTCGTGACTTGGAAGTAGGTTCCCGCGGTGCCCGTGTTCTTCAATGTAAGAGCGCCGGCATTGGAGAGCGTTGCATCGCCCGACATCGTCACGGCCGTCGCCGCATTCGATCCGTTGCCGACCCAAATGCTTCCGCTCGTCAAAGCAGGCAAAGCTCCGCCGCTGCCTCCAACCACTTGGACTTGTGAGCCGTCGTAATACTTCAGTTGAGACGTTCCGGTATCGAACCAAAATTGGCCCGCAGCAGGACTTGCCGGGTTTCCCGACCGTACGGGGGCCTGGGCTCCGTTGGCGCTTGTCTTCATGTAAATCAGAGAATTTCCAAGCGTCAGCGCTTCGAGCTCCGCGAACTGCGCAGGCGTGAGCGCGTTGGCTGGCTGGGGGCCTGAACCATCTTCGACTCTCAATAAATTTTGTGGAGTAAAGCCAGAGAGTGATTTCGCCTCGAGCGCAAACGGCACGTAGTTGATCATCTGCGCTGGCATCGGTTCCCAGTCGGTCATCGACGCATCTTTGAACGCGACTTGAAACCTACGTCCATCGGCTGCGTTCGGTAGATAAGCCGCGCCAAAATCGCAATTGGGGAGCGTTGACGGATAGCCCGTTTTGTTCTGGAAAACACGCTCAAGCGTTAGGCGTTGCCCGCTAGCGTATTCATCCGCGGAGCCGCGCGAGCCCGAGCCGTCATTGAGCGTAATCGAAAAAACTCCACCGGAGCTGACCATCGATTTGGTTTGCCGTTCTTCGTAAAGAAGACAGTTTTCCGTACCGGGCGAACGGATCTGCAATCGAAACTGAACGCCGCTGGATTCAAGCGGGGACCCATCGGGCTTGAGAATGCGTCCATGATAAGTAATGCCCGATGAGCTGGCTTGAGCCGAGCTTTGCGCCACGAACGTAACTAGAAGGAGAACGATCGCCACGAGCGACCGAGTCTCCACTTGAAGCGGCAAATTGTTGAAGAACCTAGAAGGCTCGAGACTCACAATACTCCGCCCGTTTAACTATCCCTTAAAGCTTTTCGGGATATTAAGTGAGCGGGTTTAGTTGTTTCGTGAGACATCTCTGATTGATTATCTCAATCTGAGCCAAAGCTTCTGGCGGGGCTCGAAGCTCTTTCCTAACGCGAGTCGATCTATAGGGCCTTCGCTCGGCGCATGAAGCCTTCGCTCAGCTTCAAGCCAGTTTTTTTCAGCAGTTCGGTGTTAACAACGGCGTCGTACAGCTTGTTCGCCGTAACGGGCACGGAGTTGGGAGCCTGACCGCTTAGGACTTTCTTACCTTGTTCCGAAGCGATTTCACCTTGTTCGGTCGGAGACTTCGCCATCACGAAGGTGGCGACGGGCGTAAGCCAGACGTAGGTTCCGCCCGAGAGTTTCTTTTGGTTCTTCTTTGCGAATTCGCTGTTTTCTTCATCCTTCCAATCGGGTGCCCCGAGTTTATTGGAAAGGTAAACAAAATCTGTTTCATCTTGCGCTTGGAGATAAAGTTTGCGCCAGTCAGCGGCACTCGTCGCCCAGTATTCCTTTACGGAGTAGCCTGCGGCTTGAAACCGCTTCGCTACGTGAGGGAATTCTTTGCGTTCGGTTTCGGTGTCGATCGTCAGGAAAGCGATCGTTTTCGCCTGCGGCAACGCTTTCTTGACCTCGTAAACCATGGCGTCGATCGGAGCGACCTCGATGACACCGGTGGTGTGTTTGAAAGGCAGTTTGTACGGCTCAATTGACCAATTGACGCCGATGAAAACGAAAGGGATCGTCGATTCTTTGAAGTAAGGAAGAAGCAGCCACTTGATGGCGTTGTCGTCGGATAAGAAAACGACATCGGGCTTCATCTTCGTGATCAGGTCGCGAGCCTCGAGACCTTTTTTCTTGGCGAACTCATCGCCTGGATTCTTTTTCGTTTCCATGAAAAACGTTTCAAGTTTACAGGCTCCGACCATCTTTTCGCGCAGGCTTTTCTCAACGCCCGCTGTCCACTCTAGATCGGCTTCGTAAGATGCGACATGCAGACATGTTTTTTCTTTTGAGGGAGTTTGCGCATGCGTACCGAAAGCGATGAGTGAAAAAAATACGGAAGAGGTGATGGCAAAGCCGAGTCTGTAATCCATGCGTTTCCTCACGTAACCAGTGAAAAATAATGTCCGGTGCCTGTTCGGGTCACTTTTGATCGTTCCTGAATTGGCGAAGCGAGGCAACGAAAACTAAAGAAAGCGTTAAATGCCCGGAACGGCTCGGGCACGACGAACGTCCTAAAGCGCCGACGTAATCATCAGAGCGAGACGAAGGCCGAGTGTTGGTGCGAGGCGGGATAATTAGCGAAACGGCTAAATATTGCGGAAAGAAATTCCGGCGAAATCTAAGAGCGACGAAAGTAATTAAATATTATTTATTTTAATCCAAAAAAGCCCGCTTTTGTTCGCAGGCTTTTCAATCTGTGAATGACGTGACTCGCTTAGAAGCGGCACTCCGAATCCATCGGATTGTACTGGCAGTAAGTAGGGCAGCCAGGAGTCATTGGATTGTAGGTGCAGTAGCTGCCCGAAGTTTTGCACTCGGAATCCATAGGATTGTAGGTGCAGTAAGTGGGGCAGCCTTTCGACATCGGATTGTAGGTGCAGTAGCTGCCGGAGCTTTTGCATTCAGAGTCCATTGGATTGTATTTGCAATAGGTTGGGCAACCTGGAGTCATGGGGTTGTATTTGCAGTAGGTTGATTCAGCCTGTGCACTTGCTGAACCTAAGATGAGCGCAGCCGCCGTCATACACAAGAATTGGATAAACATTTTCATCTCTTTTTCTCCTTAGTCGCAAACGACAGGTCGCTGGTGAGACCGGTGTCGTTTTGGTTGTTGGTGTCGTAGCGAGTGGAGGGTTGAGCAAGGTTTGCGCCAGCCGGCACGGTGAAATTTTGCACCAGTCAGGCGTCGAAAAGAGCTGGGTTATGATTGCAGCATTGTTGCCGTAAACCCTTAGAGGGAAGTGGTGAATGGGGGCGAGTGAAACTGCGCAGTTTCCAACAGCCGCTGGACGCCATTTGGCTTTTTGCATTCCCAGTCTTCCGGATGTGTTTTGCAGAATTTCGGGCAGCCGGGCCAATAGGGCTGATACTCGCAATAAACCGGCACTGCTTGAGCAGGCGATAGAGGTAAAACCGCAATCGTGAGAAGAGCGAAAACGTTGAAATTTTTTAGATGCACGGCCTCTCCTTTCCCAAAATTCAGATTGTTTTTTCGAGAATCAAAACGCGCGAATGAACCGTCTTGTGCTCGTATGGGACAGCCTTTTCCGTAAGATTAAAACCTTGTTTCAACCAAAAGCCTAAAACGACCCGATTGGTCTCAACAACTCCGAGTCGAAGTGTCCTGATTTCGCTCCAGGTGCGAACGAGCTCCTCAACTTTTTGGAACGCGGCTTGGCCGAATCCTCGACCTTGAGCCGATTCTTTGATTAAGAGGAGGCCGATGTGCGCTGAATTTGGCGTTGGAAAACCACGCAAGAGATCGATACAACCGATGAGGCTTTCTCCATGGTGAATTCCGAAGACATATTTGTTCGTCTTCGGAAATTCAAGGGGAAGGGCCGCAAACACATCGGCCGCGGCTCCGGCTTCCTGAGGATGGCCGAGGATATTGAGCGCATATTGTGGTGCAGCTTCTAAGACGGATTGAAGAGCGATAACATCAGAGATTGGATCAAGTTGACGTAGTTTTATCATCAAGGTCAGACGCTAGCGTGGAAAGCGGAGCATGGCTACTGCTGACTTGCTGGCTGACGGGGTAAGCGAACGTCGATGACATTGACGTTTTGAATCCAAGGGATCGACAAAGCTCCGGGCTTGAGAGTCAGCAGGAGCGGGTCGTACTCACGCGCTCTTTGCCACTCATCAGGAGAATTCGCCTTCAGCGAGGCGCGAAAACCCATCGCCGGAAATTCCACTTCGTAGAAAAAGCCTGTCCCGCGTTGCAGAATTTTTCGATGGACCTTACGGTCCAGCTGCGCTCGCAGGATTTCGGGCCGACTTCCATCTAAAAGTCCGTTTCCCGCCGGTAAAAGCGAGAGGATCGCGACGAAAGTGATCAGCGCTTCGATGAAGAAGATGCGAAGTTTTGCTTCAGCTTCGAAGCCGCGCAGGAGGGCGGCGAGAGCGGCTAGCCCTGCGGAGATGAAGCCTGCGGCAAGCGCGAAGGATCCTAATGCGGGCCAAAATTTCAAAGGTTCAAAGCGCAAGACGCCCACGGCAAATGCAATCGGTGCGAGGAGAACGTCGTAAATTGCGAGGTAAACAAGCCAAGTGCGCATACTTATAGAATGTCAGAGTCCGGTGCGTTTGGAAACCGGCGGGTTTGGAAGGTCTCTCAAAACAGGACGACTTCGCTTGAATGACCAAAGGTTCAACAGCACGTCTCACGAACTAATCTGTCGATAAGCCGACAAGTTTCGTCGTGGTCTCTACGGGCTCGAAGATTTGCGTTGAGACTTAACCTTTGGTTCCGCGCTTCTTGCGAGCTGCGTGATACAGGAAATTCGTTTTCTCGTCTTAGGAATTTCGTAGGAGTAACGAAAGCCAGCGGCGAGCGCTTCGGCCGAAAGCGAGGTTCCCGTTCGCAAAATAAGTTCGGGCGGCTGTTCTTCGTAAATCGCCATCAAAACTCCGGCCCTCCGGTTCGCGTGCGTCTGCTCGTAAATTTCGGTCACGATGCGAAAGCGAGCTTCCGGAAATCCAACCACTCGGGCTTCTTTGTAGGGGAATGCTTCGAACGTCGACTTCTGCGGGAGTTTTCTCTCTATGGCTCCTGGACCCGACGAGGTTTCGACTTCGAAATCCGTTGCTGCGAAGAGCTTGTCGCTTTCGTTGTATGCGCCGCATGTTGTGAGGGTCCTCACGGATGAGTTTGCGGCTCCGAGGGCGTTTTGCGTCTGGCCAAACGTCAGGAGGAAAAGAAAAGAAACGCCAACATTGAGAGGCTTGCCGTTGTTTCCCATCGTGACCCTTTCAACTATACTACTTTAAACAGTCTCATGAACTCGCGTTCACCGCGAGCCGATTTTTAGACGGGTGAGCTTGAAGGGAGCGGCGGATGATTCGATCCGGCATGTTCTTAATATTTTTTCTTTCCTCGACGGCAACATTTGCGCAGGGTTCGTGTCCTTGGGTTCCCACCCTTGGAAAAACGCCGGATGAAGTCGCTAAGTTAGTTGAAGAGAAAAGTGGAAAGAAGCCGACGAAAGCTTGCGGAGGCGGCACCGACTTCAAAGTTTGCCACGAATGTTCAGCGAAGTTGAGCCCTGAACAATGGCGGCGCGTGCAATGGATGCTGGCGGAACCGGCTTATCGCGATTGGCACTTCCATTGGCATCAGAACTCCGTGACGGACGCGCGGACCAAAGCTAAAGAACTCGGCAAAAGCGAGAACGAACTCCAAGGTGAAAGCTTCTTCTACGCTCATCGCGAATTCTATCGCAACGTTCAAGCTAATCTCGCGGCTATGGGCTTGCCCTGTATTTCTCCTTGGTCAAAAGCGCCAGCAACGATGGATGATCCCAATTTTGAAACCATCGAATCGGTTTTGAAAAAACAAGCTCTTCCCGTTTGCGCAAAGTTGGATCCTGGCGGTCAGAAACTTAAGCAGCTACAGGCATTTGAAAATGAGCGTCCCTCGGCTGAACGCGAAGTGAATGAGTTCGCGCGAAATAGGATGGCAGAAGTTCGAGCGCTGACTTCGCCGACAGAGCGGATGAAGGCCGATCGCAAAGCGCAACAAGAGATTGCGGACGCTAGAGCGAAAGCCCGGGCACTAATGACGAACAAGCCTCCGACGATGACTCCTCAAGAGGAGGATGCATTACGTAGATGTCTAGATCGCGGTGCTGTGCGAGACTTCCGCCGGTCACACGAAGATATGGTCTTACATGGAACCAACGAATTCTTGGCTAAGAATTCGTTGGGACAACTGGGTCATGCTATCGACGGTTCCTGGCATGGTCCACTCCACAACTTGTACGAGACTAGACAAGCCCCTGACTGTGATGAAGAGAATATCGCACCCCACTGTGATTCCATGGGGGACGCCATCAGCTCCCACGTGAACATGAATTTTTACAAACTTCACGGACTCGTCGATGAATACGCTGAGAAGTGGATGGCTCGCCGCGGGTTCGAAATCGCTAGTAAGAACTGTGAAGGTAAGGAGAAATGCTTTCAGTGGACTGGCTCGTATGTGGGCGAATCGCCTGATTTCGTAAACGGCAGCGGTTGCACGATGGTTCATGGTCCAAACGGCGTGGTTGCGGCAAACCGCGATCGTGCGCGCCCCTCGAAATCTTCAACGCAACCATCACGCGGAACACAGAAGACTAAGCAAGCGAAATGAGAATTTTCCGAATCCTTCTTTTTGCTCTCCCGATCGCGCTAGCCTTACCAAGGTCCGCGGAGGCGCAATTTCTCTGCGGCACAACGAACGTTTTCGCTCAGAGTACCAGTGGCTTGCAGGCGATTCTTCGTGAGGCCGGTTTCGCGTTTATGTTGGGTGAAAAAGAATATCAATGCGGTATGCCTGGTGAAGATTTTAAACTTTGCCGCAAGTGTGAAACGTCTCTTCCCACCGAGTCCTTCGAGCCCTTGAAAGGGATGTTTAGCCGAGCTAATTTCCAACAATGGGCGGAGCGCGTTTCAAGTGACAACGAATCGGCGTCTGTTTCCGTTTCCCTTCAAGAATTCGAACAAGCTAAGAAGATGGGGCACGTCAGAGAAGGCGAAACGCGCGCGGCATTTCAAAAACGCGTCGCCGATGCTAGGGGAGAAAACTTTCTTTTTACGAATCGTAACGTGTACAAAATGCTTCAGATTGAACTTACGGCGCTGGGTAAACCCTGTATTGGACCGCTTGAGCGTCTTCCATCATCAGCGGACGACAAAGCCTGGCCTCTTCCGCGTGGCGCAGAAGTCCAAGCTGAACTTGCGACGATTCGAAAAGAATTTGAGGAGCTTCATTCATTGAAGAACTTAAAAGGTCTCTCCTTAGATGTTCTGGGCAATGAGCTTCGCTCGATGTCTGAACGCTTGCGAAAGATTTATCGCGACTCCGACTCCGCAATTGCAAAAAAGTGCGCGGCCTCGGAGAGTTCATGTGATGATCTCTCATCGACAAAACATCATATGGCCAATCGTCATGCCTGGATGATCAATAGCTACGTAGATTCATTTGTCGGTAAATGGCTTAAAGCTAACAAGCTAGAAGAGATAGCAAAGGATTGTGGGACTCGTCCGCGGTGCTACGCGTGGAAGGGAACTCACACTTCAGGTTATCCCTACTGAAGCGCCTTTAAAGGAACGCTTTCGCGAACGACACTTCGCACATACATGATCTCGCAGGCGCCCGCGCCGGTATCGGTGCGCGTGAGGGAACTCTTCCATTCGCTTCCGTCTCGCTTATCGACTCTCACGAGTTGACCTCTTAGGGTCACCACATCTCCGGGGCGCAATCTCTTAAGGTCGGCAAAGACGGCATCTGTCGCGGGAATTGTGTGGATGTTCGCGATGCTCGATTCGATGACGGATTTCTCGACGGGCTCGTTGCCGCTCCAGCGATACCAACAAAAGCGGCCCGATTGCGAGATTTCAATTTGATCGAGTAAAGATGAGTCCGAGAGCTGACCCCAGCTCACGCAAAGATCCAGGGGCGAAAGATCTGCGACAGCATCGAGACGGTAGCGTTGTTTGTGCAGCACGCGCGCGCGGATCACGTAATCGGCGAGCGGCTGCAGAACTTCTTTTTTGTGGATCATCGCTCGTGCTTCCGCAGGCAGGAGGGTTTGTGAAGGCTCATCTGAAATCAAAATTCCAGGAGGCTGAGGAATCGCTCGCTCACGCCAAGCATCAATCGAGCCGTATAAAACCGCGATGATGGCAAGCGAGCCGATGACGGTACGGCTGTCGAGTTGAATCCAAAACCTTTTCAGCTTCTCTATCGCTGGCAGTTGAGAATCATCCCTGAGATCGATCCCCGCATCCTGAGAGGGGTCGCGCCTTCTCTCAAAAGGTCTTTGGCGATATTTCGAGATGAGGATTCCGCAGCGCGCGCACTCATCTTGATGATTGATATGTGCGCATTTTGGGCAACGGATCATCGACAACGAACCTCGTAGCGAATGATTATTTCCTTTCTTTATCGGAGTGATCCAAATGGCGCTTAAGAGGCGAGACCACGCAGTCCTTCGCGCGGAATCTCGCTAGGGCGAGCTTGTTTTGTCCATCCTTAGCGGTTGTAGACCCAATTAGAGACACTGATAAATCCAGTGGCGCACGGCAGCTCGTTTGAAAAGGATCAACGAGATGTCCGATTTAGCCGAGACTTCGACTAATTCTGATTCGGTCGGGATTTGAAAACGTTGGCGTTCGCTCCTTGCACGCTTCGTGCGCTGCACGCGGTGAGTGCTGATGTGAAAACCGCGATCGAAACCTTGGTGATCGATGAAAACGTGATGTCAGTGAAGTTAGTCTTTGCCACTTGCAACCCCCTCATGACTCAAGGTTAGTTGGCGGGCGCGGATCTTTAGACTTACAAGTTTGGGAAAGGAGAAATCTCATTTCGAAACAAGAAAGGGCCCGCCTGAATTTGGCGGAGCAGGCGGGCCCTAAGGACGGATCAGAGGACAGGGCTGGGGATCAGACATGTTGGGTAAAAAAAGATCGACGCTCATCGACTCTCTGGGCGTTCGCGACGCGGAGGCATTTGAATGCCCCAGCTCTCAAGGAGTTCGCGTCGCTCTTCGCGAGATTCCACGGCCAGAAGCTGTGCCTTTTGTTCTTCGGTGAGTTTGTTTTCGAGAAAAGGTGGCAATCGATCCTGCGCTCGCCGGTGCTCGGGCGGCGGCGGCATTTCGACTCCCCAAGATTTCAACAGTTCGATGCGAGCTTCGTGATCTGATTGTGCTTCTAGAGCCTGGATTTGTTCGGTCGAGAGCTTTTCCGCAAGAAATCGAGGAACCGCTCGCGCGCCTTCTGGCGCTGCACTCGCTACGAGTGAGCTTAACAAAATTGCGCAACCGAGAATTAGTTTCGAAGAAACGTTCCGCCGACAAAGATTTTTCACTTCAAACCTCCTGATACATTGAATCTACGAGATGAGTGTTGAGTGAGAGTGGACGGAATCAAAAAAAGTTACGAGATCGCAAGAATTATTTCGACTTCGGCTCCACGCTTCGTTCCTTGCGCATCGAGGCGGTTTTTAATCGAGAGCGTGCCTGCGTGGGCGCTTGTGATTGCACGCATAATGACGGAGCCGAGGCCAACGGAGAGACGTCCATCCTGCTCGCCACTCATGAACCTGGTGATCCGCTTGTAACCGAAGGCCGCTAAGCCTTCATCGCTGAGTCCGGGGCCGTCGTCTTGGATAGTGATCAAGATCTGAGTTGGCGTTGAGATGAGCTTCAACGTGACTTCAGACTCTGCGAAGGAAAAGGCGTTCTCGAGTGCGTTGCGGACGAGTCTTCTGAGAAGATGGGTGTCGCCAAGCAGGTTCACCCCCTCATGTGGAAGAGACTTTAAAACTGTTTTGCTTTGCCCCTGGGAGATGTACCGAGTGGTAACTAATTCCAGCTCCTCTTCAATGAGCTCATCCAGATCGACTTGTTTTCTTTCCACGCGGTACTTGGGCTCGGTGACTTGGGCGAGAAGCAGCAAGTCTTCAACCAGACGCTCAAAATACTCTACCTCTCGAACGGAAAGAGAGAGGAGTTCCTCGCGAGTTTCGGAGCTGATCTCTCCAGCTCTGAAAGACATCGTCTCGAGGAGATTTTTTAACGACGCGACAGGTGTTCTTAGATCGTGAGCGAGTTCCTGCAGGAGCGCCATTCGCGACTGCTCGGAATCTTTGATCCCTTGAACGAGTCGATCGATCTCATCAGCCATCCGGTTGAACTCAAGCATCAATTTTCCAACCTCATCCATCTTTTTGACCGGCATGCGCGCTTTCAAATTTCCGCGTTTGAGTTCCTCGATGATAGCGCCGGCTTCCTTTGCTTCCGTTCGCATCGAATTAAAGAGAAGAAAAAGAGAGATGGATGATCCGGCTAAGACCGAGATGGCAAGGATGATCGTGTTGAAAATGAAAGGGTTGGGACCGCCGGGTGGTCCGCCTGGTCCGCGCCCGCCCGGAGCAGGGCCCCCACGCATTGTCATCAGGACGAACAGCGCAGGTTCGCCCGCAAGCCGCACGAGTGAAGGCGGCGGGCCTGGGCGATCGCCCGTTTTTGATTTTCTCTCTAAAGGAATTGCGTCGAAGGGTATCACCGGCAGTCGTCCAGAGCTGCCGATCTCTTCTCGAGCTTGGCTTTCGGTCAACAGACTCATCTCGAGCGGCGAATTAGAGTGTGCCTCGCGGAGTAATTCAAACGCGCGCTCACGGGGGATTTGAAACTCCGCACTGATCGCTGAAATGACTTTGGCGTTGGAGGTGTGAGGCGGATTGAACGTGCGCGGTTCACGACTGAGTCTCATCGCCATGAAGAGTCCCGCGGAGCCGATTGCCAGAATCAGGAGCGTGACCGTTACGCTCAGTAAGAGTTGTCGATGATAAAGACTGAGTCTCATGACTTATTTTTTTTCCAATCGATAGCCGACGCCGTACACAGAGCTGATTTGAATCGTCTGGACACCGGCCGACCGAAACTTTTTTCTAATGTGACTTAAATGGGAGTCGAGGGTGCGATCGAGGATCTCACCATTTTTGTCGAGGGCGTTGAGGATCTGGTCTCGAGTCACGACTTGTTCCGCGCGGTCCACGAGTAAAGCGAAAATATCAAATTCGCGACGGTTCAAGTCGATCTCCCGCTCTTGGTGCATCACTTTACGCTGGCCTTTGAGTAACAACACTTCGCCGAAGCGGATTTGATCTTCTCGCAACAGCGGTGCGCGCAGCGCCGTGCGAACGCGTGCTAAAAGTTCTTTTTGCCCAAAGGGTTTCCGAACGTAGTCATTCGCGCCTGCTGTCAGGCCCGCGACGACCGAGTCTTCGTCAGTTTTGGCGGTGAGAATAATGATCGGGATTCGGGAACCAGCATCTCGAAGGCTTGAGCAGAGAGAAAGGCCACTTCCATCAGGAAGGCCGAGATCTAAGATGACGAGTTCGAAGGCCTCATTCGCATTCGCAGCGGAACCAGTCCGAAGATCGCGCGCCCAATTCACTTGATGGCCGTCTAACTCAAGGCTCAACTTCAAGCCGCGACCTAAAATCGGATCATCTTCGACGACAAGAATGCGGCTCATGCTCAGCTCCTCGTTCGCGTTAATCAACTAAGAGGTTTTGCCCATACTTAGCTTATCGGAAGATCATGGAACAAATGTGGAACAATCGCTTGAAGTCTTCACTCTTCATCCGTTTCGAACTGAGACTAAGTTGAACCATTTGCTCGATGAAGTTAGTAGAGCATGTACCAGTTGCCGCCGACGATCGCGCTGGGAACGCAGTAGCGTCCATAGTTCCCGTAGCAGCCCATGCAACCGTTCTGCGGAAGGCATCCATAGGCTGTATAGGCATACGGCAGGGCAGCTCGATTGGCAGGCAATATTCGTTGTCGATGCCGTAGTGGACACACAAGTGTTGTTGTAGAGATAGGAGCCAGAGGGGCATGAGCCTTGAGCCATGCATCCATACTGAGTGCTGTAGGTGTAGCCGGTTGCGCAAGTTCCGGTCGTAGTCGTTGTGGTTCCGACGTAGATACACTGATTGTTGTACACGGCGTAGCCGCTTGCGCAGCCAGACTGGGCGAGGCATCCGTAGGACGAACTATACACGTAACCTGCAGCGCACGTTGCGGCTGCTGTCGTTCCCACGTAAATACATTGATTGTTGTATAAGGCGTAACCTGATGCGCAGGTTGATTGAGCTAAACATCCATACGTGGAACTGTAGACGTATCCAGTGGTGCAAGTGCTTCCCACCACCGCGGTGGTCGTCGTTGTACTTGTGCTCCCGGATTTGCCGCAGCCGCCGATAGATAAAGTCAAAACGAGGGCTAATGCCGGCGACATGAAAAGTGCTTTCAGGTTCAAAAATATTTTTCTCATACGAACTCCAATTCAACTAAGCCCTCACGGCAGAGCGCTGGGCAATTTCCATCTCCTTAGGGCAACGTCTGTGCCGCAGATTTTCCACACTCTCCCTGAGAAAGCGCCTTTGTTTTGTCGGTGGGGTTCAATTGTGGAAGAGAATCGAAAGAGGCGCGCTTTCGTCAAGTCGGTGTTGAGAATCATGACAGCTCGAAAGCCAGGTGATGCCGACAAGAACCGCCATCTGCTGAAAATAAGAATGCCCCGACGTGGCCGGGGCGCTGAGTGGTGCGCGGTAAGAGGGTGGATCGGTCAGGACAACGGAGCGAGGTTAATCGCTGGCTTCGCAGCTGGATTGGAATCGTTCGAGTAGCGCCTGGCGTAGGGACTCAGAGAGATCATCCCGATCAAGCAGCCTTTGGAGATCGGCGCAGTGGCGATCTTTGATTTCGGCCCGGACTTCGCGCCTGCAGGCGAAGTCGTCCCCAACTGGCGGTCGACGGCCATGGGGCTTGCGCCAGACCCGTCGGGCGACGGTTTTTAGTGCGTCGCTAAGCTCGGTCGCGTTGCTGACAACTTCTAAATCTGCTTTTACTTTCGCTAGAAACTGATCATGCCGAGCTATTTGGTTTTCGGTGTAGTTTGAAATGTCGGTCGCTTCGAGTTTCGCGATCAGGGACGTGAGTTTACTTGTAAGTGAGTCTTTGATCGCCTCGAAATCTGGCTCCTCTTTCTGGCAAGAGACGTTGTCCTGAACTTCCTCGCTCGCATCTTCGGTGAGAGCGTTCGTATCTTTTGTGTAAGCGCTTGAACTTAAACCCGTGACGTTGCTGAACTGACTTTCTGAGCAACCTGTGAGCGAGAGCGTAAAAGTCAAAACCAAGAGCAGCCATTTGTTCATAGAACCTCCTTTCCCCACTTTCTGACGAAAGTGTGGAAAGGGGATGGATGCAGTCCGATTTTTTGCTCACGCTGGTGGGTGAAGTCGCCCCCCAAACCGTGGACGTTTAAAAAGGTTATAAATCCGTCTCAAGAGTCGACGAAACTGAATTCGCTCGGTCGCCCCTGCGCAAAAACTTTCTACCAGTGAACCAAGGAATGCTGAAGTACGCCGAAGAACGCGACGGCGGAACGCAAACAAGCGACCTCGCCACGCGCTGACGATGTAAAGAAAAACAATTTATCTATAGACCTAGTGAGCTGCGCTTATGATCAGCGCCAACTCAGTTGCGCTATTACCTTCAACTCGTTCTCCCTTCGGATAAGCGCGACGAACGCATCGTCATCACATACAGAATCACCGCAGAAGCCCGAATAGGAGTACGGTCAAATTCTGCACGATTGCGAGTCAGAAGGAGACGTCTCGAATCAGCGCGTCCATTCGCTTTTCTATTCGTCTTGGCGCTGGAGAATCAGATATTATGAACTCTATGAAGAGAGTTTCGCGCTGGTCTTCAAAACTTTTTCTATTTACGACCTTCGTCGGGTTGGCGCTCGGCTTTCAAAACTGCTCGCTCGTGGACTTCGCCGGGAGAACCAGCTCGTCCGGCGGCAACGGTGAATCGTACACGGGAAAGCCGACCTACTACGATTACAAAAATGCGTCGCAACCGTGTTCGCAACTTTCGCTTTCGGGCCAACCCTTTCCGAACCGCCAGATTTTTCTACAGAATGGTGTCTTCACGCTCGTGCGTGACGCTTGCGCGGACGTAACACCCCGTGCGCTCGCTGCGAACGAGTTCGCATTCGACTTCGTCACTGACACCTTAGTCTATCAAGGACAAACATTTAATCCGCGGGCCGATCTCGCAGACTTCAACATCGTTCCGATGATTTGCCCTGTGGGCCGCACCGTCAACAACACGAATCCACCGAATATCTACCAGCAGCCACTTGAACTCTCCTCAGCCCCTTGGCTAAACACGCATCCCCAGATCCCGCCGTCGCTAGATGGATCAATCGAAGCTCTTCCTCGATTCCGTGTCGAGGTCACGTCGAACAATCCGGCTGATTGGTTTGATTGGATGCGCGTCGGACAACAACCACTCATCACGCCCTCAACTGACTACGCCGTTAGCTTCTTGCTCCAGCCAAGAACTTTGAACCGCGCGATTCTCTACTACGATGAAAACAACGGGAGTTACATCGCCTTTGGCGTGGATCTCGCGGCTGAGACCGTCACGACGAATGCTTACCAAGGAGTGACGAATCCCAGTTATGACTTACGCCGATACGGGCGGTCGCACCTCTTGACGGTTTTCTTCCGGAGCTCAAACGGCGCCGTCCGTGGCGATACCGGGATCGCACCGTGGCGCGGAAATTTCATGGATCAAAGCGTCGTTCGCGGTGATTCGATCTTTGCGGCCGCGGCTGCCTTTCGTGCGGTCTCAAGCTACTGCGGACCTTGAGTCGAAGGAAGCATCAACTTGGCCAAAACATCATTCGAGGAATGGCAAAAAACTTGGCAAAGCAGCGACGCGCTCTTGCGCAGTGGCGACGTCAGCGGAGCGCGCGTCCTTCTTAGTGAAGTCGATCATAAGGAAATTCCGCGTGCGCAGGCTCAGCCGTGCGCCCAGCTTTGCGTTCGCGCGGGACTTTTCCACCAAGCACTTTCTATCTTGCTTCCGATCGTCCATCCCGAAGAACGGATCAAAGATCCTGTCACCGACGCCGAGCTCGCGACGTACGCCTTGGCGCTCGTGAAGATTGGCTCTACCGACGAAGCTCTTCAACTCTTAGCGAAGGTGTCAGACGCCTGTCCAGAAAAGCATCTGCATACGGCTTTTGCCCTGCAGGGAATTTGGGATTACGAGGGTGCCTTCGTACATCTTTCGAAATACTTAAGTTTACCTGGATTAAGTGACTATCAAATCGCCGTCGCGGAAATCAATCTCCTGGCGGCGATGATTCCGACCTCGCGTTTAGAGGCGGCGAGATCTCTTCAACTGGACTTGCGAAAGTCGTTTGCGAAAGCCGGTTGGAGCTTACTGTTAAAAAACCTCCAGGAGCTTTCTTGCCAGTTACTGATTCGAACTGACGATCTGAGCGAAGCGAAAACCGCTCTAGAGAACATAGAAAATGAGTTCGGCGTGCAAGAATCGATTTGGGATTTTTTCATCGCGAAGTGGAAGGCTTACGTGGAGCTTCGGCTTTCGCCTTCCTCCCAAAAAGCGCGCGAGAAGATGGTAGCGCTCCGTGCAAAAGCGCTTGAGCTGCGACATTGGGAGAGCGTACGCGAATGCGACCGCGCGCTTGCGCAAGCCACGCAGGATAGGGACTTACTCTTGAAGGTTTACTTCGGCACACCCTACGCCGCTTATCGCCAGAGTGTTTTCCGCGAAGCGCAGACGTGGCTTACGATTCCCGATCAGTTCGTCTTAGGGTCCGCTAGCGGGCGACTCTTCGATCTCAAGCGTGCCATGAGTGTCGACCAAACAATTCAGCTCAAGCCAGGTCAGGCGTTGCACCGCTGCCTCGTTGCCACGACTGCGGATCTTTACCGACCCCTCTACGAAGGGAATTTGCACGCGAAGCTCTTTCCGGGTGAGTACTTCAATCCATTGAGTTCGCCCGTCCGAGTGTTGAACGTGGTAAAACGCTTTCGGCGTTGGCTCGAAGAGTATAATTTGCCGCTCGCCCTTGAAGTCGCGTCCCACTCTTACCATCTTGTTTGGCGTGATCACGCAGCAAATTTCGGGCTTATCTATGCGCGAGAAGACGCGACGATTTCCACCAAAGAGGAATTAGGCTCTAGCGTTGCTCTTGACCGGCTTTCAAAGGCGCTTGGCGGTGATGAGTTTTCATCGGTTGAAGCTGCCGACGTCTTGCAAGTCTCAAAGTCTTCAATCGTGAAGGCGCTAGGTTGGGGAGTTGAAAATGGTCGGCTCATCAAATCGGGGAGCGGTCGGACTACGCGTTACTCCTTCCGCTCTCCATAAGGCCGTTATGAGCTCACCACGGCCGGCTTAAATCGAGTCTTGCCATCGGCAAGCGTAGCCCGATTTTTCAAGGGTCTGGCGCATCTGATCGCGAATCGATTCACAATGACCATTGCCATTCTTCGACCAAGCCACGCGCTTTTTGATTTTTCCTTTTGTGTAATACAAAAAGCACTTCGGCGATTTCTCTGCCACCTCGAGGACACGCTCGTCAGCACCTTTTGCGCACAGGATGGGTGGTTTCGGCGGTGGTGTCGTGTTCTTTAGGTCAGTTCTTGGTGCGGGAGCCGGAGTGGCTTCCGAAGCAGCTACCTGCGTCTGAGAAGAAACGGGAGGCGCCTCTGTTTTTACTGCTCCCGCGCAGCCCGCGAAGACAGAAGAAGTGAAAAGAGGGAAAAGCACCGAGTAATAAAGAACCGAAGAGAGTTTATTCTGAATGTTCATCGTCCCGTGTCCGTTAGCTTTCAGCTGCGATCGATCTCGCAAACTTTCTAACTTCTATTCTGGCGTGACGCGGAGGACTTTCAAGGCCTGAGGCGTCCCGTTTTCAATTTTTACGAGTGTCGACTCGGAGAGTCCGTCGCCACGTGCGTCGAATTTGTAGGTGCCGTAGACACCTTCATAGCTCTCGGCCCGAAGCGTGTCGCGAAGCTTCTCGCTCGAGGCTGACGGTCCCGCTTTTTTTAGGGCGTTTGCGATCAGCATAACGCTATCGTAAGTCCAAATCGCGATACTATCAGGTTCGTCACCGTAGAGTTTCTTATAGGTGTCGACGTAAGTTTTCGCCGCCGGACGATCGTTTGGCACGAAGTCCAAAGCAGCGATGATGCCATCAGCGGCCTTTTGGGAAATTTTGAGTGTCGCTTTTCGCGCGCTGGAAGACGAGCCCAAGTAAGGAAACGGTCGGCCCATATCGGCGTACTGCCTCTGCAAAATCCCAACGTCTGAACCGTTCGTGCCGTAGACGATGAGGAGATCGACTCCCGCCTCTTTCATTTGCAAAAGAAACTTGGTGAAGTCGCGCTCCCGAACTTCGTAGCTCAGCTTCTTTACGATCGTGACGTGCTCGAGCTTCGCGTACCGTTCAACAAGGCTTGCGGCTTCATTTCCGAAAGTATCGTTCTCATGGAGAAGCCCGATTTTTTTCGCTTTCATCGATTCTTTTGCGTATTGAATGAGCGCGCGTGCGGCGATTTTTTCGTTCGGGCGGACGCGAAACATCCATGGATTGTTTTTCTCCGTCAGACTAGGGCTTGAGCCCGCCATCATGACCGGAACTTTCCGTTTAAGACTCGCTTCATGAATCGCCGCGATCTGGAAAGATTTGACCGTCGAAATCACCGCGACCGGCTGTGCGGCTGGATCGGCAAAAAGATTTTCAAAAGCTTGGACCATGCCGAGTTCGTTCGAATGATTATCAAACGTCACGACTTTCAGTTTACGTCCGAAGATACCGCCGGCATCGTTTACCGCTTTTACCGCCATTTCAACGGTGCGTACCTGCGGCTGTCCTTCGAGAATGTGGGCACCGCTTAAAGCTGGCGTAAAGCCGATGATCACATCAGCACCGTTTGACCACGCATTTTCCGACAAAAATCCTAAAACCGCGCAAGCGATCATGAACGCGGCAACGAAGCGAGAGACAAGGGTTCGAATCTTCATGAAAAAGAGTTTAGGGGATGATAAGGAGCTGGGCCAACGGATTGTCGTGATTCCGACCAAGGTCGGGTTCGGTGTTTGGCTCAGCCTGAGAACTTCGAAGTGGCCCATTGCCGAGCAGAGCGGCTGACATGAGATTTCACTACTGATGCGAATCAATCTGGTGCAGACGCGATTAATTGCGGTCAAACGTCTTCAGACCTTTTTCAAAACCGCGATAAGTGAATGAACAGCAAAAAGGGGCGACTAAGACATGACATCTTGGTTCAAAGGACTCCGTTTAAAATTGTTAGCGATGATCGCCGTTCCCGCGGTTCTAATGGCTGTGGTGGCGAGCTACTCGGTGAAAACTGTCACTGAACTTCGCGATGAGCTCGAGTTCTCCAAGCGGGTCCAAATCCCGCTGGCGACTTACAGCGGTCAAATGCAATCCTCTCTGAATGCGATGCGCACCTACTTTCAATCGGCGGTCAACCGTGTGGATGATCCGAAGGGCCGGTCCGAGGTGATCGGTCGTGCTCGCAAAGCCATCGAGGATTTCAAAACGGCGGAAAAAGAATACGAAGCGCTTCCGAGCGCTCCTTGGGCGAGTGAGCTGTATTCCGAAGTGCCAGCGCGTTTTGCGAAGGCCTCGGGAGTCGTTGAAGAAGCGCTGAAACTTCTTGAAAAAAACAATCGTGAATCGGATCAGCTCGCGATGAAGCTCAACAATGATGGGGCTCGTCCCGAATCGCGTTTCATCGAAGAGAAGCTTAAACAAATTGATACGAAACGCATCGAGACGACACGCGCTGATGCCGACGAAACACACGCGGAAGTCACGCTCGCCTTACAAATTCTCGCTGGTGCAGCTGGCTTGGCCCTCGTCTTTATGTTTGGTTTCGGCTTCTACGTGGCATCGCGCTTGGTCAACGTGCTCGGCGCGACGGTTGCTAAAATCAATAGCAGTGTCGGTCAAGTGAACGCGGCCTCGGGTCAATTGACGTCTGCGGGCCAAACTCTTTCGTCAGGATCTTCGGAAGCAGCATCTAGCCTCGAGGAGACCGTTGCGTCTCTTGAAGAGCTTTCGAGCATGGTCAACCAAAACGCTCAAAACTCGAAACAGGCAAGTGGCCTGAGCGGAACTGCTTTCGAAGCCGCGCAAGCAGGTGAAACATCCGTGAATCAACTTCTTGGCGCCATGAACGAAATTACGGAAAGCTCCAAGTTGATCGAGGAAATTACGGGCGTGATCGATGACCTAGCTTTCCAAACAAATTTGCTTGCGCTCAACGCCGCCGTCGAAGCCG